>Ga0172371_10010193_pt1 | contig 12749 bp, 13 predicted proteins | sample Lak12m_FD_114543 | JGI IMG/M metagenome (GOLD analysis project Ga0172371, IMG submission 114543) | Freshwater microbial communities from Kabuno Bay, South-Kivu, Congo - kab_022012_12m | ecosystem: Environmental > Aquatic > Freshwater > Lake | place: Democratic Republic of the Congo: South-Kivu... | reverse complement strand
GTAGATGGTTTGAGGTTGGATTCGGGTTTTAAGCTGGGAGCGGTTAAGGCCGTTTTGGAATTGATAAAAGAGCGAGCGAACAGGAGGGACAGGATCGTGGTAGTGGGCAGCCGAGGCTTGGTGGGTAGGCGGTTGGTAAAAGAATTAAGACGGTTAAAGTATCAGGTGAAAGGAATTGATCAGCCGGTTGATGACTTGGCTGTGGAGACTAATAAAGCAGAGGTTTTGGTCTCAGCCACAGGAGTTAAAGATTTAATTAAACCGGCGATGGTTAAAAAAGGCGCTTTGGTGATTGATTTGGGTTGGCCTGAGGGTGATGTAGAGTTTGCGAAGGTGAAAGCTAAAGCAGGGATGATTACCCCGGTGCCGGGAGGGATAGGACCGCTGACAGTAGTTAGCTTACTTGAGAATTTGGTAGACAATTTGGTATAATCAGATATTACGCACACTTACCAGTCTCCCTGTTAACAAGGTAGGTGGAGGAAAAAGGGAGGAGAAAGGAACTCCTTTTGGAGTTTTTTTATGACAAAAAAACAAGCATATTCAGTTAATCTTGAGGAATTGCTGGAAGCGGGGTGCCATTTTGGTCATCAAGCCAGAAGGTGGAACCCGAAGATGAAAAAGTACATTTACTTAAAAAGAGAGAATGTACACATATTTGATTTGGGAAAAACCGCTATGCAGTTAGCTGGGGCGATGGAGTATGTTAGAGAGTTGGTTAGCCAGCACAAAAAGATTATTTTTGTCGGTTCCAAAAGACAGGCAGCAGCCATTATTGAGGCAGAAGCAAAAAAATGTAACATGCCGTTTGTGGCTGTTAGATGGTTGGGAGGGACGCTGACTAACTGGGATCAGATTAAAAAGAGTATTGATAAGTTAAAAGAAATGGAAGAAAAAAAACAAAAAGGAGAGTATAAAAAATATACCAAAAAGGAAAACTTGCTGATTGATAAAGAAATTGAGCGGTTGAGCCGGTTTTTTGGGGGACTGCGGGATTTAACTGACATGCCTGAGGCTTTGTTTGTAGTGGATGTGAAAAAAGAAATTGCCGCAGTTAAGGAAGCTAAACTTAAGGGGTTAAAAGTGATAGGTTTGGTGGACAGTAATGCTGATCCGGACATGGTGGACTATGTTATTCCTGGTAATGATGATGCAGTCAGTGCCATTAAGCTGGTAGTAGAAAAGATATCTCAAGCAGTAATTGACGGTCAGGCTTTGGCTAAAAAACAGCCAAAGAAAGAGGAGGTAAAAAAATGAAAGTAACTGCACAACAAATCAGAAGATTAAGAGAAGAGACTGGTGCCGGAATGATGGCCATTAAAAGTGCTTTAGAAAAAGCCAAAGGAAAGGCAGCCAAAGCCAAGGAGATTTTAAAAAAACAGGGGTTAGAGAAAATTGCCAAAAGAGATGAAAAACAAGCCAGTGAGGGTCAAGTTTATGCCTATACTCATGCCGGTAACCGGGTGGCGGCAGTAGTGAAAGTGAATTGCGAAACGGATTTTGTGGCTAATAGCGATGAGTTTTCCCAATTAGTTAAAGAGTTGGCTTTACAAATAGCTTCAATGGAACCTAAAAACATTAAGGAGTTATTAAAGCAGGCTTATATCAGAGATCCGAAGAGAAAGATTCAGGATTTGGTGGATGAAGTGGCGGCTAAAGTTAAGGAAAAAGTGGTGGTAACGGAAATTGCCAGAATTAGTCTTTAATGTTAGACTGAGTTTAAATTATGGATGATAGTATCTTTGCTTCCGGTAGGCAAAAAATGGATGGGGTTGTAAACTTGGTTAAAGAGGAGTTAATGGGTGTGCAAACCGGCAGAGCTAAGCCAGCGATGGTGGAGGGGATTAAAGTGGAGGCCTATGAAGGTTCGTGGATGGAGATTAGAGAGTTGGCTAATATTACTGCACCTGATTCGCAAAGTATTTTGATTAATCCGTGGGACAAAGGGGTGGTCAAAAAAATTGAAGCGGCTATTTTGAAAAGCGAACTAAATTTGCATCCCGTAGTTGATCAAGAATCAATCAGGATTCAGATACCGTCTTTAACTGAGGAGCGAAGGAAGGAATTGGTAAAAATGATTGCCCAAAGAGTGGAATCGGGTAAAGCGATGTTGAGGCAGGTGCGGATCGAGATGAAAAAACTAGTGGATGATCAAAAAGAAGAAGAGGGTGTAAGTGAGGATGATATTCACCGGATGTATGATAGGTTGCAAAAAATTATGGATGAGTATAACCAGAAATTGGATCAGTTGGAAGAAAGTAAGTCAAAAGAGTTAATGACTTGGTAATATAGAATTAGGTTTTAAAAACAGAACAAGATTTGTGACTGCAGCCCAGAATATTTTTCGCTTGGTTAATAAACCAGTCTAGATAAGATGGTTGTTTGGTTTGTAAGAAGTTGATGCTTTCAGAACTAAGCAGAAGCCAGATGTTTTGTTTTGATTTAAAACTTTTTAGGATGTTGAGTTGTTCCGGTTGATTGATATTAATTTGAGTAATTTTGATGTTGTATTTTTGATAGTCGGGTAAGTAGTAGCTAGTCAAGGGATTAATTTCGTAGCTGTAATTTGGTTGAGTAAAAAATAAAATATTTTTTTCTCCTTTAATTTGCAATAATTGGTTTTTTAAGGCCACAAAGTGTGTATTGCCCACAAAATTGTCTACATTCAAGTCAATAAAAAGGTAGTAAGAAGCAATAATGATTATAAATACACTGGCAAGCAGTTTAATGGTTAGTGAATTGTCGGGGATTAAGATGGGGAAAAAAATAAAAATATATGAAGCGACTAACATATTGCGATGAACAAAAATGGGAAATTTTTGAGAGATAAAAAAAGAGAAGGCGAGGGTAAGTAAAAAACTACAGATAATAAATAGTATGAAAAATCGCTTAACAGAGTTATTATTTCGTTTTTGTAAAGTAATAACAGTGCCGGCTAATATCAAGATGGCTATGGTGAGAGTGATGTAATAATGTTGATTCCAAAGTCCGGTAAACTGATTGATAACCCACAAAATGTAGTTTAAGTCTGGTTTCCCTGTATACTTTTCCAGTATTAGTGCTTGTGGGAGCTTGATAATAAAAATAGGTAGTTGGATTAACATTAGGGAAAAGGAGAGCAATATTGGTGTTAGCATTTTTTTGAGTCTTAGGCGTTGTGGGAGGTGTGTAAAAAAGAACCAAAAATAGGTGGTAATTAAGGCCAAAAAAAACCAGAGATGAGAGTAGTCGGTATAAAAGGCAAAGGTATTAAATAAAACAAATAAGCCCGGCCAAAGCTGGCGATTGTTTTTTAGGCTTTGGATAAAGCAGTAAAGAGTGGCCAGCATAAAAACAATAGTTAAACCATACATTTTGGCTTGGAAGCCAAGACTGACAAACATAGGGTGGATAGCAAATAATAAGGAAACCGTTAATCCAATTAGTTTGTTTTTGACTGTGCTAGCCATAAAATATATTAGGATAAAGGCAGGGATGAAGCTTAGTAAGGTGGGGAGCCGAAGTATTAGCAAATGATGGCTGATGTTTTGCCAAAAATGCATAAATAAATAATAGAGTTGTGGATGAGCGGTATCCCAGTGGTTCATGAAAATTAATTGTTTTAAAGAGTTGTCGTGAGTGAGTTGTAAGATGTTAATTTCATCAAGCCAAATTTCTTGGGTGATAGCTAACTTAAGCCTTAGGAATAAGCCAATTCCTCCAATAATGGTTAGAATAAGATAGTGATAGCATTTAAGCCACTGTTTTTTATTTATCATAATGAGTGCCAGGATGAACAATGTTTTCTAAAAAGAAAAATTTGTTTGAGTGAATAGATGGATATCTGAGTTTAAAAATAAAAAGAGAAAATTTAAACAGAAGGTATTTTATTGGATAATTGATGAGACGCGTTTCGATTGCATGTTGGCTGCGGATATATTTAATGTTTTTTGTTTTACAGATTTTTTTACAAATATTTAAGATAGGCGGGTAAAGGTGAGTATTTTGGTGAGAACTTAAATGATTTATAGTTAATCCTGACTGTTTTAGTTTATCAATTTGATGATTAACTTCAATTTCTATGTGTTTGGGGTTTATTTGTTTCAAGAAAAGTTTAAGTAGAAAAATCGACAGCGGGTAGAATTGATCTTGTCGGTTAACTAAAGTAGGAATTTGTTTTTTGGGAGTAACAGCTTGACCTTCGACTAAATTGATATGGACGGAATAGAAGGGCAGGTGTTGTTTGACAATTGATTTAATAGATGTTAAAGAGGCAAAGTTTGCCAAAATAGAAACACTGTCAGCTTGTTTGGTTTTTAGGGCGTATTTGATTGATTGATTGATTTTATTTGAATAACCGTAGTCGTCAGCAATGGTAATATTGGCAGGTTTTGTACAAAGAAAATATTTGTATTGTATAAGTTGAATAATGTCTTTAAAGGTAAGTTGACATCTTTTTTTTAGACTGTATCGACTAGGTCTAATTTTGTGTATTTGAATAGGCAATTCAGCGATATGAATATTTTTTTTAAAAAGTTTAATAATTAGTTCTGTGTCCAAAAGCTCGTTGTTAGTGAGACAGGATTTAATGGATCGAAATAACTCAGGAGTGGCTTTGAACCCTTTGGGTCCATGGGTGTCGTTAACGGGTAATCGGGTAAATAATTTAAGGCAGTAGTTAAAAAAAGTAGTAGTGAGGCGACGGTTTATTGGCCGAAAATCTTGACTTAACGGATGGGTTTTAGAACCAATTACCACGGGGACCGAATGAAGAATTTTAAAACCGGTGGTGATGAAGTCGTAATCAATTAAGTCTAGGTTTAAGACAAAAATAAACGGCTTTTTGGCATTTAAAATACCTATTTTAATTGCTTGTCCGTATGATTGTGTTGCTATTTGTATTACTTTAATTGAAGAGTATGTGTGCTGGAGTTGATTGGCGATAGATAGTGTTTTATCCTGGCTGCCGTTTTCTACTAAAATAATTTCAAAATTAAAAAGCAATTGTTTTAGTTTTCTGACTAAGCCATTAATAATTTTTTTTAAATATAAAGCTTCGTTGTGAATAGGAATGATTAGGCTGATACTTTTTTGTTTGGTAGTTGATGGCATTATTTTATTCTGGCAAAATAGACAGTTATGGCAGTAATTTCTTTTATAGTTATTTTATCAGTTTTGATCTTGGTTCATGAATGCGGTCATTTTTTTGCGGCCAGAAAGTTGGGGATTAAGGTGGAAGAATTTGGTATTGGTTATCCTCCAAAGCTGTGGGGTAAAAAAATTAAAGGGATAGTCTATTCAATTAATTTATTGCCGATTGGTGGTTTTGTGAAGATGCTGGGAGAGGATAGTGGAGAGCAGGTAAAAAATAAAAAAGATTTAAAGCGTAGTTTTTTTAATCAGTCAAAAAAAGTCAGGATAGCAGTGTTGGTGGCCGGAGTAGTGATGAATTTTTTACTGGGAGTAGTTTTATTTGCAGTTATTTATACCAAGATTGGTATTCCGGAGCCGGTAGATTATTTAGTGGTAACTGGTATAGCTGAGGATTCGCCGGCAGTTGAGGCAGGGATTAAACTGGAGGATAAGATTGTGGCGGTTGAAGGAATGGAAAAGCCTGAGGATAGGCGAATGCTATCTGAAGCTTTTGCCAGATTTACAGCGAATCATCAGGGAGAGGAAATTTTGTTGGTAATGGATGATGGTAGAAAAGTTATGGTTCAGTTAAGAGTCAAAGAAGATATTCCTGAGGGCCAGGGGCCTTTAGGAGTGGCAGTAACCAGTGTTGATACAGTGCTTTATCCTTATTGGCAAAGACCTTTTAGGGGAGCTTATACTGGTTTAAAAGAAGCTTTGGCTTGGGGAAGAGAAATAGTCAGTGGTTTAGGTCAGATGTTTTATTGCTTGCTTCAAGGAGAGGTGCCTAAAGATGTAGCCGGACCGGTAGGGATTTATGAGATTTCTAAAGACGTGACAGCAGAGGGATTTTTGACAACACTGCAGTTTATAGCTATTTTGTCGATTAATCTATCGATTCTTAATTTATTACCTTTGCCAGCTTTAGATGGTGGGAGATTGTTGTTTATTGCGATTGAAATGATAACTAGAAGGCGAGTTAAGCCGGAAGTAGAACAGGTGATTCATTTGTTAGGGATGGCGTTTTTATTGGGACTGATGGTTTTGATTACAATACAGGATGTTAAGAGATTGATGGGTTAATATGGCTAGTTTTTATCAGAAATGTGGTAAAAGGTGTTTAGATTTTTTTTGAGTTTTTTTGGATTGATTATTTTGAGCCAAATTTTTATTTTAATTGTTTTTTTTATTATCATTGATTCCGGTTGGCCAGTGTTTTATAGCAAGAAAATAATTGGTAGAGCAGGAAAAGTATTTAGCATGTTGAAATTTAGGATAATGATGAAAGATGTTGAGAAATTAAAAAGGGAATATCTCTATCTTAGTGAAATTGACAAGTTAGCTTTAGAGATTAACGATGATCCTAGATTGACCAGAGTGGGTAAAAGATTAAGACTTCTAGGTCTAGATGAGTTGCCTCAATTATTTAATGTGTTGTTGGGGCAGATGAGTTTTGTTGGTCCCAGATTGTTGTTTAGTTATGAAGGTGGCAGTAAATGGAAAATGAATGGTTGTATAAAAGGGGTGTGGCCCGGAATAATCTCTAATTGGTTGATAGATGGAATTGATAATCTGGATGTTAAGGGGAGAATGGAGGCTTAAAGGCAATACACAAAAGATATTCGTTTCTTTAAAGATATAGAAATTATTGTTAAAACAGTTTGGTGGGTGATTAAAAATATTTGGCCAACGAGTTTAGAAACTGATTGTTATGCAGATTATGGTATTCATAAACAATGATAGGGGATCGTGAGAGAACTTTATCTTATAGAAATGCAATTAAGGCTAATGTAAAAAAGCAAAACGTTGTTTTAGATGTTGGTTGTGGTACTGGAATATTGTCATTTTTTGCGATTAAGGCGGGTTGTAAGAAAGTATATGCTGTTGATAATTCGAGAATCATCAATACGGCAATTGAGTCGGCGAAATTAAATAATTTATTAGACAAGATTGAATTTATTAAAAAAGATATCCGAGAGCTTAAAATGAATAAAATAATAGATTTATTAATACATGAGCAGATAGGTACTTATATTTGGAATGAGGGATTGTTAGAAAAAATTGTTTATGCAAGAGAAAAATTATTAAAAAGGGGCGGCAAAATATTGCCCGACATAATTGACATATATTTTGTTCCAGTAAACCATAGATCTGATTATTTAAAATCTATTGATTTTTGGTCAAAAAAGAAATACGGAATTGATTTTACTAATATTAGGGATAGAGTTTTGAGAGAAAGGGAGATAGAAATGGGTAAACCTTGCAAGGTTTTTCTGAATGATACCAGCACATTTTTATGTAAAGAGAAATTGGTTGATTCGATAGATTTAAATACAGCTACCAAGGTGCCAAGAACAATAAGTAGCTATTTTGAGTTTAAAAAAGATAATTATTTAACCGGAATGTGTTGTTTTTTTATTGTTCGTTTAGATAAGGCACGCAGAATATCAACTCGACCTAAAAAGGAAAATACTCATTGGGGTCAAATGTTTATTCCTTTTCCAAAAGAAAGAATGGTGAATAAGGGTGATGTGTTAGAGTTTATTTTATATCCTCATCAAGAGTGCGATAAGTGGAAATATGCTTTTAAGCTATCAAAAGACAAAGGAGAGAACTGAAAAGTGATGCTAATGTGATTTATTAAATAATAGTTAACTTTGGATTTAATATTGACTGGCTTGAATAAAAATTATATTTGACAAAAGTGGTTGTTTAAGTACTGGTTGTTGAATTAGATTCTAAATGTAAGATAGGTTTAATAGATTTCTTCTTGGATGGCTGTATTTAGGAAACCTATTGGTTCTGGGGTGTTGGGAATGACGTTAGTTTCTAAGAATTCTTGGCAGGTACCCCTGGGGTCCTCAAATTGCATACAGAGATTAAGTCTGTCTTGAGCTAGTTGAGGTTGTTGTTTGGAAAGGTAATAGTTGGCTAGTTCAATATGAAAATGACTCCAGAGAGGGCCTAGGTGAATGGCTGTTTGCCAAAGAGGGACTATCAGGCTATCTTGGTTGTTTTGGTAAGCTAATAGGCCAAGTTGGTAAAAATATTGACCCCATTTGGCTGATGATAATTGGTCAAAAGATAAAAAGTCTGTAGTGCTAAATAGTTGGCGATAGCTTTTTTTAAGATTTGAACTTAGTGTCAATTGAAGAGTGGGAATGTTGTCATTTTGAAGAGGGGGGTAGGCATTATTTTCCCCTATTAATCTAAATTGCGCAGCGTTGATGAAATGCTCAAGAGTTTTTTTGGGCATGTAAAATTTTGAATAAATTTGTGCCTTTTTTAGGTAATCGTTAATTTCTAATGATTGTTTATGATTTAGATAATAAAGAAATTCTGAGATGAAAATAGTGAGAAGAATGACAGTTATGCCTAAAATAATTTTAATTTTATTCATAAAGACTTATTTGATTATTCTGCCCTGTGAGATTTATAAAAATGATATTTTTTTCAAAGACACTATATGTTATAGGTTATTTATATTGGGAAATTACTTTTTGGCTGGGACCGATCATTTTTATTTTACCATTTTTTAACCAGATTGTTTGTGGACAGATTTTTTTTAAGAGTTGAAGACTGTGTGATACAAAAATAATGGTTTTATGTTGTTTAAAAAAATCTTGCATTTTGTTGAGACTTTTTTTCCTGAATTTTTCGTCACCAGCATTAATGACTTCATCGATAATTAAAATGTCGGGATTAGAATAGATGGCGGTAGAGAATCCTAATCTTAATTTCATACCGCTTGAATAAGTATGAAGGGGAGAATTTATGAATTTGCCTATGTCTGCAAAATTAATGATTTTTAGAAGATTTTTTTCGATTTGCTTTTTTGACATACCTACCAGTAGACCGTTGATAAAAATGTTTTCTATACCAGTAAGGTCTGGATGGAATCCTGCTTCTAAATCAATAAGTGAGGCAATTTTTCCTTTAGTGGTAATGGAACCGGTGGTCGGAAAGGTAATGCCGGTAATTATTTTTAGGAGAGTTGATTTACCGGCTCCGTTGGGTCCAATAATGCCGATCTTTTCTCCGGCATTAATTGTTAAATTGATATTTTTAAGAGCCCAAAATTCTTCTGAATAAAATAGTTTATCGGTAATGGTTGGTTTTTCATGATGGAGAATGTATTTTTTTGATACGTCTTTGAGAGTAACAACTGGTTGATGTGTTTTGTTGTTCATATTTAATTAGAGCCAATCGGCAAAACATTTTTGCTTTTTTCGAAAAAATAGAGTACCACAAGCAGCAGTGGCTATGATGATTATGATGTGACTAATAGTTATAATTAAGGGAAGACGATAATTGATTAAAGGTTTTTGAATTAAATAAAATATGCTTAAAATGGGGTTGAGATAAAAGATGGGAACAATATTATTTGGGATATTGTTTAGGGGATAGATAATAGGGGTAAAGTAGAACCAAATTAGGGTTAACGATTGGACTACAAAAGCAATGTCTCTGTAAAATACATTTAGCGCAGAGGTGAATAAAGAAATACCAGAAACAAAGATAAATAAGAGAATGAAGCCAGTAATTTGAGAGAGTATATTGTTAAAGTTAAACATTTGCCATTGTTTTGTAATGAGGATAAAAATAATCAGTAAGCCTAAAGAAGCGATAAAATGAAAGAAATGAGACAGGATGATGGAAAGAGGAATAACTTCTTTGGGAAATTTGGATTTTTGAATTAAGTGTCTATCCCATACTATTCTGGGGGTGGCTTTATTTAAGGAAACGGAGAAGAAATTCCAAGAGAGCAAGCCGATGAATAGAAAAAGGTGATAGTTTTTTATATCAAAAGTGAATATTGAGGAAAAAACTAAACCGATGACTATCATTTGCAAGAGCGGATTAATAAAAATCCAGAGAATGCCTAAGATGGTATGCCGATAGCGGGTCTTGATTTCTTTTATGGTAAGAGCTAGTAATAGGTCAAAAAAGTATTGCATACTTTTATTTTATATTCTTAATTGACAATTTGGCGCTTAATGCGGTTTTCTATTTTTTTGATTATAGATTTTCGGATGGAAATGTTTTGTTGTGATTTGATCAGTTGGTCAATGAATTTTTGGTAATTTTGATTGGTAATAATTTTAGCTATTTTTAACAGTTGCTTTTTTGCCATGACTTTTTGGTTTTTCTTTTTGAGTCTTATTTGGTAAATATCTAAGGTATCCTTATAAATGTTTGTGGCAGTTCTTTTAAAATTTGCCTTGAGGAGTTTTTCCAATTTACTCTTTTTGATGTTAATAGATTTTGATAAGGGTTTAGAATAGTGTTTCAAAAATGGTTTTTGATAAGATTGGGAGCTCATGTATTTTATTGGCTCTGATAGTAATCGGCGCGGAGAATAAGTAACGACGTTTTGAGAAAAAATCATGTTGGCTTTGGAGAAAAATAGATCTCTGCCAAAAAAAACATCATCAGTGGACTGGGATGCATCGATAGGTAGACCACCGATTTTTTGATATTGTTTAAGAGTAAGAGCATAGTAGGCCCCATTTAGTTTGTGGCCGGTTAATTGATCTTCTATTAGAGAAAGTTGGCGTAACTTATTCAGAGTTTTTAATAATGGTTTTTTTAGTGATAATATGAATTCTAACGGCCAGATGGCTCGTCCGATTAGAACAAGATTGGATTTATTTTTAAAGACATGGTTAATATTGGAAATGAAATTTTTAGGTAAAATAGCGTCTGCATCAGTAGAAGCGAGAATGGGAATTTGTTGTTTTGCTAGCCAGTCTAATCCTCGTTTTCTGGCATAATGAATGCCTCGCTTTTTTTCTTTTAATAATTGATAAGAAAGGTTGTGGTGTTGAGCAAAAAAACGTTTAATAATCTTTTGGCTATTGTCATTTGTTCTCGAGTAAACAACAAATACTGTGATGAAAATTTCCGGAGAACAGTCTTGTTGACTGACTGACTTTAATAACTGAGGTAACAATTGAGCTTCATTGTAAATGGGTACCACCAAACCTATTTTCAAACCCATTTTAGTAAGGGATGAATTATTTTTTAACATAATAACATAATGAATGGATAGATATACTTAAGTGATTTATAAATTTGTCTGTTGACAAAAGCATTAGAAGGAAAAAATTTAAAGTAGTAACCCAACAGGTGATTGATTTTATTGACCAAAGAGTTATTTAATTTGATAGTGATTCTATTTTTTTTTATTTTGAGAACTTTACCAATGATTTGACTTGGTTTGATAGGTTTATCCTTGTTTTTAACGGTGTCTGCTTTTGTGGTAATGTTTTTCTCAGAAATTTTGATAACTCGATGTGTGATGATATCATTGTGGTTCCAGTAGGAAATGATGTCATAATTTTGTAGTTTATGGAAGGGAAAAGATTGAATAAAGACTTGGTTTTGTTGATTAATGATTGGCTGCATGCTTGATGATTTGACTGTCAGCCACAATCCTTTTTGAGCGGACTTTTTAATTATTTTTATTTGTACAGACGTTTTCATTTATTTTTCCAAGAAGTTGATAAATTGATCAGCTTGATGATTGATGTCGAACTGACAACTGGTTTGGTAAGCCAATTTTTGGTAGCTGGAGAGTGATTTTGGATGCGTAATGAGGTAAATAATTTTTTCAGATAATATTTTGGGGTTTAAAGGAGGAATAAGGATACCGTTTTGCTTGATAATTTCTTTAACGCCTCCTACTTGGGAGGCAATGATAGCTAATTTGGCGTTCATAGCCTCGATTAGTACGAGACCAAAAGGCTCTTCCCAGATAGATGGGAAAATTAAGATTTGATGCTGACGAAACATTCTTTGGAGTTGGTGGCGAGAGAGTTCGTGATGTAATTTTACATTGCTGGTCAATTTGTGTTTTTGGATAAGGTTTTTTAGGCGTTGAAAATATTGTTTGTTGGTTATTGGCCCATAGATGTTTAGTGTGGTGTTTAGTTTAAATAATGGAAATTTTTTGAAGACGAGAGCTAGGGCTTCGATGGCCACATGGAAGCCTTTAGTGGGAGTAATTCTGCCGGCACAGATTAGTTTGGTTTTTTGACGGTTCTTTTTAGATGGTTTTGATCGTAGGGTTTGATGATTGAGATTGATGCCATTATAGATAATTTTTTTTTGCTTGGGTATAAAGCCCTTTTGTTGATAGATTTTCTGAAGAGATTTACTAACGAAGAGGGCTTTGCTATTTTTAAAAATATGGTAGTTAAGAAGAAATAAAAGCGGAAATTTAAGTATTTTTTGAAGAAAGTTTTTTTCTAAAATACCTGACTCTGAAACTAGAAATGCTCTTAAGTGATAGTCTTGTAGATAAAAAATAGGTTGATGTTGGGTTAATAAAGGTAGGTAAAGTAATAGTGGGTTTAATCCAGCCAAATTCCAAAATATTAAACGATCAAAAGATGCTTTTTTGATTAATGATCGATAATAAATTAGTTCTTTTAAGCACACATACAGGGATTGATTAAGTTTTTTCCTTTTTACTTGTGGCCGAACTAATGTTCTATATATTTTAATTTGATTAATGGTTTGTTCTTTGGGGAGCGATTTAATGCAGCTGGTTAAAATAGTGATGCGGTGTCCTTTTTTAATTAAAATTTCTGCTAAATTCTGGCAATTTTGTTCATAACCCCCCAACATAAATG
>Ga0172371_10010192_pt1 | contig 12751 bp, 9 predicted proteins | sample Lak12m_FD_114543 | JGI IMG/M metagenome (GOLD analysis project Ga0172371, IMG submission 114543) | Freshwater microbial communities from Kabuno Bay, South-Kivu, Congo - kab_022012_12m | ecosystem: Environmental > Aquatic > Freshwater > Lake | place: Democratic Republic of the Congo: South-Kivu... | reverse complement strand
CTAATGTATGTATCTTCTCCGCGATCTCTTAACCAAGCCCGACGATAGCCATGTCCCAAGAGCCAATGCAGCCCATGTATTTGACAACCGAAAAGGGAACCACTTCGACCGATTGGGCTGCACCAGAAGCTGCACCAACATGAAGCAGGTGATGTGTCTGCGTCCGCTTGCTGAGTGCTTACTCCGGCAGAGCATGCTCGTCTCGCAGTCATGCTCTCGCCTCCCCAGGCCGACATGCTGGCATCTGGTTGACTCTTGTACAACTCCGCCAACCAGGATCGTGCGGCCGTTCACGTTCGTCACATGTCACATCGCTGACCACGCCCTCCGGCTTGATGCTGGCGTTTGCTATAGTGTAGGCGGCCGCGTCAGATAAAGATCCGTGCTGTAGGGGCGAGGTCGCCTGGCCCTGGGCGTGGAGACCACGCCCCTACAAGCCCGAGACATTATCTGAACATCTATAGCAGCATCTGCCCCGGTTGATTTCACTGACGCGTTCATCGCCCAGCTTGGTTCGGCAGCGGGTCAGATCCCGTGTGCCGCACTCTCTCACTACGTGCGTGACTCCAAGTTCCACCAGACAACCGGTCAGCGCTTTCAAATGAAGCGTCCAGATGCCTGTCGAACGAGCGGGTCTTCTTCATTGGTTGCCCATCTGTCGCAGGCATGATCACCTAGGCGACCACTCTGCGGTGGCAATCCCCGAATCCCCAGTTATTCAAGGGTCATGCTACGAGCCGTCACAACCTGTCGTCTCTTCAATCATGGATTCTCCTACCCCATCACGTACCCTTGGATAGTTTCCGCCACTAGTCGAGCTGCGGGGGGGCCCATCGATCGGGCGAACTGCAGCTGCTTGTATTCCAGATCCTTTGGTAGGGGCGAAGCTATCATACGCGTCAGAACATCGGCAGCACGCCGCTGGGCAATCTGGTCAAGCAAGAACCGGCCAACAGTGTCCAGGACCTCCTTGACCGCCTCGACCTCTTGTCGATCGGTGCCGACACCATAGTCCTCATATAGGTCCCGCCAGTGCAAGGATAGGTCTACCAATTTCTCTCGGCGATAATAATCAAGCATCAGCGTCTGGCTGTAGTTCTGGGGCGGCAAGAAACGGACAGGCGTCCCAAGCAGAAAGGCCTCATAGGTGGCAGTGAGACCAGGAGACGTCAGCAAACACTTGCTCGAAGCAAGCAGATCAATGAATCGGTCATGCGAAAGGTGCAGAAACCTTGTTCTGGGCGCGTCGCCAGCAAACTGTGCGCCAAGATGCTGCATGACTCGTTGGTTCCCAGTGAAGACCACCTCCGAGAAAGCGCGCTGGGTTCTGATTATTGGCATCAAGATGGCAGTCAGGACATAGGGGTACACTAGGCCTCGATCCACTCCCACAAGAGCGGACTCGAGCCCTGCATAGTTGACCACAAGGCGATCCGATCGAGTTGAAGGCCTCCCGACCCAGTCGATCACGGCGCTATCCACGATCGGCCCAACAACCATAGGGTTCTTGAGATGGCCTGACCATCGCGTCAGGTTTTGCTCAACACCTGGAAAGCGCTGGATGAAGTATATGCTTGAATCGGTAACCCTTGCGTCAGGCTCTGGCCACATCCAGAATAGGCTGTCTAGGTAGAAGTGAGTCCTGCCTTCTTCTTGCAGGAAGCCACCGAGGACTGGCTCCAAAACGTTCACCACGCCTAGCCCGGACCGCACGATGTCTCGAATGCCGGCCAGAACAACTGGATCTCCTACGTCGCACTCAACGATTTGAGTGAAAGGGAAATGCTTCGCTAGCTCAAGCGCCGTACCGGTGCCAACGAAAGTCAGCTGATATTCCAAAGCCAGCAGCTCCTTAGCAACAGCCAAGAGCTTGCCCACTGGCCCGTAACCGAAGGATGTCGCAGTACAGACTAATGATCGATTCATGACCTCACCTGCTACGATCCTGCCAAGGTGATCACTTTGTCAAGATGCTGATATCGCAGAGACCTCTTGGTCGTCATTCCACCCTAGGAAACCTGCACACTAACGTCCGTCCATCCGGATTGTCGATCTGTTTTTGGCTTGGTTGCTGTCTGTGCATAACACTCTATCCAACCTGCTTCGCAGCAATATCAAGACACTCGTATACTTTCAGGATCGCCTCAGCTATATCAGGGATCATGGCTTGCTCAACGGCGGTTGGTATCGTGATCAAGCGCGAACAGATGTCTCTCGCATTCAAACAGCCCTCACTTCGATGAGGGTAGCGACTCAACCATTCGATGTCGGCCAGCAGAGGGTAGTACATGTTCGGCACTCCCTCTAGGCCGAGGGCTTCAGAGAACCAGTTTCTCAGCTGCCCGTACTTGCGCGGCAACAGAAATGCAGCTTTGAAGCGAGAGTGGAACGTGCCAGGAACCTCCGTATCCATTTCCAGCTCGGAATGCCTAATAAGTTGTCTCAGACGCGATTCATTCTCTCGGTATCGAGTGATCTCCTGCTCTAGTTGCTGTAGACTCACGAGCCCTATGGCTGCTTGGAGTTCCGTTATCTGGTAGTTCTGTGCTGGGGTGACGAATTCGTAACGGCCAACTTTTCCATAATGGATGAAAGCCCTCATCTTGTCAGCCCACTCAAGATTGTCTAGGAGATTAATACCCCCCTGTCCCCCTGTGGTCACATGCTTGCGGGAAGCGAGACTGTAGGATGCAATGTCGGCGAATGTTCCGACAAGCTTGCCTGCGATCTTTGCCCCATGTGCCTGTCCACAGTCTTCAATCACCAGCAGCCCGTGGCGTCGCGCCGTTGCCATGAGTGTGGGCATATCGGCTGGTTGACCAAACATGTGGATCGCCAGTATGGCTTTGGTCTTCTCGGTGATCTTTGCAGCGACATCCTCTGGGGCGATGACCCAGGTCTGGGGATCAATATCGACATAGACTGGAATTCCACCTAGCTGTACAGCTGTTGACGCGTCAGTCACGAACCCGAGCGAAGGTATGATCACCTCATCTCCGGGCTGAATGCCTACTGCGAAGTAGCTCGCGTGAAGGGCGGCAGTCCCCGAACTCATCAGAACTGCATGTTCGCGGTTGTGGAGAGTGGAGAAGCTTCGCTCAAACTCGCGGACCATTGGCCCGCCGTACCATTCAAGTAGGTTCCCGCTGTTGAGCACCGCCTCAATCGCCTGCCTAGCTTGCTCACCAAAGAATCGTCGTTCAACAGGCTTCTCACTGCGTACTGGTGTGCCCCCGTTGATTGCTAGCTTCTTCCATTGCTGTATAGTACTCATGTTCATCTCCTTGTAATGTTGAGAGACCTGGCTGTCAGTACTGCCAATTTCTGCTCGTGGTGACAACACCATCCCACTAGTTACTGCTGGGCTGTGAATGCAGCAGTGAATGTGCCGTCACTTTGGGCGGGCGAATCTCGTGAACGGCAGACTCGATTCGCGGCATGAATGCAAGAAACTGTTCGGCGTACTGCCAAACATCGATCGGATCGGAAGCTACGAGATGTCTCTGCTGTTCTTCACATACAGCGGTTTCCAATGCAAGTGCTCCTTCATATTGAATATCCAGCAGACTCCCGAGAATACTACCCCAGTCCAAATGACCATGCCCTACCCCCCTGCGATTCGAATCAGCTACATGGACATTGAGGAGCTGAGCACCTGCATGCACAATAGCCTCACTCAAGTTTGCCTCTTCGATGTTCATGTGGAAGAGGTCCAGTGCCAGGCCCACACTTGAACTCCGTAGCGGCTTGAGGAGACATAACATGTCCTCAACTGTGTTGGCGAATGGGTTGACGTATCTGTTTAGCACCTCGACTGCAAGATGAAGCCCCAGCCGCTCGGCATAGGGCACACATCTGTGCAGACCGTCTCGCGCCAGCTCTCTCTCCTCAGTGGATGTACTGTAGAACTCGCGTCTCCCGACAGCAGCAACCGTAACCCCCACACTGGGACAGCCCAGAGAGTATGCAAACTCCAGGCAGCGGTGGATGTGCCGTACCGTGTTCTGACGTGTCTCCGGATCAGGAGCTGACAGGTCACGTCCTGTATTCACTCGACAGCTGGCAGTCAGAGCACTTACAGCGAGCGCATTCTCTCTCAATACACGCTTTAGATCAGACAGGCTACAGCAATCCGGCTCGCCGAGCAACTCAACGGATCTGTAGCCCATACTTGACAGTCTTGGGAGTAGAGACTCCAACCTTTGGTCGGTGAATATGTGGGTACAGATGCTGTAGATCAATGAGCCTCCCTGTCAGGATTCACTCCTGAGTCACCGGGCGACACATGGGTTTCCGGCAGAAAGGGAATACAGACGATGTGATGAACTTACCAAGGGTTCAGGTGGGGGTCTGCTTGAAAAGCATCTCCAGGGCCGACCACGGCCTTCACCCATAGTTCTGGGTGCAGCTGGCGAGACTGAAAAACATGATATGGGTTGACCAGCGGGCACACCCAGCAAGTCGTGCGTTGAAATCCCAGATGATATAGCGGATTGACGGGAAGCTTGTTTGCCAGCACATAAGTCCAGATATCCAGACTCGTCCATGGTGCCAACGGGAACGCCCACATATGCGGACGCGAGTACCCCGTTATATCTGCAAGCATCACTCGAGGATGCGATCGACGAAAATCGTTCTCATACCACCTCGATCCTTCAAAGGCAACAAAGCTATTTTCGGGGTAAAGCTGCGTCACGATAGCGTCACGGTTTGGATATTTCAGGATTTCCCTACACCAGGTATTGGTTAAGGTGATAGGGCCGTATTCCAGAAATCCTCTAGCTGCGTGCTCTTCTTGACCGGCCATGACATGTAGGTGTTGGCCAATCCAGAACGCTTCGTTACGCTGTAGCGCTAGCATAAACTCGATATCTTCAGGGAAATCTAGCCCAGTGCCTGCGAACACAAAATTGGCTTCCCGATCGAGATCACGAAACAACTGATACATCGCCATACTCTCCTTGCCGCCGCTGAAGTACACCAAGGGCAAGGAAGGCCACCGACATGTCATCTCCTCAATAAGCACCAAGCTGTCATCAACCAACTCCTCGACATGAGGCATGTTCGCCCGAAAGACTTCTTGTACCCTCATGTCCAGCGAACCCACCGCGGAGTGGTCCCAACTAAGTGCGGAGAGTGACGGCGAGCACTCGGCGCTCCAATTCTCAGGGCTAGCGCCATCGAATCGGATGATCATCACGACTTGGCCTTCAACTATGACTTCCCAGAAGAAGTGCCCATGATTGAAACCATTATTGGCCATGATTACTGTGTTCTCAGGCACTAGTACGCCTGTCTCATTCGCTATGAGTCCCGAGATGAAGTCCCGCTCCTTGCGCAAACATATCCAAGGATCACACGGAGGACTTACTGGCACATAGGTCAGGTTGCCTTCGCAACAAGGGCACCGATCACCAAAGCTATTGCAGTAGGAGCGACACGTTTTGCACCACCGCAGTTTGTTCCACTGTGATAACCATGTCACGGACTTGGCACCCATGAAACGGTCTACCACCTCCTCTACGCTTTTCGCAGGGACACGAAGATCCTCCGCGATTTCGCTAATGCTTCGAAAACCATCCATCGCGTGTAGGCAATCAAACTGCCAAGCGCTCAGATGATATGATGTCCCTTCTCCGCAAATCAAGCTCAACCGCCCCGAAGGATACTTCTTGAGTTTGCCTAACAGAATTGGCTTTCGGTGGTGTTCGCTGTTAGTTACCATATCAAGCGCTCCCTAAATGTAACCCACGTAATCCATGCACAGGTATGTGGTGCATAGTGATGCAACGGCCGCTCTTGACCTGACAGATCGATGCACAGTCGCTCCACAAAGGCATCGAATGCGACAGTTGCCCGATTTGCAGTGGCCTACGAGCGCAAACCAACCCTGCAACCGTAAATCTAGCAGGCTAAGTCGAACCTGCTGTTGTAGCCCCCTTGCAACCTTTCACTGGATTACAGGACAGGACGCTGAGGACCGCCTACACGATTGTCCGCGACTTATGCCGGATTGCTTCGTTGTTCACTGACAGTTATGTCCCCTCCACCTCGCAACTCAGGGAGTCTCCACTTGTTGTCGGCTACTACCTAGTGTCTTGCGAGGGTTTCCCGCCGCGACGTGGTGGGATCAATACGTGTACGATGGTGAAGTGTCGGGTCGGTGGACGGAACAGGAACACCTTTGGTGCTCATTCAACTACCGCAGGCACCTCCCCGAAAGACGAGTAGGATGAGAGCGCCCGAGGTCGATCCAGATCGATCCTGCCAAGAATCTGACGTCGTTCGGCCAGCGATGGGACCACGTAGCCCCCCGCGTGAATCAGATCAAGTCTTTCTTGATTTCGAGCGATTTTCCACAGATCGGCAAGTAACCAATATATGACTCTCTTTGCCTGGATGCAGACTAAGGGATCTGCTCCCGCAATCAAGCCTGAGGTCTTGTGCGCATTCAGAGCACAACCTCCCCCGCAAATACCTCTGCCGATGCAGTTCGTGCATTTCGTATCTACGATGGAGAACGCAGTTCTTTCTCGCCACTGTGCCATGAGAAGGGCGACAACGGCCGGCTCTGGATCGGAGACCGAGAAACAATGCTTACCCATCGCAACGAAATGGCCGCACGGTCCGAGATCGCCCGCCGGGTATGCCTGTAAAACGCCCCCGCAGGCTGGACAGTCGGCCCCGCGTGCCAGCTTGAATACAAAGGGTCGAATCCTTCTTGTGATTTGCTCGATGTACAGCCCGACTTGTCGCCCTGCCGAAAAAGCTCGGAGCATGGCATCTGCAGATTCCTCGTGGCTTAGGTCCCAGGGATGTGTCGCGCCTGTCGGATCAATATGTAACGGATTAAGCCCCAGGCTTTGGGGATCAAATCGCTCCTTGAGAAACAAGATGACATCATCGATATTGGAAGCATTATGGGCACCCAGAGTGAGGGACATGCCTAGGCGGGCGTTCGGGTATTCGTGGACGAGATCACAGGCCCGGGCCACAGTATCATAGGTTAGGTTTCCATTGGCTCCGACGCGGTACTTGTCGTGGATCTTAGCCGGACCGTCGATCGAGACGATGACATCGCTATCGAAAGCTGCCAGATGGTTCAGGATTTCAGCGTCCAGAAGGGAACCGTTGGTGATCACGGTGAATAGTGGTCGGCGACGATTGCCCCAATCTAGACGTCCTACTTGCGAAAGGACATATCGCACAAGCTTCTTGTTCAGCAGAGGCTCGCCGCCATATAGAATGATATGCAGAGGTTTCTCGTGCTCCAGGGCCATCTTGCGAAAAACATCAAGGGCCTGACCCGCGATTTTCTCGGTCATGAACTGCGGACGGTAGTCGCTTCTGAGATGGGCAAAAAAGGAGCAATATGAGCACCTGAAGTTACAGTAGTCGGTAAGTATTAGGTAGAGTGCGAATACGCCGGCAGTCGTACTGAATCTGGATTGTAGCGTCTGAAGATGCGCCGCATCGGATACTTGCCGTAGAATCCCCAGTTTGGTTAGGGGCAAGGCGGCGCCGCGATCTGCCTCAGTCGTGGGATTCGCTAGCCCATCCAACAAAGGCCGAGAAGCGTAGACCAACTCGTGAGTGAGCGGATCGTATCCGGCCCACACTCCAGTCTCGATCTCGGTTAGGTGTAAATTGGCCACTTTCCATTCTGTTGTTGCCATCGTGTTCACCTTACTATGATGGTGCACAGATACCCCGAATGCACGAGTTCCAAAGATTGGCTGTGCTGCTGGCGGGTGATATTGAATTTAGGAAATGCCTGTCCCATCAACAGCGGACAGTATGGATCGGGGCTGTCAAGCCCTGACGTGTACAAGCGTCTCGCAGCGCAGCCACCTTGACATGCCTTGACGTATTGGCATTGGAGGCACGCACGGGGAATACGATGAAATCGGGCCGATACCACTTCCAAGTCATCATCGCTCATTGAGGCAAGCTCAAGGCGAAAATCACCGTCCGAGGGTGCATACACACATGGTACAGCATACGCTTCAGGAGTAATTCGTAGACTACCTCTACCGCATGGCGGTCCATCCATCGCAAACCCAGTAGCAATGCTGACCAGGGGTTCCGAACAAGATACCCAAGCCGCTTTTCCTGATAGGAACTCCACTGATGACCAAAACTGCTCATATGAGAGACTGAACTCATGTCCCCATACCGGTTTGTAGACGTTGATCCGGAGATTTACATCGAGATCCCGGGCGAGGAGGAGCATTCCCTCGACATATGACCAGTTTATCGACATGAGTGTCATCACCAACGAGCTCTCTACGCCGAGCCCCTTACAACGTTGGATACCCACCAAGAGACGGTCATATACTCCGGCGCCTCTAAAAGCATCTTGTCCTCTGCGATCTGGAAAGTCCATCGAGAAATCAACATCGTGGAACTGCCGAAGCACCTCATCAGTGAGGATTTCGACCGTGTAGCCGTTGCTGGTGAGACCGACTTTCAGACCTCTAGAGAAGAACAGCCCAAGTGCATCATCCAGATCTGGATGGAGCCCGTTTTCGCCTGTTCCCAGGTTGATAGATCTCAGGCGCGGAAATCTCTCAAGCAGCCCCACCACTTCCTCGATCGACAAGAAGCTGCTTATCCCGCTGGGCCTTCGGCTGTAACAGTGAGGGCACGATAGGTTACACGCATCTGTCAGTCCGATGCCCATCATTCTGACTTCCATGGATTATCTCCCAAGCTCAACTAGGTTCAGCCATGGTTTCGAATGAGAGTGTCCCCTCTTGGCTGTCTCAGAGGAGGCCTCGCCTTATGCATCTATCACATGCACTGACATCGACGCTGGTAGTAGTTCTATTGATGGTCACGCCAGGACAAGCGGCGGCATCTCCAAGACGAGTATCCTACGCAGAGCGCCAAGAAGCATGGACAATGTGCGAGCCACCGAATGCGCCCCGTGTGCCGCAAGGCAATCTAGTTCCGATCCACCTTCAGTTGACTCCCAAGACGACGGGTTCTCGACGGTGCGACCGATCGCCCTCACGAAGGCCTCTGCCTAAATCGCGGCTCGCCGCGAATAGTAGTCTGAGTAGTTCCCCGGACAAACGCGCACAAGGCCGTTGTCCTCAAATACAATCAGCCTCTGGCAGATCTTGTCCAGGAAGTAGCGATCATGTGACACGGTCAGAATAGTGCCTTCGAATTCGTCCAGTTCGCCCTCAAGTATTTCAGCTGAAGGGATGTCCAAGTTGTTGGTGGGTTCATCTAAGAGCAGGAAATTCGCTTCTGTAAGCATAAGTCGCATTATCTGCAGACGGCTTTTTTGCCCGCCACTGAGGAGTCGTATCGGCGTCACGATCTCCTCATTCGAAAACAAAACGCGTCGCAAGGCGCCGAAAGCCTGATCCTCTGTCATAGGGCGAAGCGAACGTACAAACTCCAAAGGCGTCTTGTCAAATGGTAACGTCTCCTGCTCCTGAGAATAATATCCGAGAACTACACTTGCACCGTGTTTAACTGTGCCGCTATCAGGCCGAATCGTATCGAGGATGATTCGCACAAGGGTGGTCTTTCCACTTCCGTTGGGACCAATGACCCCAATGTGCTCCCCATATGCGATATCGAGATCGAATGGCCTGAAGAGCACACGCCCGCCCAGCGTCTTGGACACGCCGCGCAGCGCCAGAACCCTTTTCCCACTTCGTTGAGCATCTAGGTTAACTGAGATGCGCTTCCGACTCAAGACTGGTCGCGCAGCAGCCTCTTTCTTTGCTCGCTCTACGCGCTTCGCCATGCTTTCCGCTCTTGGTGCAAACTTCACCTGCATTCGCGCCCACTCCTTCAACTGGCGCAAAGCGGCTTCAAGGCGCTTGATTTCTCGCTGCTGCAACTCATATAGTTGCTGCTGATTCATCAAACGATGCTGCCTCTCAGTGACGTACTGGGTGTAGTTTCCATGATACACTGAGAGCTCACCATCTTCGATCTGGTGTATTCTCTTTACTATTTGATCCAGAAGGTGGCGATCATGAGAAATGATCATGACTGTGCCAGGGTAGCTTCGGACGTACTCCTCTAGCCACGCCTTCGCGTCGAGATCTAGGTGGTTATCTGGCTCATCAAGCAATAGGAGCTCTGGGCTCTGAAGCAACAGCCTAGCTAGGTTAACTATCTTCTTTTCCCCTCCACTGAGCGTACCCACGAGTTGACCTTGGCGACCGGAATCGAAGCCGAGCCCAGTTAGGATCGACCTTACTCTGAACTCGAGTTCGTAGCCGCCCAGTAATTCGAAACGTGCCTGCGCTGCGCCATACGCTTCGATCAGCTTGTCGAACCCGACAGCTGATTCCACTGCTTCCGGACTTCCCATTCTCTGTTCTAGTTCGTGCAGTTCCCTTGCCAAGGCCGCCAATTCGGGCGTTGCCTGCACAACTGCATCGTATACTGTCTTCCCCGCGTCCGCAGGATCCGCCTCTTGATGCAGAAAACCGATCTGCAATCCCTGACTTCGAGCTACCGTTCCCTCAGTCGGGGTCTCCTCACCAGCAATCAGTCTGAAAAGCGTCGACTTCCCGCTGCCGTTTTCGCCGACGACACCGATTCGGTCCCCCTTTTGTACCTCGAGGTCTACTTGGTCAAGAACCAGATTGCCCCCGTATGTAATGCTGATTTTGGATAGAGATACCAATATCATATCAGCCGTCCCCACATTCGGCGTGAGTCTTTCATCGAGCACTGGTGATCAGCACTGCCGACTTCTACGATGCAAACCCCACAACGATGAGCACATCATCCCTGCTCACTACTTGGCCTCAGGTCTTGGGGCAGCGGTCACTAGCAAGTGGTTGCGTCTGAATATCAGACTCGGCCGCTGATTGTACCGTGAGGGCTGCGGCAGTACCTGTCGTGACCTTGATATTGGCGACGGCTGCCTGGTACTCTAGAAGTGCTGAACGACTGAAGCGTCGTTGGTGTGGAATGGCATAGTACGACTTCAGAACCCCTTGCGCCTCCAACGCAAGGACCTCTGAAGGGGTGATGCCGAGCAACTCCGCGGCTCCGATCGTGGATAGTAGATCGCTAGTCATTTGTATAGCCTCTTTCCGCGAGACCGAATTGCACCGTTCTGCGCCAGACCATACTGCTATAGGTGGCCACAAGGTACAATTCGTCAGGCAACTGCTGCGCGCGCCACGACTCAATATCCGATCTACGTCTGGTTGGCCTTCGGCATCTGGATCAGAGAGCACGAGCCACGCGCCCTGATATCATGCGTATGTGTGATAGCGCCCCTTGCGTCAGGGCCTGTCCTTGTGCAACGCCAATTTGGAGAGGAACACCATCAGAGATGGCAGATTCATGTCCCCGCCCTTGTGGTATGACATGAGATTATGCGCCATCGCTGCGGCTCACGTTCCCTGCACGCGTTCCGCTGCGCGGGTCAAATCATCCTCGCTGGGCCGCGAATAGCGTGCTGTAGTATCCAGCCGGCTGTGTCCCAAGAAGGTCGCCGCGGTCACCATGTCCACCTGCGGGTCGCGCACCAGACGGGTTGCGACGCTGTGTCTAAAGGTGTGCGGCGTCACCCCCTCGACCTCGGCTAAGCGCGCGTACTTCTTCACCGTATACCAAAGCGCGTAGGGCGTGAACGGTTCGCCGACCCGGCTGCGGAAGAGCGGCTCGGTCGCGTGTGCTGTGCGCGCGGCAGGCTCGTCAAAATGCTCCTGCTCCAGGTAGGCGCTGAGCGCCTTGCGCGCCCTGAGATGGATCGGGACACGACGCCATCTCCGGCCCTTACCAAGCCGCACAGTAACCCAGCCGCTGCGCTCGCCCAACGCCAGATCGCCCAGGGTCAGGCTGGCCGCTTCGGCTGCGCGCAGTCCGGTCGCGGCCAGCAACTCCAGCAAGGCGTGATCGCGCAGATTACCGCCCTCCCTGGCCTTGCGGAGGATCTTGTTCATCGAGGCCTCGGAGAGCGCCTTGGGCGCGACGGTCTGCTGCTCGACCCCGTTGATGTTGGTCGTTGGGTCGCTGGTGACCAGTTTGGCTTCGATCGCCCAACGGAAGAAGGTCGAGAGCGCGGCCAGTTTCCGGTTCACGGTCGCGGGCATGGCTTCATCGTCCAGTTTATCGCGCCAGCCCTGCACATACTCGTCAGTTACCGCAGCCACAATGAATGGTTGCTTGGTGTTCTGGATGTACCAGGCTGTGAACTGGCGCACATCCGACAGGTAGGCGCGGATCGAGTGGGCGCTGCGATCGCGCTTGTTGAGCCATTTCTCGAAGTTCGTCAGGAAGGCATCGGTTCCCGTATTATCTTGGGTCACAGAACCCCTCCGGCGGCCCGCCCCGCATTATCTTGGGTTGAAAACGGGGGTAGCGGGCCATTTTGAGGTCGATTATAGCCGATCTGGGGCAAAACACCAAAGATAAGACGGCTTATCTTGGGTACCGTCGGGGCGGCAATCAGCGCCATTACGCCGTGGTGGAATTGGGGGTCTCAACGCTGCAGCCAACCTTGAACCTGAGACCCCATAGACACCTGCGGCAGATAAGCGCAACGACTCGCCGGCACAATGGGCCGTCCGTCGAGCAGCGCCGCGTAGTACGCTTGCGTCCGCTCGACGTACCGGCGACCAATGCTGGGCCGCGGCGGCGTGGCGGTCGCCGGCTCGATGTAGGCCTGCTCGCCATAGAGGTTCCAGGCGTACAGGACGATCAGCCGCAACCGGTCGCGCTGTTCGGCCAATTGCTGCCACTGGCGCTCGTAGGCGCACTG
>Ga0172371_10010190_pt1 | contig 12752 bp, 12 predicted proteins | sample Lak12m_FD_114543 | JGI IMG/M metagenome (GOLD analysis project Ga0172371, IMG submission 114543) | Freshwater microbial communities from Kabuno Bay, South-Kivu, Congo - kab_022012_12m | ecosystem: Environmental > Aquatic > Freshwater > Lake | place: Democratic Republic of the Congo: South-Kivu... | reverse complement strand
CTAATTATAGAGCATGATTCAGGATATGTAAAGAGCCGGCACACCTGGCGTTCCGGCCCGATATTTTTAGCGGTAAAGAGTAGCCAAAAACCCGAGAGCCAAGCTCCCGGGTTTTTCAAATTGCGTTTTACCTTTTTTCAAAGTCAAACTATCGGCTTCGCCTAGAGTTCGACTTTTCACTACACCTCAATCACCACTGGCAGGATCATCGGGCGGCGCTGGGTTTTTTGATAGAGGAATTGGCCCACCGTGTCCCGGATATTGTCTTTGACAAAGGCCCAATTCACTTTTTCGTCTTTCGCGGTCGCGTGATGAACCACGTCTTTCACTTTCTTTTTGGTCGCGTTCACCAGATCAAAATTTTCTTTGACATAGATGAACCCGCGGCTGGTCACCTGCGGCTCGCCGATGACGCGCTTGGTTTTTGAATCGATGATCGTCACGATCGTGAACATCCCGTCTTTCGCAAGAACCTGCCGATCCCGCAGGACCACCTGTCCGATGTCCCCGACTCCCAGCCCGTCCACCATGACATAGCTTGACGGCGCTTTTTCATCCATCAGTTTTCCGTTCCCGCGATAATCAAATTCAATCACTTGCCCGTTGCCACCGATGAAAACATTGTCGAGGCTCATCCCGACCTGCTCCGCGAGTTCCCCATGGAGCCGGCGCATATAATAGTGCCCGTGCACCGGAACCAGATATTTAGGCCGCAGAAGATTAATCATCATCTTGAGGTCTTCCTGGCGTGCGTGCCCTCCGGCATGGACATCCAGCATGTCATTGTGGATCACTCTTGCGCCCCGGCGGTAGAGTCCGTCTTTCAAACCCTGGACGGTCCGTTCGTTTCCCGGAACGACCGAGGAAGAAAAAACTATAGTGTCGTTTTTGTGTATTTTCACGAAGCGGTGTTCGTTGTTGACGATTCGCATCAGGACCGCTTTGTCCTCGCCTTGGGCGCCGGTGCAAATGATTGTCACTTTGCTATCAGGATGGTCGTTCACTTCATTGATTGGGATCAAAGTGTTTTTTCTCACTTCGAGATACCCGAGCGTTCTCGCGATCTCCACGTTCGTTTTCATGGAATATCCGTCAATCGCCACTTTGCGCCCGTATTTTTCGGACAGCTGGATGAGCTGCTGGATACGGCTGATGAGCGAGGAAAAAGTGGCCACAATGATCCGTCCGCTCGTATGTTCAAGCACTTCGTCGAGATTTTTTTTGATGGTAGTTTCCGAAATAGAGTATCCCGGCGTCTGGCTGTCGGTCGAATCCGAAAAAAGCGCCAGCACCCCTTCCGAGCCGATACGGGCAATTTTGGCGATATCAGCCGGAGCGTCTCCGATCGGGCTGTGGTCGAATTTGAAATCTCCGGTCACTATCACCGTTCCTACCGGAGTCCCTATCGCGATGCCCACCCCGTCCGGAATGGTATGGTTGACATGAAAAAATTCAATGTCGAAAATCCCCAGCTTCAGACGGTCGATTTTTTTGACGGTCTTGATCGTGATCGGATTTTTGTATTCTTCCTGGCGCTTCATGATTATCCCACGCGTCAGTTCCGTCGCGTAAACCGGCGGATTCCCGAGTTTCGGGATGAGATGGGGAATGGCCCCGATATGGTCATAGTGGCCATGGGTGATGATCACCCCGCGGATATTTTTTTCCTTGCCTCGCAGATATTCGGCATTCGGAATGATATAGTCAATCCCGGGCATATCCTCTTCTGGAAACTGCAGGCCCATATCAACGATGACAATGTCTTTTCCATATTCAAAGACAGTCATGTTGCGGCCGACTTCTTCGAGTCCTCCCAGAGGAATGACCCTCAAATTGTTCCTGACCGCTCCGCGATTTCCACGGCGCCTGGCGCCGGACATATCGGGGCGGGTTCTTGTTGCAATCATTTTTTCGGTGAACAATAAACAATGATCAAAGATCAGTGTTTTTGCTCTTTAAAAGATTGATTAAATTTGTGGGCAAGAGAGGATTTGAACCTCCACGGGATTGCTCCCACTAGCTCCTGAAGCTAGCGCGTATGCCAGTTCCGCCACTTGCCCAAAGAAAAAGAAATACAAAAATGTATCTTATAACAAAGAAATCGGGTCGAAATTCGACTTTTTTAAATAAAAAAGGCTTAAATAAAGGAAAATACGAAGAAGATACTCTAATATTGTTAATTATATACCCAATACAGCATTTTGTCAAATGCTCTACTTCCTCACCCTTTTCGTTTTCACATACCAGTTCTCCACGTCGGCAAACCTTTTTTCCGGAGTCGCCATCGATTGGATGCTGACGCCTTCGACTTTTTTATTGACGATATAAAGATAATTCGGGCTATAGAGAAAGAGCGCCGGAACGTCGTCAGTCGCCGTCTTTTGGAATTCCTTCAGAAGTTCCGCTCTTTTCCCTTCGTCAGTTTCCTGTCTTATTTTTTCCAAATTTTTGTCGACATTTTGATTCGAATAAAGCGCCAGGTTCAACCCCGGGTCTCTTGTCTGCGACGAATGCCAAAAAACATAAGGATCGGGATCAACGCCCAATACTTGTCCGAAAAGAAGCGCATCATATTCGCGCGGACGGATGTAGTTCTGCTGGATATCGGCTACGGGGAGAGACTCGACATTCACTTTCACTCCGATTGCTTCCCATTGCAGTCTCAAGGCTTCAGCTGTTTCAGCCAAATCCGGCCAATCGGTTGTCACCAGACTGAACTCAAGAAGGAGATTGTCTTTTTTTCGAAAACCGTCATCTCCCCTCTTCCATCCTTCATTGTCCAGTGTTTCGTTGGCTTTCCCCAGGTCAAACTCAAATTTTTTCACCTCATCGGTATACCCAAAAGTCCCCGGCGTAATCGGCGAAAATATTTCCTTGCCTTCTCCCGAGAGTACATCACGGATAATTGCCTGGCGGTCTGTCGCCAGGGACAATGCCTTTCTCACTTCGCGGCTGGCCAGAATTTTGCTTTTTTGCTGGTTGAAAAAAATTGCGAAATAGCGGGGAATATTGATGGAAATGATATGGCTGCTTCTTTTGCTTTTCACGCCGGCAAGATTGGCGGGAGAAATGTAGCTCATTCCGAAAACCTGCTTGTCGTTGTAGGCCTGCAGCAATGACTCCTCGTCAAAATAAAAGGAAAACATCATGTTTGTTATGTAGGGCTTCTGTCCGTAATAATTTTCACTTGCTTCGAGCGTGTAGGAAAGTATATTCCCCTCGTTGTCTTTTTCAAAATCCAAAAAACGGTAGGGACCGGTTCCCACCGGACGCAGATTGTATTCCGCCAGAGGAAAACTTCCCGGAGCCACTGTTTCCCAGATGTGCCTCGGGAGAATTCCAACCGTCAAATTGTTGAGAAAAAAAGCATAGGGTGTCTGCAGTATGAAACGGATCGTATTTTCATCGGCAATCTCCACTCCGACTCCCTGCCAGCTCTGCCGCAGCGGGCTTTTGAAAGCCGGATCCTGAATGGCCTGGATAGTGAACAGAATATCGTCCGCCGAAAAACTTTCCCCATTGTGCCATTTCACCTCTTTTTTAAGGTGAACTGTATAAGTCAGCTTATCATCTGAAAGCTCAAAGCTTTCAGCGAGATCGGGGATCAGCTTGCCCGAGGAATCATATCTGAAAAGCGAGGAATATATGAGCGCGGCGAGATTGGAATCAGCATCATTGCCTCCGGCCAGAACCGGATTGATATAAAGCGGCTGTCCAACAACCCCTTCGTTATATTCCCCCCCCGGCACAGGAATTTTTTTCGTGTAATGATAATAAAAACCCAAAACTGTCCCCACCAGAGAGGCAATTATGATAAGAATAAGAACATTGACCGCTATCTTTTCCCGACCGGAAAATGTGCGGGATATTTTTTGCCAGGTGTTCATTTACTTTTTTCTAATGACGAATATCAAAAAGTTCCAGATCTTGATACGAACTAAAAGTTACAAGTTTTTCGAAGTCAGATAAAAAATTGCCGCTGAAATTCCAATAAACAAGGCGCCCAAAATGATCGATGCCCAGAAAAGAAATCTCTCAAGCCCCCTTTTTGTATAATATCCTCCAAAATCTCCGCCGAAAGTGGAGCCAAGACCGGCGCCCCGATTTTGAAGAAGAATGGAAACTGTGAGCAAAACAGAAACGATTATTTGACCGACAATCAGTCCTTTTTCCATGGATTTTTAATCGTTATCCCCGTTGGTTAGAAAAGACAACATATAATTTATTACGCTTATCACCACCACCGCCCAAAAGGCGGCTGTCCAGGTCTCAATGATGAGCGCTCCGACAATCTTGGCCGCGAGGTTGAGCATCAAAACATTGATGACAATCGTGAAAAGTCCGAGAGTTATCCAGATCAAAGGGAGAGAAATAATCTTCACGATCGGCTTCACCAGAAAATTGACAAGACCCAGGACAGCTCCCGACAAAATCAGCCATTTCCAGTCGCCATCAAAGAATATTCCCGGCACCAGCCTCGCCGCCGCCCAAATACCAAGCGCGTTTGAGAGAATATGAACAATCAGCCGAAGCATAAGACTTGAAAGAGATTAGCAAATAAAAAACATCGAGTCAAGAGATTTTTATTCCCTTGGGAAGCAGGTCTTTTCTAATCCGGTTATAGATATCCTCATATCTGATGATATCATCTTCTCCGAGATAGTCTCCGGTTTGCACTTCGATCACTTCCAGATTTTTTTTCCCGGGATTTTCCAGGCGATGAACGTGCTTCACGGGAATATAAGTGCTTTCATTTTCATGTAAAATCGTGACTTCTTTTCCGTTCACGACTTTTGCCTTCCCATGGACAACAACCCAGTGTTCGGACCGATGATTGTGCGATTGCAGGCTGATTTTTGCCTTTGGAAAAAGCGTTAGCCTTTTCACTTGATAATTTTTTGCTGTTGCGAATATTTCAAATTTTCCCCACGGCCTCTTCACTGTCTTTTGTGTTCTTTTTTTTGACATCATTTTAAAAATATTATTTTCATTCAACTACCTTAAGTCCGCCAAGGTCCTCTTTTTTTATTGATTTATACAAAGGATTTTTCTTCAAAGCGACCCGACCATCACGCTCAACGACATAATAGGCAAATCCCCTCATTTTCTGCACAAGAGTATAATCGGCGTGTCCCGGAAAACTGGACGGGTCACGATCTTCAAAATCAACCGGGCTATCATCCAGTGTGACAAAATAGGTTTCTCCGGTGTTGGCAAGCAAATGGCCGAATTTTTGAGGCATAAATATTTCTTGGCCGGCCTTAACCGGGATAGCCTTGAATTCTTCCACAACGTCGCTGATCATTTCTCCTTTTTCATCTTCAGCCAGTTTTTGGAGCAAAGCCACGCCTTGGCCAAAAACAACCCAGTAAGTTTCGCTTAAATCCCCAATATGATAGTGGCCATAAGTTTTGATGTATTCTCCGGAGACAGTTCCTGGCTCCCAAACTGTCACGTTTTTTTGCTCGATCCCTCCCCGAATCATATAGTAGTGAATGGCTGGACCTGTTCCTTCCGGATCCATGAGCACTTCTTTCATTTTTTCATGCGGACGGGAAGCATAATGCTTCGGAACGTTTTTGAAATCATTTTCCATAAGCAGACTTTACTAATTATCATTTTGAAGATAGTATTCAATTAGCCTCATTATACCCCTTATCACTAACATTTTTCAAGTTTATGCCAAAACGCATCTTTTCCGGCATTCAGCCTTCGGGCGTGCTCCATTTGGGAAACTATTTGGGAGCCATCAAAAATTGGGTGGCTCTTCAAGAGAAATACGACCCCATCTTCTGCGTGGTTGACCTGCACGCCATCACCGTCCCCCAAAAACCCGAGGAATTGCGCCAAAAAACGCTGGAAGTAGCCAAAACCTACCTGGCGGCCGGGATAGACCCGGAAAAATCGCTGATTTTCGTCCAGTCACGCGTACCCGAGCACACGGAACTGGCTTGGATTTTGAATACTGTCGCCAAAATTTCAGAGCTTGAGCGAATGACTCAATTCAAAGATAAGGCCAAGGCCTTCAGGCAGAATCTTAACGCTGGCCTTTTCAACTACCCGGTTCTTATGGCGGCAGATATACTTTTATATGATGCAAATCTTGTTCCCATCGGCGAAGACCAGCTCCAGCATGTGGAAATCGCCCGTACCCTCGCCCGCCGGTTCAACAGCTTGTTCGGCGAAACTTTTGCCGTTCCCGAGCCTTTCGTCGTGAAAGAGGGTATGCGCATTATGGGTCTCGACGATCCAAAGAAAAAAATGTCCAAATCCGCCCTCTCGGAATATAATTATATATCTCTCACCGACACTCCAGAAAAAATCCTCGAGAAAATCAAAAAAGCTGTCACCGACAGCGGAAAAGAAATCAAATATTCAGCAGATAGGCCGGCCATCAGAAATCTTTTGAACATCTATGCCCTTCTCGACAACGCCAAACCGAAAGAGATTGCTGAATCCTACCGGGGAAAAGGCTATGCCGAATTCAAAAAAGATTTGGCCGAAGTGGTGGTCGGATTTTTGGAACCATTTCAGGAAAAATATGATAATATCGAAGACCGGGAAGTTTTGAGGATATTGGAAGAAGGAAGAGAGAAAGCCAAAAAATTGGCGGAGGAAAAAATGGCTGAAGTCCGGGAAAAAATCGGGCTGATTTGAAAAATAAAACTTTTTTATAAAATAAAAGCGCTTCCAAGAATCCGCTGACCAAAGGAGGTTTGTTGTGTTGAAAAAATTTGCAAATTCAACGGCAAACGGGCTCGTTAACAATTTCACCATCGCCAACCTGCTGACGATACTAGGATTGATCACGGACGCCTGGAACAACTACCTGATTTGCAACGGACTTCGCGGCTGGATGCCTTTGCTCCTCGTGTGGTTCGTCGCAGCCTCTGATTTGGACGGTTTTATCGCCCGTTGGCGCAACGCCGAAACCAAGCTGGGTGGAGTTATGGATCCCGTCAGAGATAAACTCTTTGCCTGCTCCAAATTTTATTTCCTGGTCAGTGGTTTTTGGATCGTGAAACATACCCACCCGTATCTGATACCGCTAATCGCTGTGGTTTATCTTTTCCTCGCGCTTGCCGAGGCTTCTCTTCTTCTCATCGGTGCTTACGGCGTGTGGAAAGGATACAAAGTAAAACCCAATAAATGGGGAAAAAGCAAAATGGTATGGGAATGCGTGCTAATTTGCTTCATTATAAGCCCGCTTTTTCTTCTTTTTCCGGAGTATTTATCTCATCCTGTCAGTTTGACAGTCCTAATAATCATGCCCATCAGATGCCTGTATCTGGCTCTGAAAAGTATTGAGGGCCACTGGGCTGAAATTGAACTGGAAAAGTCCAAGAATATGCAAGACTAATTCAAGAATAGATAAAAGCCCGTCGGGACTCCCGGCGGGCTGATTTTTTCTTTGAAATTCACCTATCCCCGGATAATTTTCAGAACCTCATCTCTTTTTTCTTCCATCATTTCTTTCGTCTTCGCTTCAAGATTGAGGCGTAGAACCGGCTCGGTGTTTGAAGGACGGACATTGAGCCACCAATCCGGAAATTCGATTTTCACACCGTCCATCTCGCTTATCTTTCCGTCCGAATATTTTTCTTTGAGGCGGGCAATCACGGCATCCTTATCTCCAACTTCGCTGTTGATTTCCCCCGAGTGAGCATATCTTTTCACTTCAGCCACGATTTCCGAAATTTTCTTGCCGGTTTCAGTCATTAAATTCAAAAGCATCACCGCTGCCAATGTCGAAGTTTCCGCCTTATAATTTTCTTCAAAGAAATAGTGTCCCGAAAGCTCGCCGGCAAAAACCGCCCCGTTTTCCCGCATCAGTTTTTTGATTTTGGCGTGCCCCACTGGGCATTCAAGAGCCGTTCCGCCATTTTCTTCGATAATTTCTTTCACCGCTTTCGAAGAACGCAAGTCATAGAAAATTTTTCCGCCCGGATGTTTTTCAAGGACGATCCGCGCGAGCATTGCGGTGACCAAGTCCATTGAAATTATTTCGCCTTTCTCGTTCACAAAACCGATTCGATCCGCATCGCCGTCATAGGCTATTCCTAGATCCGCGTTTTCTTCGACAACCTTTTTTTGCAGTTCCGCCAAGGTTTCTGTTTTCAAGGGATTGGCTTCGTGATTGGGAAATTTTCCGTCGAGATTTTCATAAAGCGTCAGAATTTCAAGATTATCAGGGAATTTTCTGAAAATTTCCCATTCCAGAATTCCCATCGCATTGGCAAAATCGATCACTACCTTATATTTTTTCTCTCCGAATTTTGCATACTTCGCAAAATAATCAACATATTCTTTTTTTATGCCTTCTTCGGAAATAATTTCGCCTTTTTTGTCCGTTTCGGGAAATTCTCCCTTCATTGCCAGATCCCGGATCTCAAAAAGTCCGCTGTTCTCTCCGACCGGAACGGCCTCGGCGCGGCAAATTTTCATTCCGTTCCATTCCGCCGGGTTGTGCGAAGCCGTGAGAGCCACTGCGCCATCAACATTCAGCCTCCCGGAAGCAAAATAGACCATGGGGGTGGTCGCAAGACCGATATCATACACATCCGCACCTTGGTCGGTGATGCCTTTGACTAGGCTTTCAAAAAGCGCGGGGCTTGATTCACGGATGTCGCGGCCGACCGCGATTTTTCCGCCCGAGGCGGATCCGCCTTGGGCGGATTTCACATTTAGAAAAATTACCAAAGCTCTCCCAATTTTATAGGCCACTTCTTCGTTGATATCCGTCGGATAAATTCCCCGAATATCATAGGCTTTGAAGATTTTTGGGTTGATATCAGGCATTTTTTTCATTTTACAAAGTTATTACTCTCCGCTACCATTGTATCAGAAGATTGATAAAACATTCAATGTTAGGTGAAACCGAATATTGAATGTCAGAAAAAACATGAAACTAATAATAATGGCCGGCGGCCGCGGCACGAGGCTTTGGCCTATGAGTCGGCAAGGGATGCCGAAACAATTTCAAAAGCTGGTTTCGGAGAAAACAATGCTTCAGGATACTTTCGAAAGGCTTCGAAATATTGTCGAGGCGAAAAATATTTTTGTTTCGACAAACAAGGAATACGCTGACATCGTAAAAAAACAGCTCCCCAAAATGTCCGCGAAAAATATCATTGCCGAGCCGGTCGGCCGGAGCACCGCTCCCTGCATCGCGCTATCAGCCGCGATTATTTCTGCCAAGGGCGGAAATGAGACAATTGGTTTTTTTCCGGCAGATGCTCTCATAAAAAATCCAGACGAACTCTTGGCCGCTATCCAAAACGGCGAAAAACTGCTCGAAAAAAACGGGGAATATCTTCTCACCTTCGGCATCAATCCCACAACCCCGGAAACCGGATTGGGTTATATCCAAAAGGGCGACCTCCTCGAGGAAATTGGTGGAACAAAATTTTTTAAGGCCAAGCGCTTTGTAGAAAAACCAAACCTGGAAACAGCTCAAAAATATCTGGCTTCCGGAAATTTTCATTGGAACAGCGGAATGTTTTTGTTCAAAACCGACACTATTGTTGAAAAATTCAAAGCCTATGTTCCGGATATTTATGAACGACTGGTAAAAATAAAAAACGCGGTCGGAAATGCTGATTTTGAAAAAGTGCTGAAAAAAGAATTTCCCCAGATGGACAAAATCAGCATTGACTATGCGGTCATGGAAAACGATCCAAATGTCATTGTCGCCCCGGTCGCGATTGATTGGAGTGATGTCGGATCATGGACCGCGCTCAAAGATACCTTGATTGAGAATAGCAAAGAGCATCTGGTCAAAATTAAAGGAGAACATTTGGATTTTGACAGCGAGAATTTGCTGGTGTATGGCGATGATAAACTAGTTGTCACCATCGGAGCGAAGGACCTCATCATCGTTGACACTCCCGACGCCATACTCATCGCCGACCGCAACAAATCCCAATTAGTCTCTGATGTTGTCAAAAAACTGGAGGAAAAAGGAAAAATCAAGCATTTATAGAAACAACGCCAAAAAAACAATAGAAACAAACTCTCTTAATGAATCACCCAGCCGCAGCAAGCTGCGGGGTATTATTACTTCGTAATAAGAATAAAAGACCCCTTACTAATATGCATGAGGGGTCTTTTTATGGATCAGTTCTAAGTCTATTTTTGTCGAAGACTTAAAGACCGTCAGCGTCTTGTTATTATCTTGCTTTTAGTGGCGGTTGTCGAGTTTTTGCTTGCAGTAACTGTTATCACATTTCGTGCGGGATCAAGACTAACTCTTGCGGCATATTTTCCTTTTTTGCTGGCAACGGCAGTTTTTTGCAAAACTCCATTCACTTTGATGTCGAGAATGGCGTATTTGTTGGTCTTAATCTTGATTTTGACAGTCGATTTTTTTACTCTTTTTTTGGAGCTAATACTAACCTTCGTTTTTGTCTGCTTGATTTTTTTTCCGGATGTCGCTGCAAAATAGGAAGCGTGGTTGACAGTAAACGTGCAAACGTCGTCATTAACCTTGCAAGACCCTTCGTTAACCCAACTCGCATCGTTCCCGCTTAATGACTTAATCGTAAGTGTTTTTCCGCTAAGGCTGTCCGGAACCTTGAGATCGATTCTGACTGGATGGCTGAAGGACAATTTCATATCCGGAATTCCAAGCTTAAGGACTTCGGCCACATTTCCAGTAAGTCCGGCGGTTGTCAGTCCTTCAATCGAGGCTGCCTGATTCACCAGTTGATATATCGCAAAAGTGCCTCCGTCCGCCCGAGTGATCGTCGTTCCCGCGGGAAAAGTCACTTTTGTCCCGCCATCAGGGTTGATCATGGAATATTCGGAATCAATATAAAATGAACTTGAAGATCCCGAATTGCCGATCACTGTTCCCGTAACATCGGGTATATCGTTGAATATGCTGTCTTCGCAATGATTGCCGAAACTGCAACCGGCTGTTGAGGGATATCTCCAATCAACCAAATCAAATATTGATGAATGGAATAAATTGGGAGGATGATATGCGGTAGGTCAGGAAGAATCAGAAAGGCTTAGTTCAATTTCCTCTCTCGTTTCAAAATGTCAAGCGTGCCCAAGAGAAAAAAAGATGCCCCAAAAATTTCAAAGGATTCTTCGGCCGTCATTGCAAAATAATAACCCGGCGTTCCGCTCAGAATAACCGGAAGCGCCGCCTTGTTTCTTCTTGATGCGAATTGTGCGATAGTTTCCGTCTTCTTTCAGATAGCTCAAATCTATGCTCATCTCATTTTCCTTTATTGTGATTTCTGAAAATGTTCCCTGGTATTTTTTGTTTTTCACCAATCCCGGAGAGACGAAATAATTCACTCCGTCTATCTCCTGAAAATACAAGTCTTCAATATGACCGGCAAATACTGCCAATACGTTATTTCGGGAAAAAATTTCCTGCAATTTCAAGGCATTGCTTGGAAAATTGCCGTTTTTTTTCCCGTCGGTGTTCCAAAGCGGAGGGTGGTGGATGAAGACGATACTTTTTTTGTCCGTTTTCCCGAGTTCTTTTTCAAGCCAAGCAATCTGCCTTTCTGAAATCCTGCCTCGCGCGTAATACACATCCGGAACAATGTCCTTGTCCCGATCGTCAAAATTGCTGTCCAAAATAAAAATTTTGTATTCTCCGGCTTCGAATGACTTGCGTAAATAGTTGATATTCAAGGCTTCCTGCCACTGTTTTTTATCAACAGAACGGAGGTCGTGATTGCCGATAACCCAATGCTTCGGGATAGAGGTTCTTTCAAAATACCGCTGAATGAGTGTCAATTCCCGCATCCCTATATCCGAGCTTCTTCCCGTACCTTCAATAACGTCTCCATTTACAACGATAAAATCAGGAACGAATTCATTGTTCATTTTCTCAACGAAACGATTGATACTTTCTCTGAAAAACGGCTTTATGATTCTGCCACCATTTTCAATGGAATTGCTTCTGACGTGCAAATCGGTGATGAAGCCCACCTTTAGATCTCCTGAATTTCTTTCCGCAGCAATTGGCGCTGGAAGCATCAAAAAATCGTCCGTCTCCGCTTCGGTTTCCATGGTTCCCGGTTCTCCACTAACACCGTTCTCCTCGGTAATTTCCAACTCCTCCACATCCTGCTCAATGGAATCCTCTACTGATTCTTCCTGCAAAACTTCCGGAAAAGTTTCGTCTTCCATTATCTCCACCTCTATGTCGCCCCTTGGAGATAAATTCCTTGCCTGTTTCAGCTTCGCATGCGTCATCGCGACAATCACCGCGATTGCCAATAAGCCGAAAAAAAACAATGAATATTTCGAGTTTTTTCGCATACTCATACATTCACTGCGTAAAATTTACTGAAACCTGTATAAAATATATGCCGTATTTATCAAAAAAATCTGGAATCAGTTCCAGATTGAAAGTGGCAGTATGTTTCTTCGCATTTGCATAACCATAACAAATGGATGGATTAGATTATCTTCTTAAAATATCTTAGCACGAAATATATTTTTTTTCTAATCAGCTTGCCAGAAAAACAATTCTGCCATAGAGTAAATAAGACACTAACCGCAAAACCTATGCAGGTCGGCACGGAGCGAACGCTATCAGACATCAGCCAAACAATAGTTTTGAAAAAATCATTCCTTTCGCCTTCACAATAAAATTGCCCCCGCCTCGCTACGAGCGGATAATCGTTGCCCGCAATTCGCAGGGAAGAATACTTCAGTCTGTTCCAGTAGAATAACAAAAAGCACCCTTGAGGTGCTTTTTTAATTATAATTTATCTTACTCAAGT
>Ga0172371_10010189_pt1 | contig 12753 bp, 9 predicted proteins | sample Lak12m_FD_114543 | JGI IMG/M metagenome (GOLD analysis project Ga0172371, IMG submission 114543) | Freshwater microbial communities from Kabuno Bay, South-Kivu, Congo - kab_022012_12m | ecosystem: Environmental > Aquatic > Freshwater > Lake | place: Democratic Republic of the Congo: South-Kivu... | reverse complement strand
CTCGGTATCATGGTAGCGGTAGTTATCATAAACCCGAGCCCAGGAAACCCGATCCACCTGAGCCCCCAGCATAGTGACGAAGCGGGTGACAAGCTCAGCCGCCTGCTGTTCCTCGGTCTGGTCTGGTGAGTCGGCCGGCCAGGTCAGATTGCCTGTCGGAGTGGCGCACTCGGTGACCCAGAACTGGATGCCGGGATCGAGACCGTGCCTGGCGATCAGTTCACGGTACTCTCTCAGCGTTATCAACATGGCGTCGTTGGTCCCGTAGAAGTCGTAATAGTGGATGTCGGCGATGTCGAAGGGCCTCGTGTCCCCACCCGCCTGGTCGGCAATGCTGCCGATGATGCGATCATAAACCTCAAGCGCCCGATGCCAGCCCTCGAGGTCCTGTCCGGGCCATCTTGCTCCTGCTCCGGCCAGCGCCACCCGGCAGTCAGGGCATTCTTCACGAATAACACCCTGTGCCGCGAAGAAAAAACGCGGGTAATCGTCGGGGTTGTCCCAGGACAGGTCGGGCTCGTTGCCGATCTGCCAGACCTTGATCCAGGGGTAGCGCTCGATGGCGCTACGCAGGGTTGTCTCGAATGCGGCCAGGTCTTCGGGAACAAAAGTATTCATCGGCAGCACGCAGGCAACCACTTCGATACCACTTTCATGCAGTTTGTTGAGATAGGCCGATGGCTCGGTAAAATTCCAGCCATCATAGGGAAAATCAATCCGCACCCAGTTGACACCAAGCTCTTTTGTGAGGGCCAGAGAATAATCCTGGAAATGGTCCAGGGTCTTCAGGCCAAGGGCGTTTAAGACGGTCTGGGAAGCGCTGGTTGGCAACGCGACCAGGGTTCCGGGACCATAGAGGCCAAAAGGAGAATACAGGTTGACGGCAGCGCCCTCCGCGGGCGCGTTGTCGGATCTCAACAACATTGTTGAAAAGAAAAAAACAGCGCCGACCGCTATCGCGGCAGCCAGGATGATTAACAAATAATGGTTTCGGATTTGCATGGCGTCAGTGCTCTCAACATGAAGTGTAGCACGCCTCACCCACTCATTTCCCGGAGCCCGCGAGGCCACGGCTGTTCTTCAGCAGCTTGAGCGAGTGGAGATACAGCGGGCTCTTGTTGCTGCGAATGATATCGGCTTCGCGAAGGCTCGCAAGCAGCTCCTGGGGCGTGGAAAACTTTCTGAGGGAGATCATGGCCGTGCCGATGCCCTCGACCACATGGCAATCACTTCCCGCGGCGCCCGGAATATCATATTTTTGTGCCAGCCGCCGGGCCTTCTCGTTGAAGGTGGTGAAGGTGATGCGGGGGTTGTAGACCTCGAGTATGTCGATATCGGCGGCAATGCGGGCCAGAAGTTCGTATGCGGGGGTCTGATGCAACGGGTCGAACGGATGCGGTATGTAGACCAGCCCCCCCTGTTTTTTGATCTGCGAGATCGTCTCTTCGGCGGAAAGGCCCCTGGGTATTTCCTCATTAAGATACAGCCCGATGATCTCACCCTCGCGCGTTTTGACTTCCTCGCCGACAATGACATGCAGCCCGGCAGGCGCCAGTCGTGAAACCTCCAGGGCGCCAGCGATGGTGTTGTGGTCGGTAATGGCTATCGCCTCCAGACCCGACTCCTCGCAGGCAGCCAGAAGCTCTGCCGGTGAAGTAGCGCAATCGTTTGAAGAGTTGGTATGCATATGCAGATCGGCGAGGATGGTGCCGCTGACGCGTACGGATTCGATGGCGCTACGAGAGGGCCGCTGCCGCCGCCGGCGGCCATGCGCCCCCAGGTAGGCTTTTTCAACCTGCGGGACGATTTTCTCCCAGGAAAAACGGGCAGCCTTTCTTGCCGCAGCCGCTCCCAGCGAGCGACGCGCTTTCTCATCATGGAGAAGGTCCACCAGGCTGGCCGCCAGATTGTAAGCATACGGATGGTCCAGAAGCAGCCCTTCATTACCTTCGCCGACAAGTTCCTTGATGCCCCCTTGCCCGGGCACGATGACGGCAGTGCCGCAGGCCATCGCTTCCAGAACCGAGCTGGCCAGGCCGGAGGCTGCATAGGGCGCGCAGAGCACGTCGGCCCGCCGGTATTCATTCGCAAGAGAATTCTGCCGCAGCATCCCCCGCCACTGAACCTGGTCTCGCAAGCGCCGGGGTATCAAGAGCCGTCCGCGCCAGGCGAGCTTCTCGCCGCCGACGATGGCAAGCTCGAAGGGCGGCACATCATCGGGCAACAGGCGCATGGTCCGGGCCAGCAGTCCCAAACTCTTGCGCGGGTCGCTCCAGGCGGCAAAAACGACCAGCGGGTTGCCCGTATTGGCCTCATCACGCTCAGGAGCAAAAAAGCGGCTGGAATCGACGCCGCCTCCGACTACGGCGTAATCGCCGGGAAAATAACTCGAAACCTTGCGCCGCGTGTTATGAGAGGTGCAAAGACGGCGGTCGAGCCGTGAAAAAAATCGCTCGACCACGGGGCGCAGGAGCTGAAAGCTCAAAAACCGTTCGCCGGAGGTGTGAAAGGTGGCTACAGTAGGACTGTAGGCAAGACGCAGGGCAGTAAAGGAAAGGCCTGGGGGGTAGGGCTCATGAACATGCAGAATGTCAAACTGCTCATGCTCCAGCACCTTGTCGAGCTGCTCGGTTACCTCCAGCGGCAGGGACAGGTTTGCCAGTGATTCACTATACGGTACCCGAAAAGTGCCGGTTATCTTGGTCAGCCTGAAGCTGCCGCTCTCGGGCTCTGCGTCATCCCGAGAAGATGGTGTGACCGTGGCCGACGGATTCGACACCGTCAGTTTACGAGCGGCTTTTGCGGTCCGGCGGGCGGCTCTTGTTTTTTTTCTGGCAAAGCGCTCTTCGGTGCGCTCCTCGGAGGGTGCGATGACGGTCACGTCATGGCCTCTCGCCGTAAGGGCCGAGGCCAGACCGGCCACATGCCGGTTCACACCCCAAGCCGATGTCCAGGCGTGGGGAGAAACGAGGCCGATCTTGAGTTGTCCGGCGGCGGGGCACATGGATAACAGGTTAATGGAAACGCCGGTAGGTGGCAACAGAAAAAGGGCCGCCTGCGGCGGCCCTGAATGCTTATGCCGTAAGTGGCCCGCTAATCGCCGGGCCTATTTTTTCCTGGGTGCTTTTGGGCCTTTGGCAGTCTTTTTGCCAGCCGGCTTAGTCGACGGGGCAGTCTTTTTCGCCGGACTCGCTTTTCTGGCCGGACTCGCCTTTCTGGTGGTATCGGCTCCAGCGCCGGTCAGGGCTGCCGATGACGTGCCGGCAATGAAAGCCTCGGTCAGGTTGCGGCAGACGTCGTCAGGGTGTTGCACCGGCGGCGACTTCATGAAGTAGGAAGAGGGTCCTTCCAGGGTTCCGGAAATGCCGCGGTCGAGCGCTAGTTTGGCGCAGCGTACGGCATCGATGACGATGCCGGCGGAGTTGGGCGAATCCACCACTTCGAGCTTGAGCTCGATGTTGAGCGGCACATCGCCGAACGTGCGACCCTCGAGACGGATATAAGCCCACTTGCGGTCTTCGAGCCAGGCAACGTGGTCGCTGGGGCCGATATGGACGTTATCAGCACCGATGTCGTAATCCAGCAGAGAAGTCACGGCATTAGTCTTGGAGATCTTCTTGCTTTCGAGGCGTTCGCGCTCGAGCATGTTCATGAAATCAGAATTGCCACCCACGTTGAGCTGGCTGGTGCGCTCCATTTTGACGCCCCGGTCAAGCATGAGGCTGGCCAGAGTCCGGTGCACGATGGTGGCGCCGACCTGCGATTTGATATCGTCGCCGATAATAGGTAACCCCTTTTCGTGAAAGCGCGCCTGCCAGTATGCCTCGCGGCCGATAAAAACCGGGATGCAGTTGACCATGGCGCAGCCGGCCGTAAGAATCTGTTCGGCATACCACTTGGTGGCTTCCTCGCTGCCTACGGGCAGATAACTAACCACTACATCAGCCCGGGTGTCCTTGAGGATGCCGACAATGTCATCCGTCGGTCCCGGGGCCTTCCTGATGATTTTCGCCATGTACTTGCCGATGCCGTCATGGGTCATGCCGCGTGCGACCTTGATGCCGGACTTCGGCACCTTGCAGAATTTCACGGTATTGTTCGGCGGCGCGTAGATGGCGTCCGCAAGGTCCTTGCCCACCTTGTTGGCGTCGATATCGACAGCGGCTACGAATTCAATGTCGCTGATGTGGTAGCCACCGAGGTTGACGTGCATCAGGCCGGGAACCTTCTCATCGGCTTTAACCTTCTTGTAATACTCCACACCCTGTACGAATGACGAGGCACAGTTACCCACGCCGATGATGGCAACCCTCACGGAATTACTCAAGGAAATTTACCTCCAGGTAGTCAATATTTGATACCGGCCATATCCTGACGGAACCGGATGGGCCGAGCCTGCACTTTTATTTCTCCGTCTTCTGCGGTGGAGCCTCATTAAACTGACGCCGAACGTGCAGGATGCGCTGCAGCACGGTAAAGGCGGTCAGCACCGCTAGAATATACATCACCACGGCCAGTACGCCAAACTTCTGCAGGAGCAGGCCGGCGCCCAGGAGCACTAACCGCTCCGGCCGGGTCATGAGGCCGACCTTGCAGTCGAGGCCCAGCGCTTCCGCCCGTGCTCGCGTGTAGCTGACCAGGAATGAGCCGATCATGGTGACGAAAGCCGCGCCTACAAGCCACAGGTTGCCGTCACGTGCGTATACCAGTGCAACAGCCGTGAGGACGGCGCCCTCGCCAACGCGGTCAAACGTTGAATCGAGAAAAGCGCCCATGGGCGAAACTTTTGCTGAAAGCCGCGCCACGGCGCCGTCGAGCATATCGCAGACGCTCCCGATGGTGAAAACGATGGCGGCGGTGACGAAGTGGCCGTACCAGACCAGGACCGCAGCGCCGAGCGTCAGCGCCAGCCCGGTGACGGTGAGGAAATTTGGAGAGATGCGGGTCCGGCCGATTGCAGCGGTGAGAGGCTTAAAAATCCGCCTCGCTTCAGTGCTGTAGAAATACCTCAGCTTTTCAATGTAAAGCATGTGAGAAATGAGAAGTCCCCTGATTCGGCCAGTAGCGACCGCTTGGAGAGGATTCTATCAGAAGCCCGCGGCCGGATGCCACCAGGGCGCATGGCATGTTCACCTTCCATTAAAGGATTTTCGGACAACTTTACCGAAATGGCATCCATGATCGGGGCCTACTGGAAGCGGTAGCGCTGGAAGCGGTCGCGCCGATGGCGTCCGCACCGGCCGATCCAGGCTTCGCAAGGCCGATCCTACGGAGACTTCCCGACGTAGATAAGCACAGTTGACCCGCCATCGACCTTGGTGCCGGACGCGGGATCCTGGTTGTAGGCATTCCCCCACGTGGTCGGATCCGGATTGGCCACCTCGCTGACCAGGGGAACAAGGCCCATAGCGGAAACGGCGTTCTGGGCGTCGACTTTACTCATGCCGATTACGTAAGGAACATTCACCTTCGCCGGAGCGGATCCTTTGCTGATCACAATATTGACCGCCGATCCTTCCGGTGCCTGCTCGCCGGAGCCCGGACTCTGACTGATAACCTTGCCTTCGCCCACAGAGTCGGAGAACTGTTCGCTGGTAGCACCCAGAACCAGCTTGGCCTGTGATAGCCGGCTGGAAGCCTGATCCAGTGTGAGGTTCTGGAGATCCGGAACCGAAACCTTCCTGGGCGGCTCAGCTCCCTTGCTGACCACGAACTTTACCGCCGACCCCTTTTGTGATTGAGAGCCTGGCGCCGGGTCCTGACTGATCACAGCGCCCGCGGGAACGGTGCTGGAAAAAGCGTCAGGTTGCCGTTCCGGGTTCAGCCCGAGCTCCTTGAGCTTGGCATCGGCATATTCCGCGGTCTGGCCGCTCAGGTCGGGAACCACAACCTTGCCGCTACCGCGACTTACCACTATTCGCACTGTGCCGTCCTTCTTCAGCCGGGAGCCCTTTTCCGGGTTCTGGCGGATGACCTTGCCTGCCGGCACGGTTTCGTTGTATTCCTCCGCATCCAGTTCCGGGTTAAGGCCTTGCGCGCGGATCATGTCTTCGGCCTGAGCCCGATCGAGGCCGACGACGTCTGGAACATCGACGGCGTTGCGGTCCTGTGCAAAGGCGAGGAAGTAGACCCCGGCAGCGACGGCTATCAACGCCAGAATGATTCCAGCTGTGTATAGCGCCTTCTTCCGGCTGCTTATTTTCTTTTGTGGCGGCCGGCCCGTTCCACCTGGAGCCGCGCGCCGGATTGCGGTGCGTTCGACGTCGTCGTTGAATCCGGCAACTTCACCCGCAGGGATGACGCTGGTCATGGCGGTGTCCGCCGAAGGCGCCAGCGGCGCGATGGGCAGGTCCCGCCGGCAACGTTCCAGATCGGTCAGGAACTCCTCCGCCGTTGCGTAGCGGTCGGCAGGATCCTTCGCCAGCGCCCGCAGAACAACCGTGTTGAGATTGTCGGGAATTTCGGGAATGAGCGCTTGCGGCGGCACCGGATCGTCGCTGAGGTGTTTAAGAGCGATCGCCACCGGATTCTCGCCCTCAAAGGGAACGCGGCCGGTGAGCATCTCGTAGAGGACCACTCCCAGGGAATAGAGGTCAGACCCCTGCTCCACCGCCCGCCCCCGCGCTTGTTCCGGCGACAGATACTGGGCCGTGCCGATAATCGAGCCGGTCTCGGTCATGGCGGGAGAAGAGCCTGCCCGGGCGATGCCGAAATCAGTGACCTTCACCTGGCCGCGGCTGTTGATGACGATATTGTGCGGCTTGATGTCGCGATGGATGACGGCGTGTTCGTGAGCGAACTGAAGCGCGCGCAGGATCTGCTCGGCGTAGTCGATCGCACGCGCTGGTTCCAGGGGGCCGTCCTCAGAGATGACATCCTTGAGGCTCTTCCCCTCAAGATATTCCATGGCGATGTAGTAGCTGTCGTCAGCTTCGCCGCGATCGTAGATGCTGACAATGTGAGGATGGTTCAGGCCCGCGGCAGCCTGGGCTTCACGGCGAAAACGGGCCACGAACTCGTCGTCGCGGGCATAACGCTTGTACAGCACCTTGATGGCTACCTGTCGTCCCAGCTGGGTGTCGCGGGCAAGATAGACATCGGCCATGCCCCCGCTCCCCAGCCGGCTAATGATCTCGTATCTGTTGTCGAGTAGTTCGGTCATATTATAAATTTTCAATCCGGCGCCAGCTCGTCAGGGCCGGCCGTTCCAGTCTAAAGTCCGAGTGCCGAGAGCAGGGTCTCGCGCATCACCGGCCCGGCGATGCCGCCGCCGGCGTCGGAATCCTCGACGACCACCGCGATCGCATAGCGCGGGTTGTCCGCCGGCGCAAAACCGACGAACCAGGCGTTAGGACCGCGGCCCGTCACCTCGGCGGTGCCGGTCTTGGCGGCTATCTGCACCTTGCTTGTCTTGGCCTTGCTACCGGTTCCCTCGTTGACTACCTTGATCATCATATCCTTAAGCTCGCCGGCAGTCTCGGGCTGCAGTGGCGTTTTCCAGACCTCTGGCTGGGCCTGCTTGATTACGGTGCCATTGTAATCGATCACCGAATCGACTGAGTAAGGTACCATCATCCGTCCGCCGTTGGCGATTGCATCGGCGACCAGCGCCATTTGCAGCGGCGTCACCAGCAGTTGTTCCTGGCCGAAGGCCATGGAAGCTACCTGGGCCCGGTCCATCGAGTCGCGGGGCGACAGCAACTCACCATTTTCATAACGGCCGCTGGCCGCCACTTCATCCGCGGGCAGGTCAAACGGCGGCTTTTCATAGAACCCAAATTTCTGCATGTATTCTATCAGCTTGTCTTGCCCTACTTTATCTCCGACCTGCGCAAAAGTCGTATTGATCGACTGGACGAACGCTTCGGAGAGGTTGTGCTCGCCGAAGGGCTCGACCCGGTAGTTGTGGATGGTGAAACCGCCGATATCCACAGTGCCCTTTTCGTCCACGAAGCGTGTCTGGGGCGTAAACCCGCCGCTTTCCAGGGCTGCCGAGGCGGTGATCATCTTGAAAATTGATCCTGGAGTATATAGGCCCAGGGTGGCGCGGTTCAGGAGTGGCGAGTCCGGATCGGCGTTTAAAGGCTGCCAGTTGGCGGCCAGCTGATTGGGATCATAGGTCGGTGTCGAAGCCATCGCCGTAACGGCTCCGGTTTTTACCTCGACGACCACCACGGCGCCGCGCTTGCCAATTTTCTGCAGCTCACTCAGCGCCGTTGCCTGTACCTTCGGATTAATCGTCAGCTTGACGTCGGCGCCGCGTTTCTGTTTTCCCGTAAGCGTGTCCATCAGGTTTACCAGCTCCACCTCATCGGCGGTGCCGGTGAGGTAGCTGTTTTGTGAATGTTCGAGTCCCACCTGGCCATAGGTGGGATCGCTGTATCCGACGAGATGCGGCACCAGGTCAGCGGTGGGGTAGTCACGGTAATACAGGTCGCCTTCCTTGTGGTTCTTTGCCAGTTCCGCCTTGTCACTGCCCAGGATTAGGCCACGCTCGATGCGCATCTGGGCGAAGACCTTGCGTGTATTTTGCGGATTATCCGCCAGATCCTGGGCCTGTATGACCTGCCGGTAGCCCAGCATCGCGATCAGGCTGGCGAAGAGAATGACGGCGATAAAAAAGAGCCTGCGAATGGGTGTATTCAAGACCGCATCTCCCGATTGGTCCGGTTGCTGATTAGCAGCAGCAGCGCCAGCGCACCGAAGTTGGCCACAATGGAGCTGCCGCCATAGCTGACAAAGGGAAGGGTTATTCCCGTCAGCGGGATCAGCTTCATGACCCCGCCGAGGATGACGAAAGTCTGCAGGGCGAAGCCCGCCCCCAGTCCGGCTGCCAGCAGTTTGGAGAAACCGTCGTCGGAATCCACGGCGATTTTAAAGACGCGGTAACAGAAAACCAGGAACAGGATGATCAGGGCCGTGGCGCCGGCCAGTCCCAGCTCTTCAGCGATCGCCGAGAAAATGAAATCGGTGTGCAGCGCCGGGATGATCGTTTCCCCATTTTGAAATAGCAGATATCCCTTGCCCAATCCGGTCCCGAATAGCCCACCGTCGCCGATGGCAAAGAGCGATTGCACCAGCTGGTACCCCTGGCCCATCGCGTCCGACCAGGGATTGATCCAGATGTCAACCCTGGTGTGCACGGTGCCCTTGATGTGATAGGCAAGATAGGCGCCCCCGGTAAAGAGAATGCCGCCAATTACCGGGTAGGCTATCCGGCCCGTGGCCACATACGTCATCGCCAGGAAAATTCCAAAGAAGAGGAGCGAGGTGCCCAGGTCGTTCATGAGCAGCAGCAGGGCGAAGGACATGCCCCACATGGTGATGAGCGGTCCCAGATGCTTTAGCGCCGGCATCGGCACACCGAACAGATGCCAGGTCGTTGTGGACAGCAGTTCCTGCTTGCTATTGAGGTAACCGGCCAGGAATACAGTAATCAGGACTTTGGAAAATTCCCCCGGCTGAAAGGAAAGCGGGCCTATTTTGAGCCAGAGGCGGGCGCCGTTGATCTCTTGCCCGGCTATGATTGCCACCACCAGTAGTAAAACGCCCAGGACGCCACACAGATAAATATAGTCGTCCAGTTTACGGTAATCGCGCAATAAGACAATGACTGCAATCAGCAATCCCAAACCGGCCATGAGCCAGGTCGTCTGCGCTGCCGCCAGGTCCGGGTTGATGCGATAGATCATCATGATGCCGACTGCGGACATCAGCGCCGCCAGCGGCAGCAGGAAGGGATCGGCATCGGGTGCGGCCAGCCGCAGGAACAGATGGACCAGCAGGAACAGCCCGACGAAAAAAAGGCCATAGCTGAGAGAACTGGCGTCGACCTGGGACGACCGTGCGGCGTAGACGCTGGCGAAGCCGATAACCGTCAGTATTACGACGGGCAGGAAGTTGACCAGTTCGCGGTTTCGTTGCACTATTGAGCGCCTCCGGCCGGTGAGGCCGCCGGTGCGGCGGGTTGGGTGGTTGTCTTCACGGTAGCGGTTCCAGCGGCGGCCGCGGCCTTGCGGTCAGCCGCCTGCTGACGCTCTTCCACCTGGGAAACGTAATTGTTCAGCATCGTGATGGCTCCGCTCTGGCTCTGTAGCTCATCGCGATTGATCCTGTCCTGCTCAAAAGGTTCCAGTTCGCTGAATTTCACCTGGCTGCTGCGGTAAACAGTGGCAAGGGACAATGGTCCCAGGTTGTAGGGAAGACCCTGGTAAATGGCCAGGTTGTCGCCCTGTACCCCCAGGTAATATACCTGCCGGGTGATCAGCCAGGCGCCGGTCAGCCCAACCGCCAGAAGTAACACGCCCATCATAATCAGTCCCGGCGTAGTGCCAAGCCAGTGGCGCAGCCGCCAGATGCGTCCCGCCTTCGATGAAGGTTCGGATTCGGGCGCCGCAGACACGGTGGCTGAAGCTTCGGCGGCTTGAACCGGCTCTGACCCCATACCACCAGGAATGGAACCGTCCGGTGAGAACAGGACCACCGTAATGTTATCGCGTCCGCCGGCAGCGTTGGCCTGCTCTAAAAGTTCCCTCGCCCTGGATCCAAGATCGCCGTCATTGCTCAATACTGCAGCGATGGCGTCGTCGCCGATCATGGAATAAAGGCCGTCCGAGCACAGCAGGAAGATATCGCCGGGCTCCCATGCGGTTTTCCTCGTATCGACCTCGATCGTGGAGTCCACTCCCAGCGCCCGTGTAATGATGCTTCGCTGGGGATGGTCCTCGGCCTCGGCCTCGGTTATCTGCCCCGATCTCACCATTTCACCGACCAGTGAGTGGTCCTCGGTCAACTGGGAAAGCGTGCCGCCACGCCAGAGATAGGCCCGGCTGTCACCGACGTGCGCCAGAATGACATCGGCACCCTGAACGACAGCCGCCGTCAGTGTTGTTCCCATGCCGGCATGGGATGGATCGGACACCGCCAACTCGTGAATGCGTTTATTGGCGTGGATGATCAGTCGTTTCAGTTCGGCCTCGGTCGAGTCTGTCCCGGGTACAAAGCCCTCGAACTCGGCGGCCGCCATGCTTGAGGCAATCTCGCCCGCCTGGGCGCCGCCCATGCCATCCGCCACGGCGAAGACCGGATCGTGCGCGAACAGGGAGTCCTCGTTGGACCGGCGCACGAGTCCGCTATGGGTTGCTGTTGCGAAAGTGGCAGGCATTAACATTCCTGACAAACTTGAGACAAATTATGATCGGATGCTGCGATGGCTATTCCTCGAAGCGAAAGATCGTATCGCCGATGACGATTTCCTGACCTGGTTTTATCTGCCGTTCGCCCTCGAGGCGGCGGCCGTCGATAAAGGTGCCGTTGGTGCTTCCCAGGTCCTCGAGATAGAGAAATTGCTTGCGGGCGAAGATACGTGCATGCGTGGAGGAGACAAACTCGTCCTCCAGAACAATCTGGCTTCGGGGGGATCGGCCGATGGTGGCGCCTCCCTTGATCACGAACACGGTGCCGTCCTCGAGGATCTTGCTGTGCTGGACCACCAGTCGCGGATTAAGCTTGTTCACCAGATAATCGAATTCGCGGGTCGATGAATCAACCTCGGGCTCCGTCGCGGCTTCCGGTACTCGCTGGCGGTCCCGTGGCGGTGCAGTGACGGGGGTGACCGGTGGCGCCGCTGCCGGGACCTCCATGCTTGTGGCTGGAGCCTCAGCGGGCGCTTGGACCGGTGCTGCCAGGCGGGGAGCCGGAGCGGGATGGGCCGGCATGCCGATCGGCTCTTCGCCACTCCTCAGGTCCCGCGAAAGGCGGCGCACGATCATGAAAATGAAGAAATACAGCAGCACCAGGAAAAGGATCTTGGAGCCGAACAATATTGGTTCTAACATATCTGTCTCCCGAACCTCACTCTCGTCGTTCCCAGGGTTATCTCGTCACCATTCTTCAATACCCCGGTCTTTACCTTCCGGCCGTTTATTTCAATACCGTTGGTGCTATCCAGATCGATGATCATGTAATCGTTGCCCCTCTGCCTCAACTCGGCGTGACGCCGGGAAATGTTGGAATCGGTCAGCACCAGGTCACAGTTGCGGCTGCGTCCGATCAGGACCACCCTTTTGGTAACATCGAGGGTCCGGTCGCCGGTAGTAAGCGTAATGCGTTCCCGGGTCAGACCCAGGTCGCGAGCCTCGCCGGCGCTGACTGACATGGTGCCGTCCGGTTGGGCGGCGGGCCGGTAAACAACGGTCTGGCCGATATCCGAGCTCAGGTCTGGTGGGGACACGGGCGCTACAGGTGCTTCCGGCGCCGCTGGCGCTGAGACCATGCGTGTGGCGATGCCGAATTCACCAACAACCAGGTCTTCGTCGGTCTCTATGACGACGATGGGCCGGCTGAGCAGGTCGTATTTTTCCTTGCGGGCATGCTCGGTGAGATAATCCGCAAGGTCGGATTTTAGCTGCTCCTCGTAAGCTTCGAATTGCTGATAGTCCTCAGGCGCCAGGAAGAGGGTATATTCATTTGGCGCATAGACGCGCGAGACACTGATCACCTTGTTGTCCCCCATCTCCTTGACCAGCTTGCGTGCCAGCTCCACCGGCTGCACCGGCGATTTGAAGGCACGGCCGAACCCGCCTTCGAACAGGCCCTGGATTTTTTCCTCGAGTTTCTTTAGCACGCTCACGGGGGGGAGGGGAGTTGCATCCTGTTTCTAGGGGAAATCAGGAGAATTCCGACCTGAATTATAACGCAAAGCACGAGCGTTTTCAGAAATGACGCCACAGGTAGTTGGTAGCCGGCAATAAT
>Ga0172371_10010188_pt1 | contig 12754 bp, 9 predicted proteins | sample Lak12m_FD_114543 | JGI IMG/M metagenome (GOLD analysis project Ga0172371, IMG submission 114543) | Freshwater microbial communities from Kabuno Bay, South-Kivu, Congo - kab_022012_12m | ecosystem: Environmental > Aquatic > Freshwater > Lake | place: Democratic Republic of the Congo: South-Kivu... | reverse complement strand
TCAGCAGAGACGCGACTGCCCGGCACACCGCACCTGTTCGCGCCGGTAGATGCAACGCATTGGACACCGGAGGCGCTGTCGAAGCTTGTTGCGACCAGCGAGCGATAAATTATATATGAAAGGATACGTTATGAGCAGATGCGTATCAGGGAATGCCATCGTCATGTTCATCGGCATCTGCCTGCTGGCAGGACTCTCCCTTCCGGTGGAGGCGCAAACACCGCTAGACATCCCACGGCTCCAGCAGGCCAATACGCTGTTCTCGCAAGGGAAATATGCCGATGCATTGCCACTATGGGCCGAACTCGTCAAAGAGTGCCCAGACGGCCTCGAGGGAATCCGGAACCGCTATTACCTGGGGGTGTGCTACGCCAGAACTGGACGCAAAGCTGAAGCGACGGGGATTTTTGAAGAGCTCAGAGCAATGGCGATCCAGCCTCCGCTACCGTATCAGGGGGAAGCGCTGGTTGAGCTCTTCTCCCAGTATCTTACCGATGGCGACGAGACGCACGCCAACGCCGTCCGCAAGCAGTGTTATACCGATTGGCCACGTTCGGAATACGTCCAGCGGATCTGTGAGGCCGATTTCGCGTTACGCTCCCCTGCAACCCGCGATGTAGCCTGCCAAGCACTGGAAGAAGCGGAACAGCTCGGTGTCCTTCATGAAGAAGGGCTTCCCCTGTTATACGATTTGTATTATCAGACCATTTCGGCGGCTTTCAAGTCCGATCCGAAGGGTAATGTCGCGCAGGCGCGTGTCATCCTGGATAAAGCCACCATCTGGCAACAGCGTTTTCTGGATCACCTGGCACGCCGTGATCTGCTCAGCAGATACTGCGTATATATTTTGGCGTCGAACCTGAGTATTGCTGCTCAGACAGTACGAAGTATCCCCCGTGATCGCCCTGTTGAGTTGCAGCAGACCGTCGAGCAGGCACGCGCGTTATTTGCCATGACCGTCGAACGCGAGGAAATGCCGATCACCGTCGCTGATCTCCAGAACCTGAAAGGCTGCATGGGCGCCGATGCCCATCCGGAATCCTGGCAGCCGATGTATGCCCGGATGGTACAAAAAATACCAGTGAAAGACGCCAAACGTGTGGGCGAATATCTCGACTACGGGCGCCTGATGCACCGGTATGCGCTTATGGCTGCGCTGTGCGGGCGACCGGTAGAACCACTTGAGCAGGAGGCAGAAACGACCTATCGCATGATCCTAACCGACTTTCCAGATGATCCTGCAGCGTTGCAGGCATTGTACGAATTGTTTGAGCTATATCGTTATACTGGCCGTGAAGATGAACTGGCAAAACTGATCGACTTCACCACGCGTTCAAAATCCTGGCAGTTGAAGAAATGGCTCGCAGAATACTGGTATGCCGCAGGAACCACGGAAGGATATACGCAAGCGCTGGATGTGCTGAAGCTGCTGATTGCCGGGCAGCAGACCGATCCCATGCGGAAAGTCTGGCTTTATCGCCTTGGGCGCTGCTACGGATATCTTGGCAAACCGACAGACGCCATAACCGCCTATCAGCAAGTGATTGATGGGTATCCGAAAACGAGTTGTGCACTGGCGTCTCAGTGGGCGATCACGCAACTGAAAGGAGCGCAAAAATGAGATGGCATCGATGGATCCTCGTCTGGGCACTGCTGACTGGTCTGCTATATTCGGCCGTCGCACAGGTGGGCCAGCCGGTCATCATTCGGCAAATGGCCGACGCTGCCATGAAAGGTCAGCGTTGGGAAGATGCTGCTAGCGGTTACAATGCCCTACTCGCGCTCAAGGATTGGCCTTTCCCCAATCCGCGGGAAGACTGCCTGTTCAACCTATCTATTGCGCTGCAGCGGCTGGCGCGCTGGCAACAGGCACATGATGTGTTGACCGCCTATCTGGACTCGCATACGCTTCCATCTCAGTATATTCCCATGATCTGGGGGCACCTGGCCGCAGTGGAATACGGCCGCAGTGGTGAACAGGGGCTTGATCATCTGGTCGCAACATTATTTGACGACCCCTTATATGCCACGGATAAGATTAAACAGCAGCAAATCCAGGCATGCTGTAACACGGCAATCGAGCAAATGGGAGGCGTCGGCCCGCTTGATAGTGCCTTGACACGGTATGTCCAATCGCATCCCGCCTGTCCGGTGACGGCAGATATTCTCAAATTACAATTGCAGCTCCTCACCGGTGCGGGTGATAATCGGGAAGCCTGGCGTCGTGCTCAGACATGGTATTTGGATCAGGTCGGAACCAATCTCGATGTCGCACTGCTCAAGACACTGGCTGATACGCTGATGAAACTGGGCGATCCGGACCAAGCAGTCGCGTTGTTGACTGCCGTCAGTCCAGTGACGCCCGACCCGCAAAAGGAGCTACCGCCAGTAATCGAGCAGTGCCGATTGCATGCCCGCAAGCTCGCTGCCCGCAAGCAGGAGATCGCCCAGAAGCTGCCGGCTGTGCTGGAAGCGCCGGACAGTTCTCCCGAAGCGTTGCAGGCGTGTCTAACCGAATTGAGTGAAGATTTGCCGGGCGCGGTCTACTGGGTGGACAGCTTTGTTCAGCAGTATCTGGCAGCGCAGCCGAATTATCCAAGACGCGTGGAACTTCAACTGGCGATTGCCCATCTATATAGCGATGTGCATGATCACCAGGCGGCCATAGGGTATAGTCAGGCCATGCTGCCAGGAGTCAAAGGTACGCCCATGGAACAGACGCTCGTGATACTGATTGCCGCGGAGGAGGCTGTCCGTGGGAATTATGTCGCTGCCGGCGACCAGCTCCTGCAGAGTTCACCGGCAATCAGCGGCAAGATCGACACCAAGCTGCAGGCGTTGAAATATTATCGGCGGGCCGGTGATGTCGGCAAAGCGGGAGCCGTCCTGAAAACGATCGGGACGAACCCTCCCCCCGACATCGCGTTGCTTGAGGCAGCGTATTGGCTGGCGCTGCATGCTGCCGAGACGAATGATGCCGCAACTGTAAAAGTATGGGTTGATCTGCTGAATACTGCTGCACCGGAAGATGCCCGGGCTACAGCTGCTCGGAAACTCTTAAGTAAACTGCAATAAAAGATTTTTAACGCAGCGACCGGAAGGCATCCCGCCCTTACAAACAAGGGGTTTTCAAGTAGAATTCAGGTGTAGTTTCTTGTCAATGGCGTTAGGTAAACACTTTCAAAATTTAACATAAGTTACGAGAGATTATCAGATCCACACAGATCATGCGATCTGGATATTCAAAACAAGGGAGGAAGAAATGCTTGTTAGGTTATTACGAGCATGTGTCCTGTTCATTGTAGTAACAGGAGGAGGTTTTTTACCGATTTCTGTTCAGGCGGACGTAGTGTCTCACACATTATCGCAAATATCTATCATTCAGTCTGATAATTGTAACATGAAAATATTGGAACAACTGTCTCCATATTACGTCGTGACAACACTTAACCCTCCAAGCTTTAACTGGTTTGCAGGTACCTTTTCAAACTTACCAGTTGACAGGGAAGTGACGATTGGATTTTCGATGGTCGGGATGGGTAACGTGCTGGACCAAGCCGATGTCACAAAATGGAAAGGTCTATCTCCTGTCATGACTTATGCCGATCCACGACAATACGATACATACACATGGTATCAAAAGGACGCTAATGGACATTGGTTTGTAGGGAACAGCATTGATCCGAATACAAAACAGGATGCTGGTTCAGGGAAGGTTCCAGAACAATACGTGATTGCTCGCGAGTTGGCTGATCAATTCCTCTCACCTGATGGCGCATATTGGCAACCTTGGCGTGAGGTCGATCACACAGAATGTCTAACAGATACTAACATTTTTCGGATAACACAACGTTATGCTGCTTCACAAGCAACGATTGCTATGCGAATCCCGTACACTTATACTTATAATATGAAGTTAGTGAGCGAACTGCAACGCCTTCAATTGCCAGGCGTTCACGTCGACGTCGTAAGCATTACACCTACTTATCGTGAAGTTCACGTGATTCGTATAGAAGACCCAGCTGCAGATCAAATGATTCATCTATCTGAGGTTCGCAAAAGTAGCGATGGCTCACTAATCCCTCAATGGAAGATTACACCAGACAGCCAGAAAGAGGGCAAGACACATCAAGTAGTAATTATATATGCCCGTGAACATGCCGTAGAGCAAGATGGTAGTTGGGTCGTCTATGGGTTATTACGCGACTTGATACAAAATACTATCGAAACTCGAGCCTTGCGTAAAAACACGACTTGGCTGCTAATTCCACTGATAGATCCAGACTCTAGCGCGCAATCAACATACGGCAGTTTGTGTGGTGCGTTTTGGAAAGGAGGAGCTGTAAACCAGCAGGCGCTTGATTTAATGTCCTACATAAAGGCATTTTTATCGGCAAAACAACCAGTTAGCTTAGTTTTATCAATTCATAATGTTGAATGTAATGAAATGCCAACTGTTTCCATACCCTACATCCCTTTAGAACAACGTGAAAAAACTCGAATTTTTACTAAGCATCTCTATCAACATTTACAGGAGCACAACACCCCTTGTTATAACTTGAATTCAAACAACGTTATCGATGTATCAGATAAAATGAATTTTACGCTTAGTGCGCGTTTCGCCGGATGGTGCAGTCGCCAATCTGGGGCGTTATCAATTCTCTGTGAGGTTAATGGACGTTATCCAGCACATAAGCTTACATTAACCGAGTTACAAAATATCGGTCATGATATTGCGCTGACTATAGGTGATCTATCAGTTGATGATAAATGGCAACAACACCTTGATGAATTAGGGCAGATGATAGAGAAAAATAACTATGATGGTGATTAATATATATATATGGAGCTTGTCCCAAGGTTGTTTCATTTCAAACAACACTTGCGCAGTAGATTAGTCCGGAAATAACTCCGCTTTCCTCCTGTGCGGCTTGGGTGATTTTTCCCTGCCCGCTTACGCCGTTTGTGTCTGTTTGGCCATTGACCGCTGGTCGCACCGGAAGATATGCAAACCGACCGAGACCAGCAGCGCTCGATCGGCACACCCCGCTTTCCGTCCGCGGAATGGCTCCTGGATAATGCGGTTGATTTTCGTGCCGCACAGGGTATTCTCTACCACCACTCGCATTTGAGACAGGCGTCGGTTGAGCGCCTTCTCCTCCGTCAGTTCCCCGCCGGGAAGCGTATTGACCGGTGTCGTCACCGCCACCCAGGGCGGATGGTAGCCCTGATAGCCGGTATCAGCCCTTACATACATGGCTTTTCAGCGGAAACGGGGGCGCGTCATCCTCCGCCAACTGCTTGTCATACCGCTTGCCCCCCACCGTCTCGCCCAGAAAGACCATGCGCCGTTTCGAGTCGGCCACGACAGTGTTTTTCACCGTATGGCGTTTCTTCTTGCCGCTGTAGTGGCTCTGTTACCGTTTGGCATCCTGGGGACGCCGAATCTGGCGTTCCGTGCCATCTTGCCAGTAGATAAGCTCCGGACAGCGCGCCTGCATCTCTGCCAGGGTGGCCCCCGCGCGCAAGGGCAGCGCGAGCAACTGCGACGGGCGAAGCTGCTGGGCTTCGGGTGGCCCCCGCGCGCAAGGGCAGCGCCATTTCATGTCTGAGAGCGCCTTCCAGCACCGGCAACAGGCGGTGAATCCACGCGTCCGCCTGCGATTTTTGCATCCCGAACAGGATTGCCTGCACCCGCTGCACCGGATGCTGGCGGACATACCCGAGAATGAAGAGCAGCATCTCTGCCGGGGGGTACTACAGCGACGATGGTGAGGATGAGCTCGACGAAGCGGCAACTGCCGGCGCGGTTCTGGGTGCCGAAGCTGCCCTTGCAGCAGAGCACTTCGGTGTGACTACCTCGCTCCGCTCGGTTATTTGTGTCGACCTGGCGCTGTCGACGCACACGAAGATCCAAGGGTATACAACAGTCAAGCCTCTGGCGGATGCAGTAGTAAGGTAGTGGGTTGGGCGGCGACGCTCTCTGGGAGGTGGCGCGGAACGTAGTCCTGCACATGTGCATCATCTACTCTGAGAAGTCGCACGGTCCAGCGTACCATCAACGAGGCGGTGCCAGATTTTGAAGAGGGCGTCGTTGTATTGAAAGAACCAGTTCCAGACCGGCATCAGCGTTAGATTCTAATTGAGCGAATGTATATAATTATGACATTTTTAACGTTTCCTCTATTGACAGTAGAGGCGATTGCCATATATAATGAGTAGATTCTCAAATGAAGGGAACACACCGAGAGTCATTCAGGATGATGGGAGGTAAATTACTCCCTGCAGTGCTGACAACGATTTTGATGAAAGGAGATACTATGCGATACGTCAGTTTATTCGGCATGCTTCTGGTTATCAACATTATTACAGCTTGCCTACCTGCATCATGCGCTGTTTTGCTTTCTGATACTGATATGATGGCACTAAGTGGAAAAGGTGGTGGTGTCAATAACCTATGTTATGTACAATTGAATCCATGCGTAAGGACTCCGTGTTCAGGGAATCCATGCTGGAATTGTACTGCGGATGGCTTTTATCAGTACAATTGTAATACACGTAACGGTAGTGCATGCCACTTAAAAAGTGATCGGACAGGTTGTGGCTTTTATGCAGTTGCCCCGACATGCTATTGGGGAACGTGTCGAGGTGGTGATCAAACGCCAACATCAAACAAGTGTGCAGAATCTGTACCATCTGACGACGATAATGCTTGTCCATAATTTTGTGTAGGTCCATGATATGCTATGGAGATGTGAAATCTGTTCACTCGAAGGAGGTTTGCGATGATTAATTTTCTGAAGTTCGTTGTAAAAAGCACGGTGGTTGTAACTCTTATTTCCGTTTTGTGCCTTAATCTCGAAAGAAGTAAAGGATATTCTGCTGAGTCTAATATTCCAACTGCTTCTTTCATATCTGCAGCGCTTAATCAGCAACAATATAATACTTCATCTATTGAAGTCAATTATACTGATACACAAGTTGGTTTAAACGGCCCTCCGGCAGTTTATTGTTATCGAAGAACACCGAGGTTTTGGTATGTTGAGGAATACAAGGGAGATTTCATAAACAAGTCTTCATTTGATCGCGATACAAAGGAGACTCGATCATATTCCTTACGTAAAGAAAATGAAGAGAGTAGAAGGGAAATCGGCACGATTTGGCATGATCTTACAGGACCTCTAAGCAGAACAAACATATATGATCCAGTTAATTTGCATTTGAATGAGGAATTACTATATGAATTAATTGCCCGCGGCCAAGTTATAGGGCAGGAAAATATTGACGGATATCAATGTTATCGTATTGATGTTTCACTCGACTCCAATCGGCCTGTCAGACAATATAGAGTTTGGGTCGATCCTTCTATAGGCTATTGCCCACGCCGTATTGAAGGCCAAAATGATCAGAATTACTTATCAACTTACACATTTTCGAATTATGAACTGTATGGTAGTAATGTCTGGATGCCGAAATCCATTCATACCTGTATCAAGACTAATTCAGATCAATTCTTAAAACAGTTTGGATCTTATTCTCTTGATTTCGATTATGTTGCGACAAGTATAAAAATAGGAAATGCATTTACTGATCAAGATCTTACGGTTAGTTTTCCGAAAGGTATTAAAGTATTACAAGACGGGCTTGAAGTCAAATAATTGCGCGTTAGTGCACTCGCAATATTAACTCTGACGGCCCATTGCTTCTTTAACAACAGACCGGCAGACTGAGATAGGCTCAACGATGTGAGCGTAGATGCTGTTTGTAAACAACATGTATCTTCCGGCATCAAAGTCTATCCCGGAATCTGATTGTCAGGTTTGATATCGCGTGAGCCCTTAGCGAGAATCATTAGGAACTTAGGAACAGTGAGTATATACGACCGTAGCCATATTTGTCATCAGTTAGTATCTGACAGGATACGTTTAGAGATAGTTGGATAGGGATAACGACCCGATCTGCTATGAATGACCCTAAATGCGATTTTTAGAATGGGTTAGATGTTTATCCAGGCATTACTTGATACCTCGGATATCGGCGGATTGCCGCTGAAGTGAAATGGTATTGTTCGCCCAGTATGCCAGTTGGCTCAATCAAGTCGAGATTGAGATCAGCGTATTATCCCGGAAATGCCTGGATCACCGGATCTCGAGTTTGGCCGAGTTGGTGGCTAGATTTTCGTCTGAGAAGCGTTGCGTAATGCCGTCAAAGTAACGTCGACTGACGGTTCATCAGGTGCCAGGCACGACTAAGCTCTCCCAGTTCTATCTGAGCTTGCCGGAATGATCATGCTAATCGTGCGTGTATTAAATCGTTGAGGATCATCTGGGCAATAAATTCGTTATGCGAAGAATGGGAGTATAATTGCGTAGGATTGTTTACATACATCCCCAGGGCTCTATTTAACGAGGATAAGGAGCAATTTTATGGTTAGATATAGTTATTGGCAAACGTTTGTCTCCATTATTGTTGCACTTTTTTCTTTAATACTATCAATAGATCAAGCTCTTAGCGAAGAAACGAATAAGCAATTATATGATTGTGGACCTGAATCGTTATTCCTTGTGTGTCAACATCAAGGTGTTAACACTAATATTGAAGATATAGTAAAATTATCCGGCACAGATCAAGAAGGAACGACGATGCTTGCACTGTTTCGTACAGCAAAGTCTTTAGGGTTGGAAGCTGCCGGTGTGAAAATGAGCCTTAGCGAACTCAAAAAATTATCAATCCCTGCGGTCGCTTTATTATCAGACTTTCATTATGTAGCATTGTGGTTTGATAAAGATGAAATGATCGTTACTGATCCAAGTACAAATAAACCGATTGAGTTTCATGACTTACAATCTCAATATTCAGGTTATGCTTTGCTTTTGTCAAGAGACAAGATAGCTCTTCCTAATCAAAACAATGATGGACCTGATTTGAGAGTTGATAACATGCAGTATTTGTTTGGTGAAATAACTGCTGGTGAAAAAATTACAGCAAGTATTAATATAAAGAATTCTGGCAACAAAACATTATTAATAGACAGTATTAGACCTAGTTGCCCTTGCCTCGAGTTGCAATTACTTGAAAAGGAAATACCTCCTCAGCAAACCGAAACGTTAACTGTATCATTAGATACACTAGGTATGTCTGGAAAAACAAGTTATTATATTTATATACACTCAAATGATCAGATTTCACCACTTACTGTATTATCGATAGAAGGATACATTATTAATAAAGGGTTAAACCTAAGTTATCAAACCATAAATTTCGGAACTCTTAAGCACGGCAACCAATATACTAAAACAGAAATTATTGAGCATAGAACTGATGACAATCTTCGCGTATTGGCAATTTATTTTGAACCTTCATATTTTGAATACGAAGTGAGCGAAGAAATATATGGGACTAAAAAGCTTACGATAATCCATGTAAAAAACATGAATGACATTCCATTGGGAAATACATTAGCAACACTTAACATATTAACAAATTTAAAAGAAGGCTCTTTGGTAAAAATACCTTTAAAAATAGAGGTAGTTGGTGATATAAAATTGTCTCAAAGCAAAGTTTACCTAACGAATAGATATCCGGGTGGCTTGAAAGCAAACCTGGAACTGACAAATATAAGTGGTATGCCGGTCGATATTACAAGTATCGAATCTACTCAGCAATATATCAAAACAAGCATTGATTACAAGGATGATAAAAAGAAGATGGTATGTAGTATATTCATTGATGACGCTCCGAAAGGATTCCACGAAGATTGGATAGTTATCAAAACAAAAAATCCTCTTCAAAATGTTATTGTAATACAAGTTTACATAGAAATAATCTAAACTGGGTATGTAATTGACTCAGGTGCAGACTAGATGTAGTATCCAAGGGTATAATACAATTACCCTATGAACCAACAGGAGATCGAGACGCTCATTGCCTCTGAAGAGGCCTGTCGCGCCTATCTGGCCGGCATTCGCTGGCCAGATAGGTTTGTCTGCCCGGCCTGTGACAGCCGATCCGACTGGCTACTCGCGAATAGCTGGTAGTACCGAACCTGAGGCAGATGTCGGTCACAGCTGGAACGCTCTTGCAAGATACACGCTACCCCTTGGCGGTGTGGTTTCAGGCCATCTTGTATGTAACCGGCCAAAAATATAGTGTCAATGAACTGGGGCTATAACGCTTGCTGGGCTTGGGAAATAGTAAGGTGGACAAAGTGCCTTTCTATCTCGCATCGGCGAAGGGCATGATCTGTCGACATAACCATTGTCAGGGTAGTAATACCGCGTGGGCGTGACTGCATCGCTTACGCCGGGTGATGGTCTGCCCGGGGCGGGATCGCATGCAGAGGATCGTGCAGTTGGATGAGACGTATTGGTGACGCGAGCAGCTCGGCAAACACCGCTAGGGGACCGCAGGCAAAACGCTGATCCTGGTGGCCATCGAAAACACCGCCCAGAAGCTGGGCTGGCTGCGTTTGCGCCGAATTTCCGATGCGGCCGGAGCGACCTGGGTGGCTGCGGTCACGGAACTGGTGACGCCCAAAAGTGCCGTCGAAACGGACGGCTGAATCGGCCATCAGGGGCTGTCCCAGGCCGACTATCGGCATCAGGTCGTGCCCGAGGAGGCAAGTGAGGACTTGTTGCCGCAGGTTCACTTGGTTGTCTCGTTGCTCAAACGCTGGTTGCTGGGCACTCATCAAGGAGCGGTGCACGTGAGTCATCTCGACTACTATCTCGGCGAATATACCTTTCGGTTTAATCGTCGCTCGTCGCATTCACGTGGTCTGCTGTTTCGTTACGTGTTGGAATATGCGGTGCAGGTGCCACCGGTCCAGGAAGCAGATATACGAGGGTCTTGCACTTAGGTAACTTTAAAACGCTATTCGTGTTCAAGCCACTTACTCCGAATATTAGGAAATTGCAATTCTAATATTAATTTACAACGTCGGAGGGGAGTGATTTATGATCGCAATTACAAGTCGAAGCTTTCTGCTGTTCACGAATCGCCTACTACTTCTTTATGCATGTATAATCTGCATCGAAGGACTCTTCGCTCAAAAATTGCTCGCAGAGCCTGTCGTTCGTTTATTTGTGTTTGCATCATCCGATTGTTCTCATTGTGACCTTGCGAAAGAAGAAAACTTGAATGCCATTGCTATCAAAGTAGGATGTAGAATTGAATATCGCTTCTTCGATATCCGAGAGATAGCAAATTATCAAAAGCTTGTAGAGCTTGAAAGTCGCTCTGGTGATACCGATAATGAGATGCCGGTAGTTTTCATAGGGAAGTATGTATTGGGTGGATCAACTGAGCTTGATGCTGGACTTGAAAAAGTAATCCGTGAATATACTGTGACCGGTGGCATTGATTGGCCGGATGTTATCCCAAAGAAACAGACAGAGGTTCCAGACAATCAGGATTCGGTTATCCCAGAGGCCAACACCGTTCCGACCCCGAAAGCCACCGGACTAGATAAAGGGAGAGAAAGACATGTCTCTGTCTCTTCGAACAAGACGCGTAAACCACTTACTCCTGTCCAGCACAAAAAGCCCACAGCAACTACTTCGCCATTGCCAAAGAATCCGACATACTGTCCTGCGCAGGTGAAAACAGCGGCAGTGAAAGCGACATCGCCAGCAACTGCACCTCGACTAGAATCAGAACAAATGCCCACAGCCATGCAGGCATCTCCCCGCTGTTACATGGCGTTCTTTGCGGCGTTTGGTTGCAAGGAATGCGAGCGCGTCACCTATCTGCTGCAATACCTACGTCACTCGTACCCAGAGCTGACGATCAAAGAATTCGACTTGCACAATCACCGGAATAAAATACTGTATGAAGCGCTGGCTGAGCGTTATGGCATCCCCACCCGCAAGCGTCTGATACCCGCCGCTATCTTCATCGGAAAGGAATACTTTTTACAGGACGATATCAAATTGCGTAACGTACAGGCCGCTCTTACCAGGTATCAAGCCACCGGTACGGACAAGCCATGGGAAATCAGTCCTACCGAGTTGGCTTCCGCCAAGAAACGCATCACCAGCCGCTTTCTTTCCTTTGGACCGTTTACCGTTATAGCCGCCGGACTAGTCGACGGCATCAACCCCTGCGCCTTTACGACGCTGATCTTCTTTATCTCGTATTTATTCTACCTGGGCAAAAAAGGCCGGACAATCCTGGCTATTGGTTTTTCTTTCACGCTGGCGATCTTTCTGACATATTTCCTGATAGGATGCGGCATCTTCTCTTTCCTGAAATATCTTGAACGATATGCGTTTCTCTCCTTGCTGCTAACCTGGGTGATCGCTGGGCTTGCCGTATTGCTGGGAGGGATCAGCCTGCTCGATTACATCAAGGCACGTCGCGGACAACAACAGGAAATCCAATTACAGCTTCCGAGCGTCATCAAGCAGTATATCCATCAAACTGTTCGTCAGACCATGCATACCACCGCTTACGCGCTAATGGCATTTGTGGCAGGAGTCATCATTTCGGTGTTGGAATTGGCCTGTACCGGCCAGGTCTATCTGCCGACAATCAGTTTCGTCACCAGTCAACCTGGACTCCGTCAGGCAGGAATGGCCTTCCTGGTTCTGTATAATCTGATGTTTATCCTCCCTCTCGTCATCGTGTTTATCCTCGCCTACCGGGGCGCGACCTCTGCGCGATTAGCTGAATGGTCGAAGCGACACCTTGCGACGGTGAAACTAGGGACAGCCCTTCTGTTTATTGGATTAGGCCTGTTTCTCATTATCAGCAC
>Ga0172371_10010185_pt1 | contig 12760 bp, 5 predicted proteins | sample Lak12m_FD_114543 | JGI IMG/M metagenome (GOLD analysis project Ga0172371, IMG submission 114543) | Freshwater microbial communities from Kabuno Bay, South-Kivu, Congo - kab_022012_12m | ecosystem: Environmental > Aquatic > Freshwater > Lake | place: Democratic Republic of the Congo: South-Kivu... | reverse complement strand
TGCGGAACCGGAGTAGGGGTTTGCGCAAAAGCATAGCCTGCTACCACCAAAGCGCCAATAACGATCCCAACCAACGCACCGATTAATAAACCTTTTTTCATCTTCGTTACTCCTTCATTACTAAAGAATTATCTGTAAGCTGTATCAAGTTATGCACTTGACCTGATCTTATGATACTGCAGGGTTATGAAGAAGTTGTGAAGATACTGCACACAAGCTGTGAATTTATAAAGAGACAATGATCTCAAAAGGGCCAATTTGAACTATATCACCATTATTCAATGGAATACCCGCTATGCGATAGCCATTGACCTTGGTTCCATAAGTGCTTTTTAAATCCTGGATATACCAGCGACCCTGCATTAAGCTGATGCGGGCATGTGAACGTGACACAGAGGAATCATCGAGCCTCAAGTAACTGGCAGCTCCTCTCCCAATAATGAAAGGTGGGTTGGATAATAAAATCGTTTGATACAATTGCCGGTTTTTATGGACCGTTAACTTAGCCTGCGTCGCAGCCAACAGCGCCCTTCCGTCGCCATCTATTCCTGCTGAACTGGTATGGAATTGTAGATCAACGTTGCCCATACGAATATAATCCCCATTCCGTACTTCAGCAGAGTCGATACGTTGGTCATTGACGAAGGTACCGGTGGAACTTAAATCGTGTAGATACCAATGCCCCAGGTTGTATTGAAGGCGGGCATGTTGGCGGGAAACGCCTGGCGCTATGAAACGTAGCGCGCTACTCGATCCTCTCCCAATGACAATATCCGTCCCATTCACGGACGACTGACGACCAGCCAACGGCCCGTTCAGGAAAAGCAAACTGGCTGGGGAAGAACTTGCCCCAATCGCTGCCTTTTGTCGTTTGAGGGAAAGCATATAGGTCGCGCTGCCCGCAACCAGGACCAGAAAAATAAGAATGCCAATACCAAGGCCGCCTCCAGATTTCGGCGGCACATAACTCGAGCCATTTTCAAGAAATACTTGAGCAGGCTCGGAACGATTCCCGGCCAGATCAATTGCATAGGCATACAGGGTCACTCGCTGGTTCACATCAAGCGTAAATGGCCCATTATATTCCTTTGCCTGGTTATCAGTATTGAGTTTATATTCGATCCGTGAAATGTCGCTTTTCCGGCTACCATCAACTACTTCGATCTGGATTTCGGCCGGAGAACGATAAACACCGGGGGAAATTTGTTTACCAGAGACAATCAGCTTGACTCGAGGAGGTTCTGTCTCTAAATAACCGCTGGTTTCCGTCCAGGTAATTGCAGGCGAGGCTGGTGTAGCAGGCGACAGCGAAGTCTCAGTATAAAAGGGTATCTCGGTATAAGGACGGAGAGTTGCGGTAGGTAATGGGGGTTCAGTAGGGAATGATGTTTCTGTCGGAGGAAAGGGAGTTGCCGTAGGTATAGAGGTCTCAGTAGGCGGGGGCGAGGTCGTGGTAGGCGGAGGGGGCGCTGGCGCACCGCAGGCTGAACAATCCGAGATTGGCGTGACCGATGTTACACCCGCAAGGGATGGTTTAATATGAGTAGGTAGAAGACCATAATAGACAATCGAACTCGCGCCCTCGATCTTAAAATATCCTGGGAGACCCTTTTTTCGAAATTTCTTCACATCATTCGGATCGCTAATCCCAAAAATCTCTCCCTTGCAGGTCTTGATCGTCAATTCCACAGTCCGTTTGACTGTTATTTCTTCAACATAGCCGCAAATCATATTCGAAGCTGTAAAAGGCGACAAAATATTATCGCCAGAATTACAGCTTAAACTACCCATCGGCCCAACACTATTTGGTTCACTTAGCCATGGCATTTCAACAGGCGCTGAATTCTTTAACTCCCTTTCGCGCTCAATTTCATTATGACTAATTTGGGCCAATGTATCTGAAGGCCATAGCAAAACAACCAGAAAGGCTACAAACCACCAGGAATAAAGGTCCACGCCGAAGGTTTTTTTCGGAATTCGAGCAGTCTGGATGGCGCGCGGCTGATTAGCTGCCATAGCATTCATTATAAACCTTTTACCGCCAGGCGCAGGCCGGCAATCCGTTTTCGAGTATCGGCGCGCGCACGTCATCCGGCTTACCAACGCACAGACCCTCCCATACGTTTATGTTGACGTCTTTCTACATCCTGCCACCTATGTATTCAAGATCAGTGGTTTTCACCCACCGCATCAAAAGTGGGTTTGAGCGAGCGATACAGGCCTTGATAGAGCGGATAGGCTTGTTGGTAAACCTGTACCGCTGACGAATTGGGCGTTGTGTGATCTTTAATTTTGATCACTGCCTGACAACTCTCAGCCACATTCTTCCAGACTCCGGCGCCAACGCCGGCCAATAGAGCGGCGCCCAAAGCAGCCCCTTCAGCGCTATTAACGGTCACTAACTCCGAATCCATCACATCCGAGAGGATTTGCCGCCAGAACGGACTGCGCGCCCCGCCGCCAGATATTCGCACCTGTTGAATTTGGCCCAACCCTGCCTGCTTAATCAACTCCATACTGTCGCGCAGACCATAAGCCACACCTTCCAAAACGGCGCGTGTCATGTGCTGACGAGAATGTCGAATGGTCAGACCAACAAAAGCGGCGCGAGCAAAGGGATCAGGGTGGGGCGTGCGCTCGCCAGTCAAATAGGGCAAGAAGAACAATCCCTCCGAGCCGGCCGGTATATCGCCCGCCGGAGCAAGCAGATCATCGAAAGACATTCCTGGCGCCAATGTGTCCCGGTACCATTGTAAGGAACCGGCTGCCGAGAGCATCACACCCATCAAATGCCAGGTTTGCGGGGCAGAATGACAGAAAGCATGCAAACGCCCCAGGGGTTCGATAAATGGTTGTGGGGTGGAGGCGAAAACTACGCCAGAAGTGCCCAAGGTCAATGCGACAATGCCCGGAGTAACCGCCCCAACGCCAACTGCCTGCGCCGCCTGGTCTCCGCCGCCGCCTACCACTGGCGTGCCAGCCTGAAGGCCGGTTTCGGCAGCAGCCTCAGGAGTAATTACGCCAGTAATTTCTGGGCCTTCAAAGGCGCGCGGCATCCACGCCACAGGAATCTCAAGTAAATTGAGAACTTCGGTGGAAAAATCGCGCTTCTGGAGGTCGAAAAGCAACATACCAGCGCCATCGGCTTTATCCACCGCATAATCACCGGTCAATTGAAAGCGCACATAATCTTTCGGCAGCAAAACATGCACGATTTGGGCGTAGACCTGGGGTTCGTGCTTACGCACCCATAGAATCTTAGGGGCGGTAAATCCAGTCAACGCTTTGTTGCCAGTAATCTGCAATAATTTGTCGAAACCCAACCTGGCGGTGATCTCCTCGCATTCCACGCCCGTGCGCTGATCGTTCCACAAGATCGCCGGACGTAACACCCGATTTTGGGCATCAAGCAACACCAAACCGTGCATTTGTCCGGTCAGACCAACCGCGCGCACCTGCTGGCCGCTGGCGCCAAGTTGGGCAAGCGCCTGGCGGATGCTATGAACCGCGCCCGTCCACCACTCTTGCGGGTCTTGTTCAGACCACAAGGGGTAGGGCGTGGAGAGGGTAAGCGGGGTCGTAGCGCTGGCCGCAACCTGACCCTGTTCGTCAATCAACAGGGCCTTGGCGCCAGTAGTAGAGATATCAATTCCAAGCAGATAAGTCGGTTTATTCATGGCATAAGTTGAAAAGCAACTTCTCTCACTATCAAAAGCTTGACAGAGCCTAACGCACTCCCATCAGCAAATCAACCGTCAGTTGATCCAGCCACTCATAATGCAGGCCGCGCGAGGCTAACGCTTCGACGTTAAAAGTGCGCGCCTTCAGAGCTTCAGCTTTGGCGCGGTTGTATTTACCGTCAAAAGCTGTCATCGCCGGGTCTTCAGCGTTGATCTCTGCCAAGAGAGCTTGTATCTCTGGATCGGCGTTAAAGCGAGCCGCTTTTTCTTTCAGAATCAAGTACGAGCGCATACAGCCGCGGGCAAAATCTTTCACGCCTTCGTAATCCTCGGTGCGGAAAGCATGCGCATCAAAATGACGGCTGCCAGGGTAACCAACGTCCTCCAGGAATTTGACCAGGAAGAAGGCTTGCTTGAGATTCTGCGCGCCAAAGCGCCAATCCTGGTCGAAGCGGACATAGTTTTGATCGTTCAAATCAATATGGAAGAGTTTTCCCGCATCCCAGGCCTGGGCGACTGCGTGCATGAAGTTCAAGCCGGCCATGTGTTCATGAGCCATCTCCGGATTTAAACCGACCATCTCCGGATGATCTAAAGTAGCAATGAAACCCAACATAGCGCCGCTGGTGGGCAGGTAAAGATCGCCGCGTGGCTCGTTTGGCTTGGCTTCTAGCGCAAACTTCAGGTCGTATTTTTGATCCAACGCATATTCACATAGGAAGTTCAAGGCGTCACGAAAACGCTTCAAACCCGCTACCGGATCTTTGGAGGCGTCCGATTCGATGCCTTCGCGTCCGCCCCAAAAGACATATATTTTTGCGCCCAACTCAGCGCCGAGATCCATCGCCCGCATCGTCTTCTGTAAGGCAAATTTGCGCACCTGTGGATCATTGGCTGTGAAGGCGCCATCTTTGAAGACCGGATGCCCAAATAAGTTCGTCGTCGCCATTGGCACCACCAGGCCGGTTTCTTTGAGCGCCTGCTTGAACTCACGCACGATGCGATCCTGTTCGGCTGGTGTGGCGTTGAAGGGCACCAGGTCATTGTCGTGGAAATTCACGCCATATGCGCCAACATCGCTTAATAGATGGACAAGCTCTACCGGGGAAAGCTTTTCTCTCACCGGGTCGCCAAATGGGTCACGTCCCGTACTGCCCACAGTCCAGAGCCCAAAGGTAAATTTATCTTCGGGTTTGGGTTGATAAAAATCGCTCATTTTCAATCTCCTGACTAAGATATGGTTATCAAGCTTTCAAAATGGCTTGTATGTGAGACACAATTTGGTCAACTGCCGGATGAATGGTCTGCCGACCCTTTTCGGATGTAGCCTGTCGTAGATCATCCTCTGCACGTACTTGTATGTTCAAGCGTCGGCTGACCCAGGAATCAAGCCGGGCTGCTGAAGCCTAGCCGACGCGTTGAAGAACCACCGGCTCACGCAAGATATCATCTAAAACCAGCGCCACCGCGCCCATCACGCATGCATCCGCGCCGTGAGCAGAGGCGACAAAACGGACATTCTCGCAAGCGGGTTTTAATGCGCTTTCGCACACCGTACCTTCGATGACCGGCAATAAGAACTCATGCGCCAGGCTGAGCGCGCCACCTAAAACGATCAACTCCGAGTTAAAAATATTGACCAGGTTCACAATGCCCATTCCAAGGTACTTGCCCACATCCTGCAAAGCTTCTGCAGCGACGCGGTCGCCAAGCTGCGCGGCCTGAACGACGGTATCAAAACTAATATGGCTCAAATCACCGCCAGCCAGATCGGAGATGGCTGAACGGCCGCCGCCATCCATTAAAACCTTCCGAACGCGGCGCAAGACTGCCCGCGGGCCCACCTTGGTTTCCCAACAGCCGCGCTTGCCGCAGCCGCACAGTTCACCCTGCGGGTCAATCAGCATATGCCCAACTTCTCCGGCATAACCGCTGCTGCCGCGAAAGAGCTTACCATCAATCATCACTCCCCCACCCAGGCCAATTCCGGCGCTCAGGTAGATAAAATTTTCTACACCGCGCGCCGCGCCAAAATAATATTCTCCCAAAGCCGCCGCGTTCGCCTCATTCTCAACGAAAACAGGCAAGCCGAAACGTTGCGACCACATCAAGCGCAAAGGAACGTTGCTCCAACCCAGGTTGGGCGCGAAGACCAGCTTGCCCTGGTGAATATCCACCAACCCAGGCACACCCAGACCGATTCCCAGAGGACGAAGTCCCTGTTCGAGTCCCCAATTAATGGCCTCTTGGGTGAGTTCGCAGGCGTGATCAATCAGTTGGATTTGACCCTCGACCGCTTCGGCAACCACCCGTTTTTTCCACACCAGGTTGGCGGTAAAGTCGGTGAGGATTACAGAGATAAAATCCACACCGATCTCCACACCCACAGCAAAACCGCCCTTGGGATCTAGCACTAACAACATCCCAGGGCGGCCAATTTTGGAACTTTGCAGATCGGTCTCTTGAACAAAACCCTCTTCGATCAGACTATTGATAATGATTGATACGGTACTGCGGTTCAGGCCTGTGCGCGCAGCCAGCTCAGCGCGTGAGAGGGGCGCGTAGCGTCGCAAAACATCCAAGATAACTGCGGTATTGAGTTTGCGAATGAGGCCTTGATCTGCGGCGACCTGAAGCGGCATGAATAGCACCTGTGATCGAGCGACAATTTGTTTGTATGAGAGACAAACTAATTGTACATAAAATATCCCTCAAGTCAAGTTAATATTTCCGTCACAATCCAATCACTGGATGGCTATTCTTCCCCAGCCAACAAGCGGATCTTTTCCCAGGGTTTGGCATTGCTTTCTTCAGCCAATACCGAACGCAATTCAAAGATTTCATCGCGCAGCGCAGCCGCCTTTTCAAACTCCAGGTTTTTGGCGGCCTCTTTCATCTGCTTCTCCAACTCACTGATCACCCGTTGTAAGTCCGACTTGGGTAATCCATTCGCGCCTCTGACCTTATATTCGCCTCTAGGCTCGGATACCGCGCGCACAGATAGCTGGTCAGTCAGGTCACGCACAGCTTTGAAGATACTCACCGGTTGAATGCCGTGCGCCTCATTGAAGGCTTCCTGCTTGGCGCGCCGGCGATTGGTCTCATCAATGGCGTGGCGCATCGAATCGGTGATCTTATCCGCATACATAATCACCTTGCCTTCGACATGGCGGGCAGCGCGACCGATGGTTTGGATCAGAGCAGTACCAGAACGCAAAAAACCTTCTTTGTCAGCATCCAGGATCGCCACCAGCGACACTTCGGGTAAATCCAAGCCTTCCCGCAGTAGATTGATCCCAACCACCACATCAAAGACCCCTAAACGTAAATCCCGCAGGATACCGATCCGTTCCAGGGTGTCAATCTCCGAGTGCAGGTAATGCACTTTGATGCCCAATTCCATCAGGTAATCTGCCAGCTTTTCGGCCATGCGCTTGGTCAAGGTGGTCACCAGGATACGCTGTCCGTTTTCAACCCGGCGGCGAATTTCGACGATCAAATCATCAATCTGACCTTCAATCGGGCGAACATCAACCTCCGGGTCAATCAACCCGGTCGGGCGAATGATTTGTTCTACCACCTGGTCGGCGCGCTCCATCTCGTAAGGGCCGGGCGTGGCCGAGGTATAAATCGTGTAACCCATACGGTTCTCAAATTCATCAAAGGTGAGCGGACGATTATCGAGAGCGGAAGGCAAGCGAAAACCAAAATCCACCAGGGTCTGCTTACGCGAGCGGTCGCCATTGAACATACCGCGCACCTGCGGAATAGTCATGTGCGATTCGTCAATAACCAGCATATAGTCGCTGGGCAAGTAATCCATCAATGTCCAGGGAGCGGTGCCCTCAGCGCGCTGATCCATGTGGCGTGAATAATTCTCGATGCCGGCGCAATAACCAACTTCGCGCATCATTTCCAGGTCATAGGTTGTGCGGCTCTCTATACGCTGCGCTTCAAGCAGTTTCTCTGTTTTGCGGAAATACACCAGCCGGCTTGCCAGCTCCGTTTCGATATCCATTATCGCCTGCTTGAGTTTATCTTCATCGGTGATGAAATGACGGGCAGGGTAAATGGCAGCGCTCTTCAACTCACGCTTCAACTCGCCGGTAATGCTATCAAACTCAATGATCCGCTCAACCTCATCTCCGAAGAAGGTAATCCGGTAGCCCAGGCGGTCCTGGTAGGCCGGGATCACGTCCAGGCTATCGCCGCGAACTCGGAATGTACCGGGGCGAAGTTCCAGGTCGTTGCGCTGGTAATGGCCTTCGATCAATTGGCGCAGCAACGCATTACGGCGGTAGATGTTACCGCTCTCCAGGTTGATCACCACCCGCCCATAGGCTTCCGGGTTGCCGATGCCATAGATGCACGAGACTGACGCGACAATGATTACGTCGCGACGGGAGATCAGCGCGGTGGTAGCTGCCAGGCGCAGACGCTCGATCTCCTCGTTGATGTCAGCGTCTTTCTCGATGTAAAGATCATGCCGGGGCACATAGGCTTCAGGCTGGTAGTAATCGTAATAAGAAACGAAGTATTCGACAGCGTTTTCGGGGAAAAAATCTTTAAACTCGGCGTAAAGCTGCGCCGCCAGGGTCTTATTGTGCGCCATGACCAGCGCCGGCTTTTGCACCTTCTCAATCAAAGAGGCAATGGTAAAGGTCTTACCCGTGCCAGTGGCACCGAGCAGCACCTGGTCGCGATAACCTTTGTCAATCCCTTCAATTAGCTGACGGATGGCTTCAGGCTGATCGCCAGTAGGTTGGTAGGGGGCATGCAATTTGAAGTCCATACCAGCGATTATACCTTTGAAGTCCGCGGATAGCGGGTTTTATCCCCGAGCGAGGCCTTTGAATTCAGGAAGAATGAGCGTGGTCGAGACGCTGGCGCAGACCTTTAGCCAGTTCCTGTACGTAGGGCGGGCGCAAGATCAACTGGTGGGGGCCCGAAATCATGACAATATCCACATCACCCTGGACGAGGTCGCCCCAGCCGGCATCCGGAGCGACGTAGCGAAATAACGGCATTCGTTGAATGCGGAACAATGTAATTTTTCCGGTATATTCCGGAGGGTCATAATTAAGCAACGCCAGCATATGCAATTCCATCAAATGCTGGACATGCGCTGGCGCTTCTTCCACATGGGCATGGTCGCCGATCAATTCCCTGGGCGTAAGCTGAGCCGGGCGACCCAAAATGCGTAAGATGGCCTTACTGATACGCGTGAAGCGTCGCTTTACCACTACCCGCCTCTCACCGGCGTCTATTTCCAGGAAATCACGCCACCAGAAGGGCAGATTCTTCAAAAATGTGACGATGCGCTGATATTTGTTTGCCAATCGGCTGTTCGCTCTGCCCGGCGCGTACGCGTCAAACAACGCTAACAGCGCAGTTTGCTGACCTTGAGCCTGCAACTGACAAGCCATTTCGTAAGCAACCACACCCCCAAAACAGAAACCGCCCAGGTAATATGGTCCTTCAGGTTGATACGAGCAAATAGCCTGTACATAACAAGCAGCCATTTCAGGAATGGTAGCATGCGGCGCAATTTGACCATTCAGACCCTGCGCCTGCAAACCGATGAAAGGTTGATTTTCTCCGAGCGCCAGGGAAAGATCTTTTAAGTTGATCACTTCTCCGCCAAAATTATGGACGCAAAAGAAGGGCGGCTGGCCGCCTGTTTCCTGAATAGCCACTAAGGGCGACCAATTCAACGGCGAAACTGGTTTCGCATCGGGATGGGAGGCGCGCAAGTAATCGGCCAGGCGACGCACAGTGGGCGCTTCAAACAGCGTGGAGAGCGGTAATCGTTGACCCAGGTCGTGTTCGATTTGGGTAAACAGACGGATCGCCAACAGAGAATGCCCTCCCAGAGCGAAGAAATCATCGTCTAGACCGATTTGCGGAACGCCCAGCACCTTTTCCCAAATCTGGCACAAATGTCGTTCAATCTCATCACGGGGCGGCGCATACACAGAGGCGACCTGCACATGTCCACTGGCTAAATCATCCCTGGCGGCCAGCGCCAGGCGGTCCACTTTGCCACTCGGAGTGAGCGGTAACCGCTCCAGAGTCAGGAATATGGCTGGAATCATGTAATCTGGCAGGCGGGCGCGCAGATAACTGCGTACATCTTCCGCCTGGAACGCAGCGCTTTGTAGCGTCAGGTAAGCCGCCAGCCTACGTTCGCCGGTCGGCGCGGTAAGCGCCAATACCGCCGCCTGGCGCACCTGTGAATGACTGGCAAGCGTCTGCTCAACTTCGGCCGGCTCGACGCGGAAACCACGGATTTTCACCTGCTGGTCGGCCCGGCCCAGGAATTGAATATCTCCGCCCGGCAGATAGCGCCCCAGGTCGCCGGTGCGGTATAGACGCTCGCTCTCCGCTCCGAATGGATCGGGAACGAAACGTTCAGCGGTCAGCGCCGGGCGGCTGACATAACCGCGCGCCAGGCACTCGCCGCCAAGATAAATTTCACCTACCACCCCGACCGGCGACAATTGTCCGTGCGCATCCAATAGACGCATGGTTGAATTGGCAATCGGTTTACCGATTGGCGGCAGGATCGGCCACTCGGCGGGATTTGCTCCCAGACTGAACGAGGATACCACGTGTGTTTCAGTAGGGCCGTACTGGTTGTGCAACCGGCAAGCAGGCAATTGCTGGAAAAGACGGATGATCTCTGGCGTCGCCTGCAATTGTTCCCCGGCAGTAATGACTTCACGCAGGCTGGCGGGAAAGATATTGAGGCGGCAGGCAGTTTCGGCCAGAGCTTGCAAGGCGACAAACGGCAGGAACAAACGCTGGATGGCATTGATCTGGATATAATCCAGCAAGCGGGGCAGGTCTTTCCGAGTCTGCTCATCCACCAGAATCAAGCAACCGCCACTGCTGAGGGTGACCAGTATTTCCTGGAAAGATACATCGAAGTTCAACGAGGTGAGTTGTAAGGTGCGCGCGTTCGCTGCAGCAGAGAAATGGCGCATCTGCCAGGCCAATAAATTGACCAATGGGCGATGGCGCATCATCACGCCTTTCGGCTGCCCGGTCGAGCCAGAGGTATATAACACATAAGCCAGGTTTTCAGGCGTGACTCGGCAAACCGGATTTGCATCCAGCGCTCCAGAAGCGCCAACGCCCTGGTTATCATCCAGGTAAAGCGCCTGTGCAGAAACGGCCGGCAACCCGGCCGACTGAGAGCGATGCGTTATCACCACCTCCAGGCGCGCGTCAGCACAGATATACTCCAACCGTTTTTGGGGGTAACCCGGATCCAGCGGCAAGCAGACACCGCCGGCTTTCAGAATCCCCAACACAGCTACGATCAAGTCCGTGGAACGCTCCAGGAAAATACCAACCGGCGCGTCTGGAACAACCCCCATTCTGCGCAGATCTTCGGCTAATCGGTTAGCCTGGCGGTTTAACTCGGCGTAGCTCAGGCTGGTTTGAGCGGGTAATTCCACTGCCAGCGCGTCGGGCGATTTCTCAACCTGCCGCTCAAATAACTGGTGAACACATAAACGGTCCGGATATTCCAGCCGGGTATTGTTCCAGGAGCGCAGCCATTCCTTTTCAACCGCCAACAAGATGGGTAAATCGGAAACAGGCGAGTCGGGATCGGATAGCGCCCCATTGAGCAATAGCTCAAAATGTTCAAGCAGCCGCTCCATCGTCGGGGTATCAAACAAATCAGCGTTATATTCCAACCACAGGTCCAGGCCATCTGTAAGCTCAGTCACGAACAAAGTCAGGTCAAATTTAGACCAGCCATAATCCACGTTCACTGGCTGGATATCCAGGCCAGAAATATTCAAACGCTGCAGATTGCGCGGGTGAAAGACAAACATCGTCTGGAATAATGGATGGCGTCCTGGATCGCGGGGCGGTTTTAACTCCTCGACCAGCTTCTCAAATGGTAAATCCTGACGATCAAAGGCTTCCAAAACGGTTGCCGCCAGCCGTCGCAACACTTCCCGAAAACTGGGATGTCCTTTCAAGTCTCCCCGAAATACCAACGTATTCAAGAAAAAACCAATCAAATTTTCCAGACCGGGCTGGCGGCGGTTGGCAATCGGCGAGCCGACCAGTATCTGCTCCTGACCCGTATAGCGATATAGCAATACCTGAAAAGCCGCTAATAAAGTTACAAAAAGCGTAACCTGCTCATCCTGGCTGAATTGTTGCAGCGCGGCGAGGATTTCTCCGCTCAACCGATGCATGGAGCGGCGGCCGCGAAAACTAAGCGAAGCAGGACGTGGATGATCGGCCGGCAGGTCCAGCGATTGCGGCGCGCCGGCCAACTTCCGCTTCCAGTAGGAAAGCTGTTCGGGAAACAGGCCGCTCAACCGTTCATTTTGCCAGACAGCATAATCTGCATATTGCAACGACAATTCTGGAAGAGACAGTGCATGCGACATCTCTTCTTCCCCCAGGATATACGCCTGGTAAACCTTCGCCAACTCCCGGTTAAACACCTCCGACGACCATTCGTCGGTGATAATATGGTGCTGGTTAATCAGCAAAATATGATCCTGGTCTGTAAGCCGGAGAACATGGACGCGGATGGCTGGTCCATGCTCCAGATCAAAGGTCATACAACCCAGTATTTGTAAACGCCGCTCAATAACCTGCTCGCGTTCAGCCGGGGCAACGCCGCTCAAATCTTCCACATTGACCTGCAAATTCAATTCCGGAAGAACTACTTGCCGGCCATCGCCTTTCAGATCTACAAAGCGCGTACGCAAAATTTCATGCCGCTGGATAACCCTATTTAAACTTCGTTCCAGCGCGCCAATATCCAACCCGCCCCGAATTCGATAAACAGCCGGCACGTTATAGGCCTGCGCGCCTATGCCCAGCCGGTCAAAGAACCACAATCGCTCCTGACCGAATGACATCGGCGCAGGCCCACTCTGCTTGCGCCGGGGGATTACCGGGGGCGGCGCGCTCGCATGCGTCTGACGTAACGTCTCGGCCAACCCGGCTACTGTCGGATGTTGGAAAATTTCACCTAACGGCAACTGCTGTCCCAGGCGTTCCTCAAGTATCCCTGCCAGGCGGATCGCTAGCAACGAATGCCC
>Ga0172371_10010183_pt1 | contig 12762 bp, 12 predicted proteins | sample Lak12m_FD_114543 | JGI IMG/M metagenome (GOLD analysis project Ga0172371, IMG submission 114543) | Freshwater microbial communities from Kabuno Bay, South-Kivu, Congo - kab_022012_12m | ecosystem: Environmental > Aquatic > Freshwater > Lake | place: Democratic Republic of the Congo: South-Kivu... | reverse complement strand
ACATGACTTTCGGCCATTATTATTTTATTTGAATTAACTTAAGACAAAACCAATTATTTTTTCAAGCAAAAAACCATTTGTTTGCCTTGAGGGCCTATTACCTTTAATTCATTTATTTTCTCAATTGCACCCATAAGTCGTTCCATCATCGATTTGTCCTTTTTATTACAATCAAAGGTTATTTTACGTACCTTATCAGTTTTTTCAATAGCTGCAGGAAGATGAATAATTTTATGCAAAAAATTTATCATGCTGATTGGTTGTCCACCTAAAAAGTGTTTAATGAAGTACGCATACAAATTTGCCAGGCTCACACGATGAAAAGTGAGTATCTGATCAAGCTCAACATCAACTTTGTATACTGTTTCTTTCCCTTGTAAGCGAAGCCATTCTCGTTGATGCTTTCGCAGAAGTTGAAACTGAGCTTGATGTCCCCTTTCAATTTTTTTGATTTCCCTCTCGTGCCTCTGAATCTGCTTTCCATATGAATTAAGCTTCTCCATTAGTTCTGCAGTCAATTTGCGCTTGCCCTCTACTATTTTGCTTTGATTCCGCAGACAACGTTCTTCGGGGATAAGCTTCGCTATTGATTCTTCGTGAGCCCTTATTTGTTCTAATGGCTGATCGAGAATCTTTTTTAATTCGTTTATCCTCAGAGCTGCATGCTCTTGCCGTTTGACAACCTGCTCGTCTTCGATCTTCTGCTTTCCATATCCTGCCACCTTATTTAAAGAAACTGTGGCCTTCATTGATTTAAATTGTGATTCTTCTGCTGGCCATCGATTAAAGTACGATCGAACTACCTCGCTGGAATCTACTATTTCCACAGGAAGACTGGTAATCAACACTGTCACTTTACCATTATCCCAATCTATCTTTATTGCACGGGTTCTTATCAGATACCCTTTTTCCTGAGAATCTTCAAGTTCTATAACCACATCCTGCAACGTTGCTTTTCCATAACTGTAACGGGTCGGTGGCCCTATACTGTTAACCTTTCGCTCATTCCATTGATTGTTATCAAGTGGGGTAATGTAATGATACTTCTGTTGAGAGGCAAATGCGCGCAGGGTTTTGACACTGTTACTGGCTCCATCCATTACCAGCACACGGCAAACGGATGTTCTGGAGCCGGGTACTTCTTCAATTATCTCCTCTATCTTTTCAAATAATTCAAGGATGTATTCTCCACAAGGACCATGCCCTGAGTATGTTTCAAAATAGATTGGATGTCCAAAAGAATCATGAATAAATACATGTTCCATACATCCCATTACCCTCCCAAGCATAGTAACTTTATTCTGTTTCACTCGCTTTGAAGACCAAATAGCTTTTGTATTTCCATCAATGTAATAACAAAGCAATGTTTGGTGACTAAGATTTTCCATCTCCGACCCCCAGCATTTGCCCCAAAATGTTACTAAATTTTGAAGAAGCCTTGTCGATACTCCTAAATACTTTAATTCATTCAAATACTTCGTAAGGGAACTTTGTTTGTAGTCAAATCCACACAAATGCTTTAATTCTTGGCCAAGTGCAGAATTAACACTACGGGTACCCCCATTCATCGTTACTGCAGGAAGCGATAAAACTGCTAAACTCTTACGCTCGATAGTTTTTATTTCGTCACGAATAACATTCATCGATTTCCAATTCTTCCAGCCCCGTTTTTCAGAAATCGACTCAAATCTAGCTACTCTGACTTCTTCACGTTGATTATATTCGGGTGTAAATCTTCCAAGTTTATCACGCCCTTTTTTATCAAAATAATCCTCACTACAACTGAAAGCTTCCGTTCTTTGCAACGATTTAACTGCTTCCTTAATTATATCTGCTGTCATCTGTGGCCATCCCAGATGATAAGCCAGCGCTACAATCAACTCAAATCCTCCGCATGAATTATGCTGCTGCTCCTCCTGCTTATAAATTTTTGGCCTTCCTCTTGTGCGTTTCACCCTATCAAGATGGAGTCTTTGTAATACTCTCGTTATACCTGATGGGCTCAGCTTACAACCATATTTTTCGACAAGCGCTTGTTGCAGCCATTGGGGACTTACTTTTGGGTTACTTTCTACACAACCTGCGATAAAGGCTTCGCTTTCAGAATTAAGCTTCTTATTTCCTCCTTCAGTCCTCCTGTCACGAATGCCTGATTCTCCAAATTCCTTGAACCTTTTATGATAAAGATAATATTGGGATCGGCTGAATGGGATGTTGTATTTCTCAAAAAATTCCGATACTTTAAGTTTTGACTTTTCTATTTTTCCTAACCAAGTTATAATAATATTCGCTCGATTATTGTTCTTATCACCATATGGATTCTTAGTCTTTTGGTTGCGGATGACTTGATCTAACATAATTAGCCATCAGCATATATCATATCCTAACTAAAATCAAATATTTTTTTATGGCCGAAAGTCATGTATAAATGGAATCTAAGTAATTCCATCCTTCTATGCCCATGTAGCCTGCGGTACCAAAGGAAACAATAAGAACTATCAGCACAACAGAAAGTATCAGTCGTTTCCTGAGTTCTTTCACTGGTTTTCGGTCCCCATATATTTTCACCTGAAAATACCTTTATAACACACCCCAAACCCATCTTAATAGAGGGGAAGTTTAAAGTTCTCCCTCTTAATAGAGGGAAGTTCTGCGGTTTCCCCTCTAAAAAGAGGGGATTAAGGGGTGTGTATTTTCATTCCCCTTTGTGCCGACTTGTCAGCATGAATGTTTCATTTTATCATTGTAATGCCGGAAGTTTAAAGATTTGGCTCTTGAGGCTATGGACATCTCAATTACATTTTATGTTAAAATTATATAAATTTTAAAGGAGCAAGAGGGACTTATGAAGATTTCAGGAGCCGAGATATTTATTGAATCTCTAAAGAAAGAGGGTGTAAAACACATATTTGGCTACCCGGGTGGTGTTGTTCTTAATATATTTGACCTGCTTTATGATAATAAGGATATACAGTTAATTCTCACAAGACACGAGCAGGGAGCAGTTCATGCAGCAGATGGATATGCCAGGTCAACAGGGAAAGCCGGTGTTGCTCTTGTAACCTCAGGCCCGGGAGCTACAAATACAATAACAGGGATTGCTACTGCTTCAATGGATTCTGTCCCGATTGTTGTATTCTCTGGTCAGGTCCCGACCATGCTTATAGGCAATGATGCGTTTCAGGAAGCTGACATAGTCGGCATTTCAAGACCATGCACAAAATACAATTATCTCGCAAAAGATGTAAAAGACCTGTCGAGGATTGTGAAAGAGGCATTTTATATTGCGATGTCAGGCCGCCCCGGACCTGTGCTTATAGACCTTCCAAAGGATGTAACAGCATCAAAGACAGAGTTCACATGGCCGGAAATAAAGATCAGGAGTTATAACCCTACATATGAAGGTAACAAGTGGATGATAACTCAGGCAGCACATGCGATTGGAAAGTCAAAAAGGGCGGTTATAATTGCTGGCGGTGGTGTAATACTCTCTGGCGGTTCAAAGGAACTCAGAGAACTTGCTGAATATACAGAAATCCCTGTGACAATGACCTTGATGGGTCTCGGATCTTTTCATGGAAACCATAAACTTTCCCTCGGCATGCCGGGGATGCATGGTACTTATTATGCAAATAAGGCTATACAGGGGTCTGACCTGCTAATTGCAATAGGTATGCGATTTGATGACAGGGTGACGGGTAAGCTTGACGCCTTTGCTCCCAATGCAAAGATAATCCAGATAGATATAGACCCGACTTCAATAAGAAAAAATGTGCGTGTAGATATTCCAATAGTAGGAGATGTAAAGAGGGTTCTTACGCTGCTGAACAAGATTTTGAAAGAGGATGTGAAAGAACAGTGGGCTGAGGTTCGCAAGGCCTGGTTAAAGCAGATTGACGAATGGAGACAGAAAAGGCCAATGACATATACATATAGCGATGAGGTGATAAAACCCCAGTTTGTTGTTGAGAAGATATGTGAACTTACAAAAGGAAATGCAATCATCTCAACTGAGGTAGGTCAAAACCAGATGTGGACAGCCCAGTTCTATAAATTTAATAAGCCAAGAACCTTGCTGACATCTGGAGGACTCGGGACAATGGGTTATGGCTTTCCTGCTGCAATCGGCGCACAGCTTGCATATCCTGATAAGCTTGTGATTGATATTGCAGGTGATGGAAGTATTCAGATGAACATTCAAGAGCTTGCTACTGCTGTCATTAATAAACTACCTGTTAAGGTAGCCATACTTAATAACAGGTACCTTGGCATGGTGAGGCAGTGGCAGGAATTATTCTTCAAGGAACGATACTCTCATACAAAACTTGATGAGAGTGTCCCTGATTTTGTTAAGATTGCAGAAGCATATGGCGCAGTTGGGCTAAGGGCAACAAAACCTGGCGAGGTCGAGCCTGTGTTAAAAGAGGCGTTCAAGACGAAAAGGACGGTTTTTATGGACTTTGTCGTCGACTGGAAGGAAAAGGTCTTTCCAATGGTGCCTCCTGGTGCGCCAATAGACCAGATGTTATTTGAAGAGCCAGAAGAAAAGGCTGAAAAGAAGCTGAAGGCGGTGAAGTAAATGCGGCATACTATTTCGCTTTTAGTTGAAAATAAATTTGGCGTTCTTTCAAGAATTTCAGGTCTTTTCAGCGGAAGAGGGTATAACATTGAGAGCCTTTCTGTCGGGGAAACGATAGACCCGCAGGTATCAATCATGACCATCGTTACGAGTGGTGATGATCAGATAATAGAGCAGATAACAAAACAGTTAAACAAGCTCGTAGATGTTATAAAGGTTGTTGACATGACTGAGCTTGATCATGTTGAGAGGGAAATGGTGCTGATAAAAGTTGCGCCCAAACAGGAGGCTAAGGCAGAAGTTCTAAGGATTGCAGAGATATTCAGGGGTAGGATTGTAGATTCGAGCCAGGCGACTTATACGATAGAGATCACAGGTGACGAAAAGAAAATAGAAGCTATTATTGAACTCCTCAAGCCGATGGGAATTAAAGAGTTTGTCAGGACCGGCAAGATCGCTATTGCCAGAGAGGGTGTTAAAAAGGGATGAAGAATCTATATCCTTTGATAAATTCTCTGAATGTCTTTGCAACTAAGGTTGAAGGCTCTTTTTCTAAACTTACCGAATAAAACTTCCTTTTCAATTTCTTATCTGATATATGTAATAGCTTAATCGAACCGTCTTTTATCGCCTTGAAAGCGGACCATTTTGACACAAAGGATATTCCTATCCCTGACTGCACCATTTGAACAATAAGCTCCGGGTTGCCAAGAGTCATTGATATCTTTATATCTTTTGTGTTGATGCTTGTTGCATGGAAGAAATCATCTATGAATTCCCTCAAGCCGGAACCAACTTCAGGCATGATGAAAGGCTGGGATGTCAAATCATTAGGCTTCAGTGAAATATTCTTTGTTAACGGATTGTCTTCGGATGCGATGATGACTATTTCATCCTCAGCGATAACTTTCAAAAATACTTTAAGGTCTTTTATTTTTCCCTCAACAATGCCCAAATCAAATTTTCCTTCACGAAGGTCATGTATTATCCCTTCCGTGTTCGATACGGATAATTCTATCCGGACTTCAGGATATTCTTTAGAGTAATTGTAAAATACCTGTGGCAGCAAATATATTGCAGCAGTTGTACTTGCTCCGACGTATAGCATACCTTTCGCCTTCTTAACAAAGGAATATACATCATTTTCCATCTTTCGATATTGTTCAAGAATCTGTTTTGCATGTTCATAAAAAGTCCTTCCTGCAGGTGTCGGTATTACAGTTTTACCCTTTCTACTGAGCAGTTTTACTCCAAGGTGATCTTCAAGGTTTTTTATAAGATGACTCATAGCAGATTGTGTCATAAATTTTGCCTCTGCTGCCTTCGAAAAACTCTTCATCTCAACAACAAGACAAAATGCCTTCAACCTGTGGTCTTCCATCGGGATTATTTTAAGAATCAACAAGAAACGGTGTCAATAAACTTATGAAAATAATTCATTATTTTGGTGAATAGAATGAATTTGACTTTTACCGATCAGGTGTATATGTTTAAGTACTTCTAAAGTACGATTCAAGTCATGTCTATTTTTAAAAAGGAGACAAACATGTTCGAGGGAAAAACAAAACTTATAATAGCATCAACCACAAGCACTCAGAATTCAGGACTGTTTGATATTCTCATTCCTGCATATGAGAAATCGACTCTGTATGGAGTAAAAGTCGAAATCATCGCAGTGGGTACGGGCAAGGCAATCAGGCTTGCGAAGAAGGGTGAAGCAGATATGCTGTTTGTTCATGATCCTTTCCGTGAAGAAAAGTTTGCGGCAGAGGGATACGGTGTGAACAAAAGGGCAGTAATGCACAATGATTTTGTCTTAGTGGGCACCGCTAAAGACCCTGCAGGGATAAAGAAATTAAAAACAGCCATAGATGCCTTTGAAGAAATTGCAGAGAAAGGATCTGCCTTTGTATCGAGGGGTGACGATTCCGGCACGAATATCAAGGAATTAGATATCTGGGATGACGCTGGCATTAATCCGAAAGGAAAGGGCTGGTACTTTGAGGCAGGCGCTAATATGGGCGATACGTTGCTTATGGCCAAGCAAAAGGAGGCGTATACATTGACTGATATGGGGACATTCCTTAAATATAAATCCAGGATTGATCTGAAGATCCTGTTTAGAGGCGATCCCATATTAAGAAATAATTACAGTGTTATAGCTGTCAATCCTAATAAATTCTCAAAAGTCAAATACAAAGAGGCGATGGATTTTATCGCCTTTGTTACATCATCTGAAGGGCAACGTTTAATAGCAAATTATAAAAAACACGGCGTCAATCTTTTCTATCCAGATGCAATTCCATCTGTAATGGATGAGAAAAAATAGTATGGGCCTGCTCGGAGAGAGACGATGAAAAATAGGGACAGTATTACAGAATTATAGGAGGTTTTAAAATGAGATCCTTAAGATGTTTCTTTACACTGGCTTTGGTTTTGTTAGTTTTTACTGTAGTAAATGCTTCTGATGAAAAAGAGATAATCTGTGCATCCACCACAAGCACGGAGAATTCAGGATTGTTTGGTTATATTTTACCCATATTTGAGAAAAAAACAGGTATAAAGGTCAAAGTTGTTGCACGTGGTACCGGTGCAGCCATCGAGATGGGCAAGAGAGGGGATGCAGATGTGGTTTTTGTCCATGCAAAGGAACAGGAATTGAAAGCGGTTGAAGAAGGATATTTCGTAAATCACCATAATGTTATGTATAATGATTTTGTTATTATTGGCCCCCCAGATAATCCTGCAAAAATAAAAGGGATCAAATCCGCGACCGAAGCCTTCCACAAGATTGCAGACAGTGGTCAACTCTTTGTTTCACGGGGAGATAAATCAGGTACCAATACTAAAGAACTCGAAATATGGAAAAAGGCGGGCATAGACCCGAAAGGGCAGAAGTGGTATCTTGAAGTTGGCCAGGGAATGGAAAAGACCCAGAGGATTGCCAATGAAAAGAGGGCATATACACTAACAGACAGGGGAACATGGCTTGCTACAAAGGAAAAGGATAAGCTTGATATGATAATAGTCCTTGAAGGTGATCCTATATTGTTTAATCAGTATGGCGTAATGGCAGTGAATCCGGGAAAGCATAAGCATGTTAAATATAAAGAGGCTAAGGAATTTATAAACTGGATCATATCGAAGGAAGGACAGCAGGCTATTGCATCATTTAAAGATAAAAATGGCAATCAGTTATTTATCCCGAATGCAAAATAATAAGACCATAATTAAAGTCTGTTTATAAACTTCGTTTTTCAGTCTGTCATTCCCGAAGTTCTTAATCGGGAATCCAGTGTTTTCAAGGTGTTATAGATCCCCGGGTCAAGCCCGGGGATGACAAACCTTTACTTTATGGACAGACTCTAATTAATTTGATATGGAATCGATAATAGAAGGATTTAGAAGGGCTTTTCTCCTTATATTTAATCTTGATGCCGAGCTACTAGGCATTATATTTTTGTCACTCAAGGTTTCTGGCCTTGCCTTAATTATTGCAACAGTTATAGGCCTTTTAGTCGGTGCTCATATGAGTTTTAGACAATTTCCTTTAAAAGGTATGATCATTAGTATTATGAATACTTTCATGGGACTTCCCCCGGTTGTTGTTGGACTTTTCCTCTATCTTATACTGTCAAGAAGCGGACCTCTTGGCTTCATGAGTTTACTATATACACCGTCAGCAATGGTGACAGCCCAGAGCATACTTGCATTTCCTATTGTTGTATCCCTCTGCCATTCGGCTATTTTAAGTGTCGACCCGATTATAAAACAATCTTCCAGGACTCTTGGTGCAACACCTTTTCAGGTGACAACTACCATAATGAAAGAGGCAAGGTATGGAATAATGTCAGGAGTGATTGCAGCATTTGGAAGGGTAATGGCAGAGGTAGGCGCGATACTTATTGTTGGTGGAAATATTGCCGGCTATACCAGGGTTATGACAACTACTATAGCACTCGAGACAGATAAAGGAAATTTTGAACTTGCCCTTGCACTCGGAATAATACTACTAACGATTTCATTAGTTATAAACCTGGGTCTTCATCTTGTTCAGAGAAAAGGTACAGTGAGGAGATAATGGGCCTGAGTCTGACGGCATCGAATATCAGTAAGAGTTACAATGGTAAAGTTGTTTTAACTGACTGTTCTTATTCTTTCAATACAAGTGGTATCTATATTTTAATGGGTCCTAACGGCAGCGGGAAATCCACATTCCTCAGAATATGTGCACTCCTTGAGGAACCTGACTGCGGAGAGGTTAAATTTTTCTCAGAAACCACTCAATCTTTGACAAGGGGTGGTGGTTTGAAAAAAGACATAAGCCTCAAACGCAGAATTACCCTTTTACTTCCTAAAATCGGAATTTTTAATACTAATGTTTTCAATAATGTTGCTTATGGTTTGAAAATCCGTGGAATGAGAAGCATTGAGGTTGAAGATAAAATTCACAAAGCACTGGAGCTGGTAGGCCTGACTGATAAAAAGAATCAGAATGCCCTTAGCCTCTCAAGCGGGGAGACCCAAAGGCTCGGTATAGCAAGGGCGTTAGTGATAGAACCCGATGTGCTTTTTCTCGATGAACCAACGGCCTCTCTTGATCCCCGTAGCACAACGATTATCGAGGAAACAATTTTGAATATTAAGAAGGATAACAGGTTAACGATTATTATGGTAACCCATAATATTTTTCAGGCAAAGCGGCTTGCTGACAGGGTCTTATTTATGTATGATGGCAGGATCGTTGATCACGGGCTGAACAAGGATTTTTTTGAGAAACCGAAAGATGAAAGGGCATACAGGTTTATTACCGGGCAGATGGTTTATTAAATACCGACAAATCTCTGTCTATGACCTGTAAGGATGTCGCTCGAGCCAGCCTTGCTTTTAGGATTAGTTTACCTTATAAAAAACTGAGAGATATACCTCAGTGCAAGGAAGGTAATAATAGTTCCCAGCATGAGTTTAATTAACTTCTGGGGGACGAATTTTTGAAACCTTGCACCAATATACATGCCTGCAAATCCTCCTGCCCCGAAGAGAAAACCAAGTAGCCAATCTGGTGAAGTAACCATTCCAGCTTTGGCTGGAATCACGCTGTAAAAGAACACGCCTGCAATAGAGGTCAGAAATGTCCCCATCAAAGCAGCGCCGGCAACCGTATAAACGGGGAGATGAAATACTGCCACGCAGAATGGCGCAATAATTGCTCCTCCCCCGATCCCATATGTACCTCCTATTATCCCGACAACAAAAGCGAGTGAAAACATAGCTACTGTGCTGAATGAAAACCTCTCACCCCAAAATTCATATTCTATTCTCGTAAGAGTTGCTGAGACAGTTTTAACTACAGCTTCTGGTGGAAGGCCGGATGCAACCCTTGCCTTTTGCTGTTCTTTAAGTTTTTTGCTTCTTTCCTTAAATTTTTCTTCAAGGGCCTTCATCTTTGATTTCCCTGCTGATGCCTTGCCAGTGATTTCATAAAGAAGACGGATGCCAATATAGAGCAGGACGCATCCCACAAAAAATTTAAATGACTTTGGATCGGGCAGGTACAGAATCCTGAGGTAGTATCCGATAAATACCCCTGGTAACGTTCCTATAATGACTACATAGGTTAGTGGCCATGCCATGCGGCCTTCTTTGAGATAGCGGTAGACACCGCTCGGAATCGCAACAATATTATAGACAAAATTTGTAGCGCTAACAGAGGGGCTTGTAAAATGAAGAAAGCTCATCTGAAATGGTAATAATAAAAACGCCCCTGAGACACCGCCCATTGAGGTAAAAAAAGAGACAATCAGTGCAACCAGTGGAGGAATAAATATATATGTCTTGACACCAGACACAGGGAAAAGCATGTAGAGAAAATCCATATAAGGCCCCTTTTAATTTTAAAATTAAGAGGTATTAATTAACACGATAATTATAGTTTTCGTGTTGATTAAAACACTATCACGTAGTATATCTACTTGTCAAGAGCTTCGCAGAAAATTTATTATATCTTAGAATTGTGGTAGCCATGAATGGATCGGGAAAAAGCTGGGGTAGGTGCTCTAATAATAGAGTAATGTTACGGAAGGTTCAAAAAGTGCGATACTCTTTTATAACTGAGCGATCAAGCCACGCGCGTATTGTCTCGATTCCAAACGAACAATGTCTTGATACGGTTCAGCTGAATCGAATGGAGCAGTCATTCCGGAACTGGTCGGAGGGATCGTCACGGGCTGACATTCGTTTATCCCGCAAACGTATCTTGCTGATATTCCTTTTGATACGCTATACCGGTGCCAAGCTGAACGAAGTATTAGCTTTTAATCCCTTTCATGATATCGATTTCAAACGGCGATTGGTGTTTTTTGGTAAATCAGGAACCAAGAATGGTCGACCCCTTCGGGAAGTCCAGATACCGGAGTCACTTTCCGGAGAACTCAAGACCACACTGGATGACCCTTCTTTGAAAAAATATCTGCGGAATCTGTTTCAAGTAGATCCCGGTCATGTTCGCCGTAAATTTTACGAGCGAGCATTGGACTGCGGCTTCTCACCTACTATAGGCGCTCCGGAAATTATCCGGAAATCCCGCGCAGTGGAACTGATGCAGAGCAATGTGCCTTTACCGGTTGTACAAAGGATGTTAGGACATTCAACACTCAATGTAACGGCTTCGTATGTTGCTTTTTCTGATGATGATATCCGGCAAGTGGCAAAATACTTTATCGAAAAAGAATCCCGCCGAAAGACAAGTGCCAGAAACAGCTTTTTTGGTAAAATCCTATCTATCCGAAAAGGAGACATCCAAGCGAAAGTGGAGATGATTACTGCGGGGGGAGATTTTGTGACGACGGTAATCACTAACGACAGTCTGTCAAAGCTAGGCATCAAAAAAGGCTCATTAATTACGGCGGAGGTGAAGGCTCCCTGGGTGATTTTACAGAAAAGCGATAAGGAACCTGAATCTACGGCGGAAAACCGTTTTTTCGGAACCATTACGCGTATCAGCAGGGGCAAAATTACCACAGAGTACGTTGTGCGTATTTCTGATGGAACTGAACTATGCTCTGTGGTAAGCACAGAAAACGCTCGCGAGAGAGGCTTTCAAGAGAATGATCAAGTATGGGTTATATTCAATAGCTATTCCGTGGTGTTGCACACCGACTGAGACCAGGAGGCTTGTAGTCCCTTTTTCACTATTGAAACCTTTCATCCGCTTTAACCTCATGCACTTTTTTAAACTCTTCCCAACGCTTACGCTTCTCAGAAGGAACGAATTCATTGACAAACTTGTTAGCTTCTTCAAGCCATTCAAGCTTTGCTTCTGCCGAAAAACCGAGAAATTCTCTGAGTTTTTCTTTTGAGAGACGATGGCTGTATAGTACTTTCTTTTTTGATGTTTCATTCATCTTTATGCATGTTCCATTCTATCTATCTCTTCAAGAGCCTCAATATCAGCAATATCCTGTGGCCTGTTCGCTTTCCTCTTTAGAGCCTTCAGATGTTTTTTAGAAATGACAGGAATCTCTATGCCCCTGGCCTTAAATATGACAATCTCGCTTTCTATCTCATTAAATCCGATAGGTTCGTTCACAAATACATCAATCAGATTCATTTGCATTTTTGGATGGTAAAAACTGAAAACTTCCATACCTTTTTCTTCTTTCCACGCCTTTCTGTTTAGCGGGTCTATAAAATCATCTGCATTAACCGGGGGTTTAGGCTTGTACCCAAGCTCATTAACGGCTGTGATAAATTTTCTGAGATTTTCCGTGCCGAGATCTACAATTAAATCAAGGTCTGCTGTCAGCCTCACGACCCCATGAAGAACTAGGGCAACTCCGCCAGCAACTGCATATTTTACTTTTCTATCAGCAAGTTTTCTGAAAACCTCTTCGTAGAACACAATTCAAATTATAGCAGATATTTTGAAATCAACGATTCATCTTTTATATTGCAAAAATCCGTGTAATCTTTGACATAACTCCAAGATAGGTAAGCCACTGGTTTGACCAGTGAGACTTGAAAAGGTTTGACCTTGCAGGATTAAGTAGGCATTGATAAAGGAGTTTAAGATTAACTGGGAAAAGACTGATAGAATCCGCAGTCTATACCCCCCTTTGGTAAAGGGGGGTGAGGGGGGATTTTTCGGAAAGGAAATCATCCATAAAATCTCCCCAACCCCTCTT
>Ga0172371_10010182_pt1 | contig 12764 bp, 6 predicted proteins | sample Lak12m_FD_114543 | JGI IMG/M metagenome (GOLD analysis project Ga0172371, IMG submission 114543) | Freshwater microbial communities from Kabuno Bay, South-Kivu, Congo - kab_022012_12m | ecosystem: Environmental > Aquatic > Freshwater > Lake | place: Democratic Republic of the Congo: South-Kivu... | reverse complement strand
GAGCTTGAGGAAGAAGCGTTTGGCTTTTTGGGGCTCAGATTGGATGAGTACAGTGAGGTACCAGTACTGGAGCTCTTTGAATTTTTCTAGGAAAAGCTTTTGCCAGATGGGGGTGAGGTAGCCTGGGCGTTTTGGTTCGTGACCTTCGAACTGCCAAACCTTGAGATAAACCAGCATGATCGAAAACATTTGCAGGAAAGCCAGTACTAAACCATGTAAACCATCTTTGTAGCCTTCTCCGGCAAAGAAACGACTGATAAATTCACTGATTGGTTTGACAATTAGATCCTTGACGTCGAATTTGTAGCCTGAGTTTTGTAGCTCTTTGGCTTGCTGGGTGGAGTAGCGAAGGGCCCTTTCGAAGTATTCGTCTATTGAGTTGTAATGAAAATGCTCGATGGCTAGAGATTCTTCGGCTTCTAGATTGATACCTACACCTGATGTAATTGGTATCGAGTGAATTTCATTTTGCCACTCGACAGAGCCTTTTTTGAAAAATCTGATGTTGTAATCTGGCCACCAACGAGAGTGTTCCGTCCACTGACCAAAAATAATATTTTTTCTTGGAACTCTTACAAAATCTGCTTTGTCTTCTTCGGTAATTTCGATTAACTTTTTGGCTAGCGTTTTGGGGATGCGTTCGTCCGCGTCTAGTATTAGCACCCAGCTCCCGACTGCTTTACTGATAGCGTAGTTTCTGGCTGGCTCAACGTAACCAACCATTTTGTGGTCGTAGATTTTATCGGTGTATTTTTTGGCAATATTGACGGTGTCATCTGTAGACTCCATATCCACCACGATGATTTCATCAGCAAACTGAAGCGACTCAAGGCAGGCAGCGATATTCTTTTCTTCGTTTCTGGTGTTTATGACTGCTGAGATATTTATTTTGGACATTTTAGAAAGTTTTATAGATATTAATTTCTGCTGACTCGAAGATTCTAACAATTGACAAGGAGTATGGATTGAGTTTAATTGACTTTAAAGGAGTCTGATAAATATATTTTATGTTATTTTCCTTAAGAAAGTTTTTGGCCCACTCTAAATCTTCGGTATTATAAAAACGTTGGATATCTTTTGCCCTTTCTTTATAATTGTAACCAGTGATATCGAGATTGATGGTATCAGAAAGGAACTCAGGCTGACCTGAAATGGCTCCGATGTAAGCAGTCGAGTTGTAGGCAAAAATTGGCTTGGGTGTGAGGATGCGCGAAGCTAACTGACCATCGTAATAAGGGGACAGGACAATTCCTTTGGGTTGTGTCTTAAGAAATTCTAAAGCACGAAGCTCAGTGTAGCCAATCCTTGATGATGGATTGTAGCTTAGGTGTTCCCCTATTGAGCCAATGGTGGTCATTAGTGTAAAGAGAATCGACAAGACTATTGTTGATACTTTGAGGAAACGAGAATTAATTTTATTTATTATAGTTATTGTTCCCCTACCTGCGAATAGACCAAAGACAAAAAGCGAGTAATACATAAACTGGATACTGTTCCAAGGATTGTATTTTTGGGTAAATACTAGGGGGATCAAAATACCTACCAGAGAAATCACTATAAGAATTCTTTGAGAAATAAAGGCGTTTTTGCCTTTTATAATTTGCCAGACACCCAAAAAACGTGTCCCAATATTGCCAGTGAGGAAAATAATCACTCCAAGTAGATTTACTATTATTAGCTTTATTGTTGAGCCAGTGGCTTCATATGCTTGCCAAGCGTTGGCGGCTTTTTCAAAATTCAATCTATCGCTTGAAGCAAACATACTCTTGATGAACCAGAAAGGAGAAAACTCAAAGGGAAATCCCGTGGAAGAACTAAAGGGTAGGGTAATCAAAACCCCAAATATCCCAGACAATAATAGAAAAATCCATTGGCCAGTAAACAGAAGGCCTGCAGAGAGAAGAATAAAGGCATAGACCTTTGTTTGGGCTAGTAGTCCACCAAAAAATATTGCGCCAAAAAAATTGAAAATGGTCTTTTTCTCTTTATATTTTTCAATAAACAGAAGAGTAATAACGATAAAAAGAATCGAAAGGGCGTAGGGTGGATTTAGAAAAATGGAGAAAGATTGATTGGCCCAGAAAGCAGACTCTCCTCCAAAAATACTGTTTCCAGAAAGAAGTGATGGAATAAATCCTAGAGAACCGGCAAGATAAACAAATATCAGAGAAACAATAATCTCAATCTCTTTGAACTTCCAAAGCCTTAGTAGCTTGATGGTGAAATAGGTTAGAAGAACAGCCATGAAAAGAGGTAAGAAGAAAAAATATATTTGTGAGGACGGGATATGAGTTAGACGAACCAACAGACCTGCAAAATAGTCAAAGATAAAATGATAATTCCCCAGCTTCTCCCCTGCTAACTGCGGATGAGATAAGGACAGAGGGTTTTCAGCTATCTTTTCGATGAGTGAGAGATGAAATACAGCATCGTGAGAGTTTGAACCCCAGTAACCCAAACCAAAAGGATAAAGCTTACTATCTTTGAAAACTGAAAGCAGAGGAAATAGAGAAATGAATACTCCGAAACCGAAAGTCTTGTTTATTAAGTAACAAACTGCAAGGACAATAACGACTAAGATAATGGGAAAAATTGGTTTGGAGAAAAAGTTTGTGAATGGTGTTTGGGGAGAGACCGTCCAGACTGTTTCGTTTTCTGATTTGGTTTCTTTGATACTATTAAAATTTGTATCAGGTAAATCAATATTTGAAAAAGTAATTGTCTTTGGAGTGAGAGTTATTTTATTGTTTCCGTTTATTAATGCGATTTTCCAGATATCACTTGTCTCATCGTAGACAGTTTTGTATTTCTCTAGATCAATATTTAAAGAGAGAGAAGAATCTGGACCCTTGGCCCAGTCTATCTCAGCTGGGATTTCGGATGATACTCCGAAGGATTGGTTTGGGGTAGCTATATAATCTTCAAAAATTCGACGATTATAAACTCGTAAATCAATTATTTTTGTCTGACCATTCTGGGTTTTAAGACCCAAGCGATAGCTTGGTGTTTGGTACCAGACCACCTCGCCTAGTTCATCGCCTGTTGGGTCTGAAGTGCGATAAAAATAGACAGGGCTGCTTTCGGGATAAAGCGACTTCATCCAGTCGCCAAAATATTCTAAACTGACAAAACGAATATTATTCTTTTCTTGATTGGCTTTTAGAGTGGCATAGATGTGTCTTATATCTGGAAGATAATCTGCAGCATAAACATCATTTTCCAGACCGATATTTAGATAGGTGAATTTATTTAGGCCTTTTTGGGTATAGAGACTTAGTAAATTATTAAAATAACTTGTTGAAAGGCCAAGACTTTGGTAATCGCTTGGATCTACAGAGTACTGCGATTTTCTTTCGGAATTTATTATATTAAAGAGATCTTTTTGGGCGTAACGAACGATGGGAATATCAATTCTGTTTTTAAAACTTTGGGCTGGGATAAGTGAGTTATTTTTGTCTGGGAAATATGGACTTCCGATATATCCTCCCCAAAGTATGATTCCTTTTGTTTGGTACTGATCGTCCATAATCATCGCTGTCTGGACTGAGTACTTTGTTTTTAGATAATTGAGGGAATAACTATCCAGATGCCAAGCTCCGACAGTACGAGGAAAGAAACCAAAACGCTCTTTGAATGAGTCCATAAAAGCGTCGATTATCAGAATTCTTTGATCAGGAGGGTAGCCTGAAAGAAATGTGTCATTAGCATTGCCTCCAGAAAAAATGTTTACTTTTTGAGTTAGTTTGGGAGTAACTTCTAGAAGTCCTCCAAGAGATACTAAGATATCTGGACCAATTAAGTCATTAAAAAATGCTGAAATGGTGGCATCGTTTACCGCATCGTAGCGAAGTAGCCATGTGGATGGCAGGCCGGAACTAGAAGACTCTTCGTAAAGTTTTATCGGAATATCTAGAGGTTTTTGAGTTTTGCTTAACCAGCCTTCTGACCCCCTAACTGGATTGGTAAGGGTAACAAAAGTAGGGCCTGTATATGCCAGAGACTTAATAGGAAAAATTAAAAAGAAAAATATAGATAGAAAGAAAAACAGTTTCTTAATCATGTTTGAGACGGAAATAATTGAGAGTATCTTTTATGAAAGACCTTCCTTCGACGAGAATAATAGTGCCAAAGTAAATACTAGCTGAGATTAGGCCAATAATAATTAGACGGGTAAATGAGTTTCCATATTGGATTGTAAATACTAAAAAAGAGGACATAATAAATGTAGCCGAAAGTGGGGTTTTTAGGATGTTTAATAAATTGAAGTGAACGTACTTTCTAGCTAGAAGGATGGTCACAAATGATGATGTAGCAATAATAGCAACCGCATAGGAAACACCAAGATAGCCAAACTTCATGGACAAAAATGGCATGGTGAGCCAAGTGAGACCCGTCCACATAAGCATTAGTTTGAAAGTGGACTTGATATGACCTGTTGCGTTTAAGAGATTAGTTAGACTGGTGGAGATACTAGCCCAAGCTGAGTTGTAAAGATAAATATAGAGAGGAATTAAAGCGGGAAGCCATTTGGCATATTTGGGAATTAGATTTACAAGAGGTAAGGCAAAAAATCCCATGCCAACTAGAATTGGAAATGCGGCAAGACACATGTATTTCAAACTTACTTCTACTGCTCTGGCGAGCCTTTCTTTGTCGTGCTGGAGGCGCGCGAAAGTTGGGAAAGAAACTTTGGTGAGATTATCCATGACAATTCTTAGGGGAAGCCCTGCCCAGCGACTGGCCCAGCCGATATAGCCTAAACCTGTGGTTCCTATTATCTTGGTAAGAATGATGGTCATGCCATCGTCTTTAAGAACAGCTAAGAATGTATTTGCTTGATACGGAAGACCAAAACGAAGGAGGGACTGAAGTGATTCGCGATAGATACCAATCACAGGTTTCCAAGGATACACAATGTACATAGTAATAAGACCTACAAAACCTCTGGCGAGAACTGCAAAGGAAAATGCGGAAACTCCAAAGCCCTTCCAAGCAAAATAAACCGCAACTACATTAAAAGCTAAAGTTTCTAGAATCTGAGGAAGGATAAGCTTGTTGAACTTAATTTCTCTTTCTAGCATGATGGATGGAATTGTCTTAAGAGAGCTTAAAAATAGTGAGGTGCCCATGGCATAGAGAAGATACATCCCAGACTGATCAATATTGTATTGATTTCGAATTACTGATCTTAATAAAAATAAGACCAAAAGAAGTGAAAAAACTAAAATCTGTTGGATGGTAAAGGTGGTAGCCAGATCTTTTTTGGTGATGGCTTCCTTTTTTTGAATCAGGGCAGCGGCGAGACCGATGTCTGAGAAATAGGCTAAGAAATTGACAACTGAAGAAACTAGATAAAAAATACCGTAGATATTTGGGTCAAGAAAAATGGTGAGAGCAAGCGTGGCGAGGAAAGTAATTATCTGGACAATAAAAGTTCTCGAGATCAGTGCCAGCACACCAGACACGGATCGACGTTTTATTTCGTTTACTTCCATAGAGACTCCTGGCTCAGCGACGTTTTCCACGAATTTGAAGTATTAGTTTTTTGATAATTAAGAAAGTGACAAATATCCAAGCTACTAGAGAAATTATATTGGAAATCCGACGGACGGGAGTATCGAGGTATCTGATGGTGAGGAAGTGATCCCCTGCTGGAACGAAGACTTTCATGGCACCGTACTGATCGAGTATAACGTCGACTGATTTGTTGTCTATAGAAATGTCCCAGCCCGGAAAATAAAAGTTATTTATATTTATAAAACTATCGATGTCAGAGCTAATACTTGCTTTAGTGTTGAAGGGATTGGAATCGGTAATATTTATTTGTGCAGCTTGGAGGAGAGAAGTAACTTTCGCGTTGGGAATATCTGTAGGCCTTACTGCATCCACAGGAAGTGGCATGTAGTTTTCGGTGTAATCAAGATACTCTGCGGATACTTTTTCACCTGCTTGGAGGACTTGATTGGGTAGGTATCTCCTTAGAAAATATTCATCTGGCGTGGCAGTAATTTCTCCCGGACGGAAGTAAGCGATTGTAAAGGTGAATGAAGAAATAATAATGATTGAAGAAAAAACTACAAGTAGTTTTTTGGAAAAATTTTTGATGAAAAATACAAAGAGAACAGCTGAGAGAATCGTGGTAATGGAAAGTAGTCTCCAAGGAAACTGAATTGCATTGGTAAAGGGAAAAATATCCCAGATAAAGGACGACCTAATGTTCATCATGAAGATAACAAAGAAAGTAGCAAGAAGGGTGGAAAATAAATAGCCTTTTTCCGCTTTTTTGTTTTTTATTGACTTAATAATCAATAAAACAATGGCTCCAAGAAGAACTACTAAATTGACAATGCCAATCTGAAAGGACATATCGTCGTATGGTCCCCAGTTTGAGGCACCATAACCCCAAGGAGAGTAAATTAGTTGCCAAATAAAGGGGAAATGATCATAAAAATTGAAGGGAAGAACTTCCTTGATGAAGTTTTTTTCGGCAAACACGGGAATCAAGTAATACGAGGTGAGAAGCAGGGAAGAAAAAAGACCAGCTAAAAGAGCTTTAATGAACTTGAAATTTTTGTAAATTAGCTCGGTAATAAAATATATACCGACTAAAATTGGTAGTCCAAAAGCAGTAGATGGCTGATGAGAAAGAATGAGAGCACTGACTGTGACACCAAAAATCAAGATATTTTTGAGATTTTGTTTTTCTTTTAATCTTGCTAGAGAATATAAAATCCAAGGGAAAACGGCAAGGGCAAATGACTCTCCGATGGTTCCCCTAACATAGACATCGATAGCTCTATATGGAGTGTAGGTATAAAGAATGGCGGCAGCTGCGGCGGCAAAAGAGGTGGTGTATTTTTTGGCAAAAAGATACATACCAAATGCGCCGATAAAAAGGGATAAGGCTAGAGTAAGAGTGTAGGAATCGAAAAGTGAAAAACCGATTTTATTTAACAAGAATCCTACGTAATAAGGAAGCTGATAATTAAACTCTGGATATGGAGAACCGTATGCAAAATGCACGTCTAGAGCCCAGCGAGGAGGAAATTGGCCGAGGTTTATGGTTTGGATATATTGATGGAGATTTACAATCTGAGACTCATCGTGGAAAGTGAAGCTTTGGGGAGTAACTAGCTTGATGGCTGCAGGAATAACCGCAAACACTAAAAGAATGGGGATAATTTTGGATAGTTTATCGAGTATTTTTTTTATCATTTGGAGCAACGACAATAACCAAAACTAATAATATTGAGATAAAACTAATAATATTAGCAATCTCTCTGAGACGGGTATTTTCAAAGTACCCTTGAACTAGTGTAATACCTTTTTCAAACGTGAGAGTAATTTCTCCGTGATTTTCCCCTATTTGGTAATCTGCGGGGGTGATGCTGCTATTTAGATAGACTTTCCAGTTTGGAAAGGCGGAGATAGGGAAAGAAACTTTTGCCTCGCCGAAGGATACATCAACGTCGGCTGAGAAGTAGGCTGATCTTTTCTGAAAATTTTTGACCTCTACGAGCCCTGATAGCACTACTGGATTGCTTGGGGCAATCTTTTCGGGAACAGAAACCATGGATAAAGGACGGTAATCGAAAAAGGCCGATTTCTGGCTTTGTTCAAACAGTTCCCCCGATAAATATGTTTCATCTGTAGCTTTTTGAACCGTCTCGTCAAACTTGAAGAAACGAAAATTTAGAAAGAGAAGGGCAAAAACGAGAAAGACTGAGAGAATTTTTTGAGATTTTTGACCGAATGCATTTACAGAAATGCCCAAGACAACAGCGGAGCTAAGTGCAACTAGACCAAGGAATCTCCAAGGGAATTGGACGAAAGAAAGCGGTGCGATTAGCTCCCAAATTGCGACTGATCTTATGGTGGTGAGAAAAAGAGCAACAAGTGCAAAACTAAAGAAAGTTATTAATATAATTATTGAGGTTTTTGAAAATACTTTTCTTTTGATAACTAAAATTATCGGCATGACGATTAAGGCTAGCGTCTGAACTATACCAACTGCGAAAGAGATCTTGTCATTTGGCCCAAACTCACTGGCACGATATCCCCAGCTTTGATTAATAAAAAGCTGAGAAAGAGTGGCAAAATGAGCTCGGAAATCAAAATAACCGCTGGTAAGAAAACCTGTATCTACCAGATTGCTTTCGAAAAATACTGGTAGCAGAAAAAATGCTGACAGACCAAAGCCTAGAAGCGCTGAGCCAAAAAGATAGATGAGGGATTTGATTTTTTGCTTGTTAAGAAAAATCATGATGATAGTAAAAGCGGCGATAAAGGGTGAAGAAATTAAGGTGGTAATGTTGTGAGTACTAAGGAAAAGGCCGGAAATTAGTGAGAGAAAGATGAAGTTAATCTTGGTTTTGTTGGTAATTAGCTTGGTAATCCCGTAGAAAACTAGAGGCAGAAGAGCTAGAGCAAAATTCTCGGCTAGGGCACCTCTCACAAATATTTCTAGAGCACGGAAAGGAACTAAGATATAGGCAACACCTCCGATAAATGCAGGAAGTACTGAAACAAACTGTGAAAGGAACAAAAACATAGCGATTCCAGCAAGAGCAATCGAAACAAACATGATAATTTTGACTGAGTCAATTAGGGAAAAACCGAGATTGCTAAAGATCGCCGCTGTGTAGTAAGGAGTGGCTGAGTAGTAATTGAACATGGGTTGACCATATCCATAGCTCATGTCTGGAGACCAACGACAAGGAATTTGACCATCTTTAAGACAGCGTTGCATCTCGTAAAGACGCATAACTTGCAAATCATCATGCATAGAGAAAAAGCCAGACTTAAAAATATTCCATGATACTAAAATGGAGAGCAAAAGAAGACCGAATATGGCAATTAGCTTTTTATTCATGTTTTCTTTTAAAGATGACATAAAGACTTAAAGGCATAAAAATTAGAGTCAGAATGTTGCTCATGAGACGGACTGGTGAGTTTGTAAGACGGGCAATAATCTTATGCTCCCCTTTTGGAACTTTGAAAGTAATTAAGCCTAACTCATTATTGTGGTCTATGGCAACCTTTTTTCCATCGACCTTAACTACCCAACCCGGGAAATCAAATAGAGATAGAGTTACCGTGGTGTCTTCTGAGTTTTGTAGTGTGAAGCGTTGCCAGTTTGTCCCTTTTGTAAAGTAAAGAAAGTCAGCAAAGCCATTGGAAACTATTGGCAAATTTGGTGCTGGTGCTGTAGGTGGATGAGTGGCAAAAATTGGAAGGTAATCGTAGATACTGGTAGTCATTTGTTTGTCCCAAGTGATACCTGAAAACTTTTCTTCTATGGTAATGTTGAACCATTTTGAAGGAGAGAAAAACGAGAGATTGAGAAGAACTAAAAATGTGATTGTTGTCCCGATGATAATTAAGGATCGTTTTGTTTTTTGGCCGACTAAGATAGAACCGGCGATAACGGCAAAAAAAGTGTTGGCTAGCACTAAAAAGCGCCAAGGAAATTGAAGATACACAAGTGGAGTGGCTAGTGTCCAGATAAAGGAAGATTTTTCGTGAGACATGAAAGTCGTAAAAAGACCTAGGACAAAAAATGTAAGTACTATAGAAATAATTTTTTTATCTTTTTGAGTATATTTTAGAAAAGCGATCACTAAAGCTGTAAGTACAAAAATAATGATGATTGGCCCAAAGAAAAATGAAAGATCGTCGTGAGGACCTAGTACTGATGAACCTACCCCCCAGAAAGTGGAGACAAATAGCTGACTGATAGTTACGAAATGAGCCCGATAATCAAAATAACCACCTATCATGGTTTCGGTGTGAGCGAATTGCTTCTCCAAAACGACCGGCAAGAAAAAGAAGGCGGCAATGAGACCTCCCCAGATAAGAGAAAGGCCGAATTTGAAAATGTGAATAAAAGTTTCTTTGCTTAGCTTAAGCTTGTTGTACTGAAAAAGAAAAACTAAAAATATTAGAACTAGTGCAGGAGAAAAAATAAGAGTGCTGATGTTGTGACTTAGTATAAGAAAGCCAAAAGATAGGGCGAGCAAAGCTGATTTTCTTAGGGTGAACTCTTTGGCTAGATTGTATGAAGCAAGAATTGTTAGGGGAATAAAAACAAATGCCCAAGACTCACCCATAGCCCCTCTGGAGTAAAGATCGGACGCTCTATAAGGAGCATAGGCATAGATTAACGCCGATAGAACTCCCCCCCATCTGCCCCAGAGTCTGTTTCCGAGTAAGTACATCGCTAAGTTTCCTAGAATTAACGAGAGAATAAAACCAAGCTTGACGGAGTCAAAGACGCCAACTCCCAAAAGATTGGCAGAAGCCATAACGTAATAGCTAAATGGTCCGTAGTAGTTGTACTGGGGATAACCATAGGCATAACCCATACTAGGTATCCAGCGACAAGGAATTTGAAAATCTTTGATACACTTGACCATCTCGGTGACACGAATTGCTTGCATGTCATCATGCATGGCAAAAGTACCCGGTCTAAAAAGAGAGGTGACAGTTGGAAGCGTTAGGACTACAACCAAGATAGGCAATAACCATTGCTTGTTTCTTGAGAAAAAAGTTTTAACACGATCCTTAATACTCATAGAATTGGAGAGCCTCCGCAGTGCCATCTATCCTTGCAGGTTTGGGATATTCTTTGATTAATTTCAAACGTTCCACGATTGAAGGTTGCATGTGATTTCTGGATTTGTTGATGACAAAGTATCTTTTGTTTTTTGGATCTGTGTTGACCAGACCCTCTGGAATGGTAATGATTGATGGGTTGGAACCTACAATAGTGATATTGGTATGACCATTGGTGTAGATTTGGAGTCCGTCTGGAAGAGTACCAAAAAATCCTTCGGTAAAAACGACCACGTTCTCCCCTTTTGATTCTTGATCAATTAAGTAAGCTGCAACTTCTTTTTGACCCCAACCTGCGGTCCATTCCTCAAGATATCCATTGCGCATATCAAAAGAAAGTGGAGCTTTGGTGGGAGCGAAAACACACAAAATAGAGATGGCTAAAGGTACAGCAATAAGAATTATCGAAGATAGTTTAATCAAAAGACCTTTGCGAGTTACCAGCCAGTTTAATCCCAAACTGATAATGGGAAGGAGTGGAAGTACGGCAAATAAAGCGTAACGGCTGGTATAAACCTTGGCTATCGTAGCCTGAGCAAAAAGTGGAACAAGTGAAATCAATAAAAGAAAAATTGAAATAACGCGCGTCTTTTTAGGAATAAAACCGAATATTAAAGCTAATAGAAGAGATGGTGAAAAAAGTAGCCATAGCCAATTTGCTGTTCTACCGAGATTGTTTAGAAGCGGATCAAGAGGGTGTTTGAGAACTTCTTGCCAGGTGAATAAATAATCTTGATTTCGAGCTCCAATCATCTGGAAGGCGGGCCCGAGGCGAAGTATGCCGTACATTAATTGAGAGATGACGATAGTGGCAAACAAACCAATTAATAGATTGGCAAATGACTTAAGTCTGTTGGCTTGAGGGCGGAAAAAGAAAACTAATGATACTGCCAACCAAACATAGAAAAAGATAGCTGGGGACTTAGTGAGTAATCCTCCGCCAAGAGCAAAACCGAGAATCATCGCGTGATCGAGTTTTTTGGTTTTGGCAAACAGGACTGAAAGACCTAGTGACCATACACCGAACATGGCAAGCATTGAGTCTGCGAGAGCCATACGATCGAAAAATACTGAAAACGGAAGTATCGCGTAAGTAAGAAGTGTGAGAGCAACGGCTAAGAAGTTCCCAAAAAGAACAAATGAGAGGAAACCAAGACCTAACATCGTTCCAAATCCTGTGGCTACAGAAACCAAGCGACCAGCAACTAAAGGGTCATCTGTTAGCTTGAAAAATGGAATCGTTGCCCACATATAGAGAGGTTGTTTGCCGTCTGTTTGAGGTAAAAAGCGAAGACTGGCTTCGTTTTTCATCACTTGGGACCAGCGAATATAGATGGCTTCATCAACAAAAACAGGGATATTGTTTAATTTGGAGAGTCTTAGAAAAAAGAATAAACCAAAAGCAAGAAGGGAAATTAGAATAACCCAAAATGTTTTATTTTTGATCATACATGCCTTTCAAGTCGTTGAGCTTTACTCCTAAAATTTGTTTTAACATGTCGGTTGATTCTTTGATGAATCTTTTGTCTTTGCCTGTTGAAGTGTCTTCATCTTTCCACTCGACATCGATCTCTTTGAGCTTGTTCCCGAATTTTTCGGCCAAGAAAAGCAGCTCGACATCGAAGGCAGAGACTGACCAACCCTTGGAGACCTTTTTTTCTGACATTACAGAAAGCATAGGAAAGATTTTCTTGGCGACTGTAGTATTGAAAGCTTTGAAACCACACTGGGTATCAACTACGTCGTGAAGTAAAAATAGACCTCTCACGAATCGAAAGCCCCATGACGTAAGCTGGCGATACCAGGGGAAATTGGCTCTGGCTTTACCTCGAGATCCAAAAACAACAGTATAGCCTTCATCAAACCAAGGTAGTAATTTCTCAACTTCTTTAAGAGGTGTCGATTGATCCATGTCGGTAAACAAGACAATTTCTCCCTTGGCTGATTTGATACCAGCATAAACTGCTTTGGCTTTGCCACCGTGAGGATTGGGCAGAACTCTAAAACCTGAGTGACTTCGAGAGAAAGTTTCGGCTATCTCGCGACTGCCATCGGTGGAACCGTCGTCACTAATGATAACTTCGTAATCGTAGCTAACTTTTTTGAGATATGAGTAAACTTCTTCAAGAACTCCCCTATCTAGATTTTCT
>Ga0172371_10010180_pt1 | contig 12766 bp, 9 predicted proteins | sample Lak12m_FD_114543 | JGI IMG/M metagenome (GOLD analysis project Ga0172371, IMG submission 114543) | Freshwater microbial communities from Kabuno Bay, South-Kivu, Congo - kab_022012_12m | ecosystem: Environmental > Aquatic > Freshwater > Lake | place: Democratic Republic of the Congo: South-Kivu... | reverse complement strand
GCGACCGAGGGAACTCTCTCATCCCCCGTTGGCGTGGACCTACGCGGCGATCTTTCCGTGCTGGTGAGCGACGCGAGCGATACCGTTCGGCGGTTCTCTCAGGGCGGCGTGCTGCTGGGTACGTTCGTGGACTCGGGCACCGCCACCGGCACCGTTGGGGCGCCGCAGCGCTTCGAGATCGACCGCGCGAACGACTACATGTGGATCGCGGACAGCGGCAACACGCGGGCCCAGCGCTTCGCGGGTGACGGGTCGTTCTCGGCGGTCTATGGTTCGGGTGCGGGAGCCGAGCCGGGGCAGTTCTACGGTCCCCGGCGCCTCGACATCGACTCGGCGGGCAACATCTACGTCGCCGACACGCTCAACCACCGCATCCAGCGGATCGATGCGTACGGTCACGTGCTCACCGTGGGGTCGTACGGCTCCGGCGCCGGGCAGCTCGACTCTCCGTGGGGGGTGACGGCCGACGGTGCCGGCAACATCTACGTTGCCGACACGCTCAACCACCGCATCCTCAAGTTCGATTCCGGGGGCACCTTCATAGAAGGGTGGGGCGCGTACGGGTCCGCACCCGCGCAGTTCAAGGAGCCCACGGGCGTCGCGGTTGATTCGAGCGGATACGTCTACGTTGCCGACAGCGGGAACTACCGCGTGCAGAAGCTGGACTCGCAAGGCGAGCCGGTGACGCAGTGGGCGGCGTTTGTCGAGGGCGACAGTTCGGGCGACTTCGTCCGGCCTTCCGACGTTGCCGTGGGTCCCGACGGACACGTCTACGTCTACGATGGCTTCGCCCACTACGTGGTCGAGATGAAGCCGGACGGGACTACGCACCGCGTGTGGGCGGACGAGTGGATGGCATGGGAGCTCTCGGGATCCTGGTCGGGCATCGACGTGAGTCCGAGCGGCGCGGTGTACCTCGCTGGCGGCGACTCGCTGTGGATGCTCAGCCCGGACGAGTCCAACGGCCAGGTCTCCACGATGCCGGGGACCGGCGCCGGTCAGTTGAAGGGCGCGGCCGACATCGCGTTCGGCCCCTTCGGCCAGTTGTGGGTGACCGACAGCTCGCTTCACCGCCTGCAGCGCTGGGAGCTGCCCGACGGCGCTCCTCCCTTCACCAACTACTACGGGTACGGCACTGACACGTGGACGACCTCGGACTGCTCGGTGTACCTGCAGCGGCCGACCGACGAGCCTGCGGGGCCGGTCGCTCTGTACACCTCGGTCGACGGCGCCGAGCCGACCGTGTTGTGGAGCGCCGCGATGGAGGACACTTCGACGGCGCTGCCCGCGTTCAGCTTCACCGAGGAGGGCGTGCACACCCTCGAGTTCTGGTCGGTCGACGCCTACGGCAACAAGGAGACGACGCGCACGGTGACCGCGCGCATCGACCGCACGCGACCGTTCGCGACGATGACCGTCGACCCGGCTGGGTGGACGAGCGCAGACGCAGTCACTGCGGAGCTGAGCTGCTCGGACGCGCTATCCGGCATCGACCAGGTGCAGTACTCGGCAGGCGGGGCCACCACGACGCCGCTCACCGACTACGACGGCCCCATCGAGATCACCGCCGAGGGCACCACCATGCTCTACCCGCGCGTTTCGGACGCCGCCGGCAACCTCAACGAGCCGTGGGGCCACGCGGTGCAGATCGACCGCTCGGCGCCGATCACCTACTTCCAGAACTACAACCCGCCCGATCCCACCGAGCTGCCTCTTGTGTACGGCCTGTACGGCACCGATGCCGGCTCGGGCCTCGATGCCACGTACTACCGTGTCGACGGCGGGTTACCGCAGGCCGGCACCACCATCTACCTGAGCGAGCCCGGCACGCACACCGTCTCGTACTGGTCCGTCGACAAGCTTGGGTTCGCTGAGTCCGAGCAGGCCACCGACGTGGTCGTGCCCGACCTGGGTGACCCGGGCGACCCCGGTGACCCGGGTCCGCTGGAGGCTCGCAACTTCTACGTTGACGGCGACCGCGACTGGACCAACAAAGTCGTCGCGCCCGTAAGCTCGGACGTCACCGGCGCCTCCGAGATGCGCTTCTCGGCGGACGGATTGGCATGGACCGAGTGGGTCGCGTACAGCGCGGATGCAACGGTCACCTTGCCCGCGGACGAGGGCGCCTACACGATCAGGGCTCAGTACCGCGACGGCGCAAGCAACACCGCCGAGCTCAGCGACACGATCTCGATCGACCGCACGGCACCTGTGACCAGCTCGAACAAGAACGACGTGGTGCAGGTGGGCCCGCCCGCTGAGATCACCTTCGCGCCCGACGATCAGGGCGGCTCGGGATGCGCCGGCACGTGGTACAAGCTCGATGACGGCCCCGTGACCGAGGGATTCTCGGCGGTCACATCGGAGCCGGGCGCGCACACGGTGGAGTTCTGGTCGGCCGACGCCGCGGGCAACGTCGAGGAGCACCAGACCCACGAGTTCGCGGTGGTCGAGGACGCGATGCGCCCGACGTCGATCTCGCAGTCGACGTCTGCGTCGCTCGTCAGCTACGGCGGGACCGTCACTGTCTACGGCGTGCCCCGCGACTCGGAGGGCACCATCATCGTGGACTCCAGCACTGTCTCGCTGTGGGCGCGCCCGTACGGCGGCTCGTGGGCCCGCGTGAAGTCCGCGACGTGGGACGCGTCGAAGCAACGCTACTACGCCGCAACAACGCTGCGCATCGGCACGTACCTGCAGATGCGCTACGACGGCGAGAGCCCCAACGAACCGAGCGAGGCGACACCCGCGTTCGTCAAGGCGCGCGCGTCGGTGGGGACGCCGGTGGCGCCCTCCTCGGCGAAGAAGGGTCGCAGGTTCACCACCTACGGCTCGCTCTACCCCGCGCACGCGACAGGCACCGCGGTACGCATCTACAAGTGGCGCTACGTTTCGGGCAAGTGGAAGCCGTACGGCTACGTGACCGCCAAGACCGTTGCGAGCAGCAAGTACTCGGTCTCTATGTCGCTGCCTTACACCGGGAAGTGGCGCCTCAAGGCGTACCACTCCGACGGCGGCCACTACGGCACGTACTCGCCGAGGTACGACACCATCACCATCAAGTAGCGTTCGCCGACTCGTCTGGCGCTGCGTGACGGCGGTCACAGCCGCTTGCTTTGCGGTGCTTCCCGGCCGCCGATCATCAGGGCAGACTCCCTCTACACACACGAGGCCTCACGAGAGGAGCAGCCCATGTCCACGTACACCGCCGCGTACTGCTCCGAGTGTGGCACCTACGTTCTCGTGTCGATCCAGGGCGACTGCTCGTACGGGCATCCTCGCTCGAGCCTGCGCGGCATGTACAAGGCCGAGATCGACAAGAAGACGGGCTACCCGAAGCCGCCCAGCGCCGAGCAGCGCGCCGCCTCGATGCGGGTCGCCACCGCGCCGGTCGCCCCGATCGTGCTGCCGGTGGACGTGGCGCCGGGCCCCGCGATCAACCTCGACGAGCAGTTCGACGCTGACTGGCCGGTGAAGGCTCAGCCGGTCGAGGGACTCTACCATCCGCCGCTCGCGCCTGCGACGGTGCCGCTCGATCCGGTGATGAAGGCGATGGGATCCCGAATGCCCAAGGCACTCGTTCTCTCCGATGCGCACGGTATCATCGGCCGGCTTTTCGGGCCGCCCCGCGGCAGGCACTCGGCCGGCGTTCCCGCGATCGGGCCGGTGCGCGGCAAGCACTCCGCGAAGTGAGAAACAGCAAGCAAGGTTAACGAGAACTCAACAGCGTCTTCATCGCTGGTAGCGGTTTTGCTGGTACGGTTGACGTCCAGTATGTCCGGCGTCCGGCAACGCTCGGAGGAAGATCGGTCGTGATACAGATGCACAGAACTGTGCGCTTGTTGCTCGTCGCGGTTCTCGCGACTTCTCTCGTCTTCCCAGCGAGTGCTGGGGCCGTCGTCTACTACCACAATGTGTCGGCTGTGAGCTTCGGCGGCTCGACCGGCTACGTCGCCGGCGGCTACTCGCCGGCGGGCGTGGGAAACGGCTTTGTCTCGCGCACGACCGACGGTGGTGTGACGTGGCAGGCGTTCTCCGTGCCGGGCGCGGTACTCACGGGCGTCAAGGCCTCGAGTGACGGGGTGCGGGCGTCGCTCTTCACCGGCCGTACGGATTTCGACTGGATGAAGCAGACCGCCGACTCAGGGATGAGTTGGACGCCGGTCGACCCCGTACCGGCCTACTCCGCCGGGATCAATGACACCGTGTACGCAGCCGGCGGCAGGCGGATCGTCGTGGGCGAGCTGAGCAACGGCTACGCGCTCATAGCTTCGTCCGTGGGCGACGGCGACCCTCTCGTGGACTGGGCCGGTCCCGTACCTGTCCCTTCGGGAGACGACGAGCCGCCGCCAACGTACGCATGGTTCGCCGCAGCCGACGCCACGCCCGACGGCAACACCGTGTGGGCTGCGGGAAATGACTGGACAAACGACACCTGGGCTGTGCTGTTGCGCAAGTCCACGAACGGCGGATCGACCTGGACGACCCCGACGGCCACCGGCGCGCTTGCAGGTGTGGTCACCGACATCGTGGCGCCCGCAGCAGACACCGCCTACCTCACGCAGGGCAACGGCTATCTGACGAGGACATTCAACGGCGGGGCGACGTTCGATCGGGACTTCATCGGCTCGGGCCTGTATGTCAATGCCATCGATGCGTACGACTCCAACAACGTCGTCGTGGTCGGCGATAGCGGCAAGGTCTACTACAGCGCCAATGCCGGCGCTGCCCTTGCGACTTCGACGTGGGCCGCCAAGACCACCGGCACCACCAACAATCTCAACGGCGTCGTCATGCTCGATGCTGACCGCTGGATCGTCGTGGGCGACAACGAGACGATCCTGCGCACCGACAACGCCGGCGGGAGCTGGACCGGCTCCAGGGCGCTCGCCAGCCCGAACGTCACGATCACCTCGCACGCAGCGGGCTTCGCCTTGGGCTCCACCGCGCTGAACATCTCGGGCGCCGCGGCTGACGTCGGCGTTGGCGTCGAGCGCGTCCAGGTGGCCCTGCAGCGAGGCTCGAACTTCTGGAACGGCTCGGCATGGGTCCCTACCCAGACGTGGCACGACGCGACGACCTCCGACGGTTGGAGGACATGGTCGGCGGCGCACGCGATCGACACCACCACCGGTGGTCTGACGATCCTGGCTCGTTCGCGCGACGGAATGGGGCAGTACAGCCCCACATCGTCCGTGACGTCGGGCGGATACACCAAGGCGCCGACCACGCTGGCTCTGGCGAAGACGTCGATCACGGGCGTCGCATACGGCGCGAAGACCACGGTGTCGGGAACGCTGAAGTCCGGCGCGATCAACCTGTCGAAGACCGTTCAGCTCAAGAAGGGCAGCACCGTCGTCGCATCCACCACGACCCGCGGCGACGGCTCGTTCAGCTTCAACTTCCTGCCCGCGAAAGTCGCGACCACCTACACCGTCGCCTTCGCAGGTGACAGCGCCTACGAGGCCTCCTCGGCAAACGTCAGGATCACGCCCAAGGCGAAGTTCGCTACGCCGGCAGTGACGGGCAGCTATATCAAGAAGACCAAGTACTTCACGACCTACGCCTATCTCTATCCAAAGCACTCCTCGAGCGCGTCGAGCGGCACGATCTTCTACTTCTACCGGTACGAGAAGGTGTCCGGGAAGTACAAGTGGGTGCTGCGCAAGCGCGCCACCGCGAAGGTGACCAACTCGTCGAAGTACCCCACAAAGACCAAGAACTGGGTGAAGGTGAAGATCGGCGCCGGCAAGTGGCTCGTGAAGGCCAAGCACGCCGATACGGGGCACTACACGACGTGGTCGCCGGTCAAGTACTTCAAGGTGCACTAGCTCTCGCGGCTTCCATCGCATCGGAGCGTCACCTCGTTTAGAGTTGCGCCATTGGAGTACGCTAGTGACATGCCGCGACGGAAGCGCGGCCCATATCTCCGAGTCCGGCCCACCTAACGGCGCTGCGCGGCGCCCACGGTGACCGGACCGATAGGGTGAGGCTCGGAAACGGCCTCGCCTCCCGCATTGGAAAGGAGAGAGGATGAACTACCTTGTTCGCGCGTCTCGGGGGAGACGCGTCACCGCCCTCGTGCTGGCCCTCGGGCTCGCTCTTGCCCTTGCCGGGTGCGCCGGACAGCCCGCCGAGCCTCAGGCCGATCAGGCCGGCGAGACCAGCGAACTGGTGCTGGCATCGACCACCTCCACGCAAGACTCGGGCTTGTTCGACGTGCTCATTCCCGCGTTCGAGAAGGCCAATCCTGAGTACAAGGTGAAGGTCATCGCCGTGGGGACGGGCGAAGCGCTCAAGCTCGGTGAGACCAAGGACGCCGACGTGCTGCTCGTGCACGCCAAGGCCGACGAAGAGAAGTTCGTTGCGGCGGGCTACGGGACCGAGCGCAGGGACGTCATGTACAACGACTTCATCATCGTGGGCCCCGAAGCCGACCCTGCCGGCGCGAAGGCCGCAGCCGACATCTCGGCGACGATGAACGGCATCAAGGACGCTGGGGAAGCAGGCAAGACGGTGTTCGTGTCGCGTGGAGACGACTCCGGCACGCACAAGAAGGAGCTGAAGCTCTGGGCCGCAGCAGGCGTCGAGCCGACTCCGACACCTGAGGCCGACGAGTGGTACCTGTCGACCGGGCAGGGAATGGGCGAAACGCTCAAGATCACTTCGGAGAAGCAGGGCTATACGCTGGCCGATCGGGCTACGTTCCTGTCGATGCGCGATGCGCTCGATCTGGTGATCCTGCGTGAAGGCGACAAGGACCTGCTCAACCAATACGGAGTCATCGTGGTCACCGACGCCAAGAACCAGGCTGCCGGCCAGGTGTTCGCCGACTGGGTGGTCTCTCCGGAGGCCCAGGAGGTGGTCGGCGCCTTCGGCGTCGAGGAGTTCGGTCAGCAGTTGTTCGTTCCGAACGCGCAGTAGGCGAATCGACCCGCTTCCGATGGACATCTACACCCAGGCACTCAGTGATGGATGGGCGCTGCTCGTTTCGGGCACGCTCGACGTGTGGACGATCATCTTCACGTCGTTGCGTGTCTCGGGCACGGCGGTCGCCATCGCGCTTGCGGTGGGACTCCCGCTGGGACTGCTTCTGGGCGTGAAGCGCTTCATCGGGCGCGCGGCCGCCCTCGTCGTGTTCAACGCAGGAATGGGTCTGCCTCCCGTCTTCGTGGGGCTCCTCGTCGCGATGACGCTGTCGCGGCGAGGGCCCCTCGGCGATCTGTCCTTGCTCTACTCCCAGACCGCGATGGTGATCGCGCAAGTCATCATCGCCGTTCCCGTCATCGTGGCCGTGAGCGCCGCGGCGATCTCGGCGGTCCCCCGCGAGCTCCGGCTTCAGGCGGTCTCGCTGGGCGCGCCGCCGTGGCGCGTGGGCACGCTCACGCTTGCCGAGGCCCGCGTGGGGCTGATCGCGGCCGTCGCGGCCGGCTTCGGCGCGATCATCTCGGAGGTGGGCGCGGTCCAGATGGTGGGCGGCAACCTCGCCGGCGACACGCGCGTCATGACCACGGCCATCGTCGAGTTCACCCGCAAGGGCCAGTACGGGCCGGCGCTCGCGCTCGCGCTCGTGCTCATGGCGATCGTCGTGTTCGTGAACGTCTTCCTGGCCACCATGCAGACCTCGGCGGACCGCTACGAGGCAGGTGCCCGATGAGCGGCGCGCTGTCGCTGTCAGCGCACGGGCTGCGCAAGGCCTACGCCAAGAGCGGCTTCGTACTCGACGTCGAGAACGTCTCCGCGCCGGCCGGCTCGACGCTGGCGCTCCTGGGTCCGAGTGGCTCGGGCAAGTCGACACTGCTGCACCTGCTCGGCTTGCTCGAGAAGCCCGACGCCGGCGAGGTGCGCCTGGGCGATCGGGTCGTGAAGGCGAGCGACCGGGAAGCGCGGCTGTCGATCGCCGCGGTGTTCCAGCGGCCGTACCTGTTCAAGGGCACCGTCGAGGGCAACGTTGGATACGGCCTGGCGATGCGCGGCGTGCCCAAGGCCGAGCGCCCCCCGCGCGTCGCCTCCGCGCTTGAACGCGTGGGACTGGGCGGCTACGAGAGGCGCGGAGCACACCAGCTCTCCGGCGGCGAGGCCCAGCGGGTGTCGCTGGCTCGTGCGCTCGTGCTCGAGCCCAAGGTGCTGCTGCTCGACGAACCGCTCGCTTCGCTCGATGCGCTCCTCAAGCGCCGCCTTGCCGAGGAGTTCGGGCGCATCGTCCGCGACACCGACGCCACGGTGGTGTGGGTCACCCACGACCAGGACGAGGCGCTCATGGTCGCGGACCGGGTCGCGATCGTGAACGAGGGGCGCACCGTCGCGTACGGCGATGTCGACGCGATCATGGGGCTGCCCGCCGACGAGTGGACCGCTGCGTTCCTCGGCGTCGAGGAGCCGCAGGCGGGGCGTGTGGTGAATGCCGGCGACGGACTCGTCGAGATCGCCTGCGCCCGGGCGCGCGTATTCGCCGTGGGCGAGGCCGCTGTGGGCTCGCACGTGCACTTCGCGGTGCGGCCCGAAGACGTGCTGCTGTTCGAGGCGGACGCCGAACTGCCGCCTACGACTGCGCGCAACCAGATTCCCGCTGAGGTCACGTCCCTGACCGGTCGCGGATCCGCGAACCACGCGGTGCTCGACGCTGGGGGCATGACGCTTGCAGCCTCGGTGTCTCGCGCGGCGACCTCGGACCTGCACCTGCAACCCGGGAGCCGTGCACTGGCGGTGTTCAAGGCGACGGCGGTACGCTGGCGTCTTCTCGGCAACGAGAGTGTTGAAGACGGGCAGGAGGAACGCGGCGCGTGAGCGGAACCATCGACAAGCTTCCCATCACGGCGGCAGTGCTGGCCGGTGGGCGAAGCCTGCGCATGGGCGTCGACAAGACGCTGCTCGACGTCGACGGTCAGCCGCTCGTCGCCCGCGTCGCCGGCGCGGTGGGCGAGGTGTGCGCCGAGACGCTCGTGATCACCAACCGGCCCGACGCGCTCGCCGAGGCCGGGCTGGGTGCGGACGTGCGGGTGCTTCAGGACGAGGTCGCCTACCAAGGGCCGCTCGGCGGTCTGGTGACCGCGCTCGCGTCTGCGAGCCACGACTGGATGCTTGCGGTCGCCGCCGACATGCCGCACCTGACTCCCGGGATCGTGCGTGCCCTGTGGGAGCTGCGCGACGGGGCCGACGCGGTGGTGCCCGTGACCGAGAAGGGCCGCGAGCCGCTTCTGGCGCTCTACCGGGTGGCTGCTTGTCTGCCCGCCGCGCGCGAGGTGCTCGCCACGGGGCGTCGCCGGCCGGTCGCGGTCTTCTCGAAGGTGACCACCGTCGAGGTGCCGGCCGATGCCCTTCGCTCGGTCGACCCGGACCTGCGATCGCTGATCAACGTGAACACGCCCGCGGACCTCATCGAGGCGCGCGACAACGCCGAGGGCGAGCCGCGCTACGTCCGGGGCGGCGTCAAGCTCGAGGTCGTCGAGGTATCCAACCGCCGCTCGACCCGCTCGATGCCCTCCGAGATGCCGGTCACGATCTACCTCAACGATCGTGAGATCGCGACCACACAGGCGACGCCGGTCGACCTCGAGGACCTCGCGGTGGGCTTTCTGCTCTCCGAGGGGCTGCTGTCCGACCGCGAGTCGCTGGGCGCGGTCGACGTGGATGCGAAGCGTGGGCTCGTGTGGGTCACCTCCGCCGAGGAGGTGCCAGCCGACATCGCCGAGCGGGCGCGCTACCTCACCAGCGGGTGCGGGCGCGGCATCACCTTCGCGAGCGTGGGCCACGCGCGCGGGCTCGCTCACGTGGACTCGCAGATGCGGGTGAGCGCCGATGCGCTCTACGACCTCATCGGCGACATGGCACGGCGTGCGGAGATGTATCGCGACAGCGGCGGCGTGCACGCGTGCGGTCTCGCGCACGGCACGACACTCCAGATCGTGCGCGAGGACGTGGGCCGCCACAACGCCGTTGACAAGGTGCTGGGCCGTGCGTGGTTCGACCGCATCCCCACCACCGACGCGATCCTGCTCTCTACGGGGCGGCTCTCCTACGAAATGACCGTCAAGGCCGCCAAGTCCGCCGTGCCCATCGCGGTGACCCGAAGTGCCGTCACCGACCTGGCAGCCGACATCGCCGACGAGCTGGGCATCACGCTCGTGGGCTACGCGCGCGGCGGCAAACTCACCGTCTACACCGCACCGGAGCGCATCGTCACCTCCGGCGAGGAAGGATAGATCCGATGCCCGAGACCATGACCGTCGAGCAGGCGCTCGAGCTCGTGCTGGGATACGTCGAGCCGCTGCCCGCCGAGCAGGTCCCCCTGCTCGACGCGCTGCACCGCGTCCTTGCGGCCGATGCCGCGAGCGACATCGACGTGGCGCCGTTCGACAACTCCGCGATGGATGGGTTCGCGGTGCGCGCGTCCGACCTCGCCGGCGCGAGCGAGAGCGCGCCCGTCGAGCTTGCGGTCGTGGCGCACATCGCGGCGGGCGACTACTGGGACGGCGAGGTCGGGGCGGGCGAAGCGGCGCGCATCATGACCGGCGCCCCGGTGCCTGCGGGCGCCGACTCGGTGGTGATGGTCGAGCGTACCCATGCGGTGAGTGGCGACGGCGGCACCGGCTCGCGGGTCGCCTTCGAGGTCGAGCCCGAGCTCGGCGAGCACGTCCGTCGCCGCGGCGAGGAAGTGCGCGCCGGCGACGTGGTCGTCTCGGCAGGCGAGGTCATCGGCCCGGCCGGCATCGGCCTGCTCGCCGCGACCGGCCACGACACGGTCTCGGTGCACCGCCGTCCTCGCGTGGCGGTGCTCTCGACCGGCAGCGAGCTCGTCGAGGTCGCCGAGACGCCCGGCCCCGGCAAGATCCGCAACTCGAACAGCTACTCGATCGCCGCGCAGGTCATGGCGGCAGGCGGCATCCCCGTGCGCTACGGCATCGTGCCCGACGAGATGGAGGCCACGCGAGCCGCGTTCGCGAGAGCCGCCGAGGAGTGCGACTTCATCCTCACGAGCGGGGGTGTATCGGTAGGCGACTTCGACTTCGTGAAGCCCGTGCTCGAGGAGATGGGCGAGCTGACGTTTTGCAGGGTGAAGATGCGCCCCGGCAACCCGCAGACGCTGGGCACCATCCGCGGCGTGCCGTTCTTCGGCCTGCCGGGCAATCCCACGAGCACCTACGTGGGCTTCGAGATCTTCGTGCGCCCGGCGCTGCGGCGCATGCAGGGCTTCTCGGCATTGACGCGCCCTGTCACGGTGGCGCGGCTTTCGCACGACGTGAAGAAGAAGCAGGACCGGCGCTACTACCTGCGCGGGCGCGTGGAGGCGGCACCCGACGGCAGCGGCTACGAGGTCGCGCTGTCGGGCAGCCAGTCCTCGGCACTGTTGAGCGCCGCGCACCGGGGCAACTGCTTCGTGGTGCTGCCGGAAGGCGATGGAGTGTTTACCGCCGGCACGCAGGTGGACTGCGTGCGGCTCGATATGGAGGAGGGCACGCCGTGAGCGACAAGGGACCCAAGGAGCTCGACCCTCGGTGGACCGCGCAGGTCACCGACGAGATGATGGACGAGATCCGCGCCAAAGCCGTCGACGGCAAAGTCACGTGTCCGGTGCTGCGCAAGTACGCCGAAACCAGCGGCGTTCCGTACAAGGTCGCAGGCGCCGCTGCCGACATGGCCGGTATCCGCGTACACAACTGCGATCTGGGCTGCTTCTAGCAGGCGCGCCCAGGGTGGGGTGAGGATAACGAACGCACCGAACACGGTGCCGATCGTCTCGGTGGTAGGGAAGGGCGACTCCGGCAAGACGACCTTCCTCGAGAAGCTGATACGCGATCTCGCCGACCGCGGCATTCGCGTAGCGACGGTCAAGCACCACATACACGACTACGACATCGACGTCCCCGGCAAGGACTCGTACCGGCACTCTCGCGCCGGCGCCTTCGCGACGATGGTGTCGTCTCCCGAGAAGTTCGCGCTGATCCACGAGGTTGCCGAGGAGATGCCGCTCGACACGATCGCGCGCGTCGCGCACGACACCGGTGCCGAGCTGCTGATCACCGAGGGCTACAAGCGCACCGGCCGCAACCGCATCGAGGTCTCGCGCCGCGAGCGCTCCGATGCGCTGATCTGCACCGCGGAGGAGCTCACTGCGCTCGTCACCGACAACGACGCGCTCGCCGCCGAGATGTCCGCTGCCGGCGTGCCCGTCTTCGACCTCGATGACGGCGCTCCCGGCGTCGCCGACCTGATCGTCGAGGGCTTCTTGGGCGGAGCGGGCAGCGCGGGAGCTCCCGCGCACACCTACGCGGGGGAGGCGACCCATGGCGACTGACGCGCACGGGCGCCGCATCGACTACCTGCGGATCTCGCTCACCGACCGCTGCAACCTGCGTTGCGTCTACTGCATGCCGCCCGGCGGCGTCACCTGGAAGGACCCCTCGGAGATACTCACCTACGAGGAGATCGAGCGCTTCGTTCGCATCGCGCTGCAGGAAGGCATCTCCAAGATCCGCCTCACGGGTGGCGAACCGCTGGTGCGCAGGGGCGTCCCCGAATTCGTGCGCGCGTTGATGCACGACGTGGGCGTCGAAAGCGTCGCGCTCACCACCAACGCCACGCTCCTGCCACGCTACGCGGCCGAGCTGCGCGATGCCGGGCTCGGGCGCATCAACGTCTCGCTCGACTCGCTCGATGCCGAGGAGGACGCGCGCATCACGCGCGGCGGCAAGCTCGCCGACGCTTTGGCCGGACTCGATGCTGCCTTCGAGGTGGGTTTCGACCCGGTCAAACTCAACGTCGTCGT
>Ga0172371_10010176_pt1 | contig 12770 bp, 10 predicted proteins | sample Lak12m_FD_114543 | JGI IMG/M metagenome (GOLD analysis project Ga0172371, IMG submission 114543) | Freshwater microbial communities from Kabuno Bay, South-Kivu, Congo - kab_022012_12m | ecosystem: Environmental > Aquatic > Freshwater > Lake | place: Democratic Republic of the Congo: South-Kivu... | reverse complement strand
TTCGCAACCTATACCAGGTTCTATCAATTTCCTGATCGGCAAGCCAGGTGTTGTGCTTAATGTCGATAAATCCCTGCCAGTCGTTGAACAGGCATTGCAATCGCCGGTCAATCGTTCGGTAGTTCTGGTCATTGGAGAAGTTGAACCTCCTCGCCCTTCTCTTGAAAACCTGGCGATATTGATCAAGCAGATCCTGGACAGGTCTAATTTTGATGGTTTGACTGAGGTTTATGTATTGGATCTCGAAAATCGCAGTGAAATTAATTTTGCTTATGAATTGGGTGTTGATTATGATCCGGGAATAGCTTTCACGGCAGCTAGCACAATTAAGATCCCAATAATGGTTTCAACATTCAAGCGTTTGAATGAACCCACACCTCAAGCTGCAGCTGACTTGATGACACAGATGATTGAAAAATCAGAAAATCCACCAGCAGATCAATTGATGGAAACTTATCTGGATCCGAATATTGGTCCGATCTATGTTACCCAGGATATGCAGGAAATCGGTTTGAAAAATACCTTTCTTGCCGGGCATTTCTATCTTGGAGCACCTTTGTTACAGAGATACTCCACTCCTGCCAATCAGCGCCAGGATTATTTCACTGACCCTGATGTATATAACCAAACTAATCCTTCAGAGATGGGCATGCTGCTGGATGATATCTATCAATGTGCTCAGACTGGCGGGGGCACATTCGCAGCTGTTTATCAGGGCGATATCTCCCAGTCTGAATGTCAGATGATGATCACTTTTTTGACTCAGAACAAGATCGCGGTTTTGCTTCAAGCCGGTCTTCCGGATGGAACACAGATCGCCCACAAGCATGGGTGGATCGTTGAAACTGACGGTGTGATCCATTCCATCATTGATGCGGGAATCGTCTTCACACCAGGCGGGAATTATGTTGCTGTAGTTGCGATGTACCAGCCGACTCAACTGATATTTGATGTGGCGAATTTTCTATCTGCACAGATTTCAACTTCTATCTACAACTATTTCAACATTAAATGATTTTGGGTATTACTAAAACATTTTTTGAAATATTAATTTATATTACGTGTGAACCTAATATAAAAGTCAAAGACTTTTAAATTTGAGTTAATATTTCCGGCCCATGATCGGTGATCGCCACAGTATGTTCAAACTGCGCAGAAAGAGAGCCATCGGCAGTCTCTACTGACCATTCATCCTGCATCAAACGAGTATCCGCTCTTCCTGAATTGATCATCGGTTCGATATTGATGACCAATCCCTCTTGCATCAAAGCACCCATGTCTGCAGGTCCGATATGCGGCACAAAAGGTTCTTCCCAAAGTTCCCGGCCGATCCCATGTCCGCCATACTCTCTCACCACAGAATATCCTCTGCCTTCCGCGATCTTTTGTATGGCCGCGCCGATCGCGCCAATATGATTTCCGGGGAGGCTTGCAGCGATACCTTTCTTTAAGCAGGTTCGAGCTGTTTCAACCAATTTCTTGACTTCTGGAGCGACAGTACCGATCATATAGGTCACGCAAGCATCTCCGCACCACCCCCTATAACGCAAACCAATATCAATGCCAACAATATCGCCGTCCTTCAATACCCTGTCATCAGGGATACCATGGCATATCTGGCTGTTTAACGAAGTGCAAATTACTCCTGGAAAAGGTCGCTGGCGTGGTCGCTGGCGGATCCCTTTGTATAACGCCTCCGCGCCCTGCTTGAGAATATATTTTTCTGCCTTATGGTCAATATCGATCAGGATGGTTCCCGGATGCATAAGATCTTCGATTTCAATGAACGTTTCGGCAACAATTTTTGCAGCCGCTTTAAGACCCGCAATTTCCTGCCTGGTTTTGATATTGATCATGATCGGCTCCTCAAATCATCTAACGAAAAATATGCTATCGGGATGTTCGTTTCAATAATTGGGTGAATCTTATCATCAGTAGTTATCAAGTGCCATTTGATCTTTTTATCAAGTGCTCTTGCTGCCATGCTCATATTAGCCATGCAGATTCCTGTATCATGAAATGAATACCCCTGGTGAATATCATAAACGTTTGCTATCTTTTTCTGATGTGCATAGATCACAAATCGGTCACTCTTACCCTCATAGCGCCATGGTTGTGAGTTTGTGGCGGAAGGAGCTTGCCTGCCAGCCTCAAGAATTTTCTTGAAGATTATTTCTTTTTTGAATGCGGCCGGCAGATTATTGCTGATAAACAGATCATCATATGACAACCTTTTCTTGGATCTGGTAAAAAACTGGGATAATTTTTGGTAATATCTTAAAGACTGGTTTGAGTCAGGTCTTCCAAAGATAATGAAAGAAATTATTCGTGTCTCGTCTGATATTTCCAAGAGTTGCTTAACCTTCATTTGTCTATGGGCACATCCAACATAGCATGATCCTATCCCCCGATTCCACATACCCATAAGGAACTGCTGGGTTCTAAAACCCAGATCAACCAGAGCATAAGTCCTGCCATGGATAAGTGGCGCGAGGAAATGAGGTGGTTTCATAATGCGGCCAAAACCGCCTAATGCTTTACCTGCGGGGGATTCCGGCAGGTAATTTAAAATTTGAACTGCGAATTCATTGTCTTCGCTCAGGGGATCGATCGATTTTGTTATCCCATAAATTTCGGATAATTCACCATCCGCTAAAAGATCTGGCAAATACCGCCTGATGGAGTGCCTGGAAAGAAGAAGTTTATATTGATCTTGGTTTGTTTTCATGAGCATTCTTTTTTCTTGAAAGCAAGATTATACCCGTCTAAGGATTTCCACCCTAATGCTTGACATGTTTTTTCCTGATGATAAAATTTTTTAGAGTAATCTGATAAAAAAAGATATATTTTCTGAACCCTTGGATAAACAAAATTGGCTGAGCAAAAAATAAAATTTCCAACACCCACGATTGAAGATTATTTGGGAATAATTTATACGCTTCATCGCGACGGAGAAGAAGTTTACGGTGCCAGACTGGCGGAATTATTGAATGTTTCTGCGCCAACCGTAACTGTAACCCTTCAGCGGATGGTCAGGGATGAATGGATCAATCTTGATAATGAGAAAAAGATTCATCTCACACCCGCGGGTATTATTGCTGCAAGTTCTATCATCCGCCGGCACATGCTCACTGAATGGATGCTATCGAAGATCCTTAACCTTCCATGGTCAGAACTTCACGGAGAAGCGGACAAGATCGAGCATACGATCTCGGGAGATGTCGAGAAAAGTCTCCAGGCAACCCTCTCTGACCCTACACACTGCCCTCACGGAAATCCAATGCCTGGTTCTGAATCTTCTTCAGATCCCTGGTGCCCTTTAACCGAATTTTCGCAAAATGACAGAATTATCATCCGGCGCATTCATGAATTTCTGGAGAGCGACCAGGAATTAATGAAATACCTCGAAGAAAATAAAGTGCTTCCAGGATCAACAGCAGCAATAATTGAAGTACTGCCATTTAACAAGACCATTAAATTGTTAATAGACAGTCATTCTGTCATACTTGGAATGGATGTCGCAAAGAATATTTATGTTGAGCCAATAGAAAATTGAGGAAAAAATGATATTAACTTCAAACCTGGGATATCCACGTATTGGGCTTAAACGAGAGTTGAAATTTGCACTTGAAAATTTTTGGAGCGGTAACTCCGACCTTGAATCTGTTCTCTCGGTTTCGGAATCCATTCAGATTGATAATTGGCGGCTTCAGAAATTACTTGGGATCGACCGAATACCAAGTAATGATTTCTCGCTTTACGACCATGTTCTGGATACCACTGTCATGGTTTCAGCGATTCCTGCCAGGTTTTTAACCGAAGAATTGAACGACGAATACTTGCGTTATTTTGCGATGGCCAGGGGATACCAGGATGGCACAATCAGTATCCCTGCAATGGAAATGACAAAATGGTTCAACACAAATTATCACTATATTGTTCCCGAGATCTCCCGAGATTCTTCTTTCAGGCTCAATATTCAAAAACCTCTCGAAGCATTCGAACTCGCCAAGATAAACGGGATCATCACCCATCCTGTGATTCTTGGACCGGTTTCATTTTTGTTACTCAGCAAACCGGTTGAACCTGATTTCAATCCATTGGACAAACTTTCTGAATTATTGCCAATCTACCAGCAATTATTTTCGGAATTGAAAATTGCAGGTATTCCCTGGATTCAATTGGATGAACCTTTTCTGGTTTCTGACCTTGATCAGGATAAGAAAACTGCATTTCAAAACGCGTTTTTAGAATTTGACAGACCAGAAGCCAGACCCAATATCATACTTGCAACTTACTTTGATGATATATCCATTAACAAGGATTTGATCTCATCATCTCCTTTCGAAGGTCTTCATATCGATCTGACAAACACGCACGATCCTCTTGAACTGATTCGCGGCCTACCCAGATTTCATTCACTGTCGATAGGGGTGGTAGACGGGCGCAATATTTGGAAGACTGACCTGAACAGGCAGTCTGAATTGATTGGTGAAATTGAAAAAGTTGAAAACCAACAGGATCTTTTGTTATCCTCATCATGCTCCATGCTTCATATTCCCCAGGATCTGGAACTTGAAACAGAGATAGAACCCAAGGTCAAATCAAGGTTAAGTTTTGCCAAACAAAAGCTACAGGAATTATTTATTTTAAAAATGTCAATTACTGACCTCGAAAATTTCAAGGGTGGCCTTGTTGAGAACAGGCTGGATTTGGCAGGAAACGAATTTCATTCGAATCACTCTGCAAATTCCTTTTCCTCCATTTCAATTGACAGGCACTCAGCTTTTTCAGAAAGGAAAAGTAAACAGCACTTATCCTTGCCCTTATTCCCCACCACCACGATTGGATCTTTTCCGCAGACTCGTGAAATTCGAAACCTTCGTGCAAAATTTGCCAAAAAAGAAATTTCCCTTGATGAATATGAAGAGTTTATTAAATCTGAAATTCGCAGGGTCATACAACTGCAAGAAGAGATCGGATTGGATGTGCTTGTTCATGGCGAATTTGAAAGAAATGACATGGTGCAGTATTTTGCTGAAAAATTGGAGGGTTTTACCTTTTCAAATATTGGATGGGTCCAATCTTACGGATCTCGCTATGTTCGGCCGCCAATAATCTTTGGCACTGTCACTCGCCCTAAACCGATGACAGTCGAATGGATAAAATTTGCCCAATCTCTGACAAATAAACCGGTAAAGGGAATGCTTACTGGTCCTGTGACCATCCTTCAATGGTCTTTTGTGCGTGATGATCAGCCGCGGTCTTCCACCTGCCGGGAAATCGCCTTGGCAATTCGCGATGAGGTCCTCGACCTGGAGTCTGCTGGCATTCAAGTCATCCAAATTGACGAGCCAGCCCTTCGGGAGGGTCTACCGATACAAAAATCAAAATGGCGTGATTATCTGACCTGGGCAGTAGAGTGTTTCAAAATTGCTTCCGGGGGTGTTAGAGACGAAACGCAGATCCATACCCATATGTGTTATGCAGAATTCAACGACATAATCCAGGCTATTGGCGAAATGGATGCAGATGTAATTTCCATTGAAGCAAGCCGATCTAATATGGAATTGCTTGATGCGTTTGGTGAATATGACTATCCCAATGATATCGGCCCTGGTACTTATGACATTCATTCTCCAAATATTCCAAAAGTTGAAGATATTATCGAACTGATCAATAAGGCTCGTGAAGTCATTCCTTCAGACCAGTTATGGATCAATCCCGATTGTGGTCTAAAGACCCGCACCTGGGAAGAAGTGATCCCGTCGCTGAAAGCAATGGTTAGCGCAGCAAAGTCAATGAGATTAAAAGAGCTTTAATATCCGGTAAGGAAAAATGGATCTCACAAGAATTACCAAACTGCAAGATCTCATGCGGATCGAAAAACTCGATGTTTTGGCATTAAATGCCGGAGTTGACCTTGAATACTTTACAGGATTGAAATTCCACCTTTCCGAACGGCCCGCTGTAGTTTTGGTCCCTTCTGATGGAAAGCCTGTTTTCATTTTTCCCGAATTCGAGCAAGAGAAAGTAAAACAATCTTGTCAGGATTTAAACCTCTACCCCTACCCCGAAGATACCAGTATTTGGCCACATGTATTTTCAAACGCAGCAAATAATTTAGAGCTTACCAAAAAATCGATTGGCGTTGCGCCTGAAACCTTTCGCTTTCTTGAACTCGATTTATTGCAGGCAGCAGCCGGTCATAATCGTTTCATCTCTGCCGCTTCGATCCTGAGGTCAATAAAAATGCTGAAGAGCAATGAAGAAATAATGGCTATACGAAACGCAATCGCCATCGCAGAAAAAGCACTTTTAGCTTTATTGCCGCAAATAATGCCTGGTGTCAGTGAAAAATGGCTGGCAAATCAGCTTGTGATTCATCTATTAGATGAGGGATCGTCTCCCGATCTTCCTTTTGAACCGATCATTGCATCCGGCCCTAACAGCGCCGATCCGCATTCTGTCCCTTCAGATCGTGAACTTCAAGAGGGTGACGCATTGATCATTGACTGGGGCGCGCGCTTTAATGGTTATGTTTCAGACCTCACTCGCAGTTTTATTGTGGCGGGTGAAAATCCTTTGATGGATCAAATTGCACAAATAGTACTTTTGGCCAATCAAACTGCTATTGGTACTGCACGTCCAAATGCCGCAGCCAGTGAATTGGATAAGGCGGCTCGGGATGTGATCATCAACTCTGGTTATGGTGACGCTTTTACACATCGGACAGGGCATGGTATTGGCTTATTAGCCCATGAAGATCCCTATATTTCGCAATCGAACCATTCGCACCTTAAAGCAGGCATGGTTTTTACCATTGAGCCGGGCATTTATCTTCCCGGCAAAGGTGGGATTCGCATTGAAGATAACATATTGATAAACAACTCAGGTTGCGAAGTATTGACCACGCTTCCAAGAGAAGTAAAAATTATCTGATTTTGAAATTCCTTGAAAAAAGATCGATTTTTCTTTATTTTTTTCAATCTCACATGCACAAATTTTTTTTATAAGGAATGTTTTGGGAAATGACAATTACCATTTCAACGCTCGTCTTGGGACCGATAAATAACAACACTTATTTAATCGTTGACCAAGAATCAAAAATTGCGGCTGTTATTGATCCCTCGATTGCCAGCAGAGAACTATTGCAGAAAATTACAGATGAGGATTTGCATCTGGAATATATTTTGATTACCCACGCTCATTTTGACCATATCGGTGGTGTGAAATGGCTTAAGGGTCAATTTGACCACGCTGTCAAGGTAGCTCTGCACCTTTCTGATCTGTCGCTATGGCAATCAGGTGGCAGTGCAAGAGAATTCGGTTTTGATTTTAAAGCAGGTGAGGATCCTGATCTGATGATCGAAAATAATCAGGTTATTAAATTAGGAAGTACTTCAATTAAAGTTCTATATACCCCAGGTCACACTCCGGGGCATGTCACGTTTTCGGTTGAAAATGCATTGGCTGTATTTTGCGGCGATCTGATCTTTTATCATGGCATTGGCCGGACGGACCTCAAAATAAGCAATGAATATGATTTGATGAAGAGTATCGAGGAAAAGATCTTCAAGCTCGATCCAAAAACAACACTTTATCCGGGTCACGGTCCATCAACTTCTGTTCAGGAAGAAATGGAGAGTAATCCGTTCTTTTAAAAGAAAAACGCGGAGTGCCTTGCACCCCGCGTTTTGATTATTTTGCGAATTCCACCGCTCGGCTTTCGCGAATCACGGTCACTTTTATTTGACCGGGATACTGCATCGTTTCTTCAATATTCTTTGCAATTTCTCGCGCCATTCTCGCTGATTCCAGATCATCGATCTGTTCAGGTTTAACAATGATCCTGACTTCCCTACCTGCCTGAATTGCATATGCCTGGCTTACGCCCTTGTATGCGTGCGCCATTTCTTCCAATGCGCGCAGGCGCTTAACATATTGCTCCAGGTTTTCACGACGGGCACCTGGTCTGGCACCTGAGATCGCATCAGCAGCTTCGACTATAACTGCTTCAACGGATTGTTGTTCCGATTCGTGGTGGTGCGATTCAATGGCATTGACCACTTCAGGATTCACGCGGTGTCTTCGACAGAATTCCGCACCGATCAGTGCATGTGTCCCCTCGGTGTTATGGTCCATAGCCTTTCCAATATCATGCAGTAATCCAGCAGCTTTTGCAACTTCTACATTGGCACCGATCTCAGCCGCAATTGAACCTGCGATCATTGAAGACTCAACAGCATGCGACAGTTGGTTTTGGCCATAAGATGTCCTGAATTTCAAACGGCCAAGCATTCTGATCACTTCTGATGAAATCCCGGCAACTCCGGCATCAAAAGCGGCTTGTTCACCTGCCTGCTCGATGATGCGCTGGACTTCTTTTTCTTCTTCTGCCAGCACTTTTTCTATGTGGGCAGGGTGAATCCGGCCGTCAGAGATCAGCCTTTCCAGAGATCTGCGGGCAATTTCCCGTCGGGTGGGGTCAAAACAACTTATAGTTACTGCCTCAGGTGTATCATCAACGATCACATCCACACCAGCAGCTTGCTCAAAAGCACGGATATTGCGCCCGTTCCTTCCAACAATTCTGCCTTTCATTTCCTCATTTGGAAGTGAAACTGTTGAGGTAGTGACTTGCGCCACCTGATCGGATGCCACACGTTGAATAGCTTCGGTGATCAATACGCGCGCACGCTTGTCCCCTTCTTGCTTCGCTTCTGCCTCGATCTGGCGGATAATGCGTGCCATATCGCCGTGGGCTTCTTTTTCAACATCTGCAAGTAAAATGGCTTTGGCTTCATCTGCCGTCATATGCGAGATCTCTTGAAGTTTTCCCATCTGCTGAGTATAGAGATCCTCAACTTCATTCGCCCGCTTATCAACAGTGCTCTGCCTTTTATTGAGAGCAATTTCTCGCTGTTCCAGCCGTTCAATGCGGCTGTCAAGTTCATCTCTTCGTTTCTGCAGGCGGTCATCTTCTCGGGTTAACTCACTTCGCCTGCGAGTAATTTCGGCTTCTGCCTGCTGCTTGATCCGTAATGCCTCGTCCTTGGCTTCAAGTTCAATGCCTTTGGCGTTTTCTTTCATCTCCTGAAGCTGAACATCCAGCTTTTCGCGATCAGCTTTATTCATCCGGCGGGCGATCATATGCCCTCCGATATAAGATAAAGCAAGTACCGCTCCCGCGATTAATCCTAATGTGCTAATATTAAAATCCATTCTTACTCCTGTTCTTCAATTGCTTCATTATTTCTGATTTTTATTAATGCGGCGATCGATTCATTAACGATCGGATAAGGAAATGCACGTCGTAAAAATACCCCTGTCATTTTTTTTCGAAAGTCATCGTCAGATAAAGATGAAAACCTGTTTAAGTATTTTTTTCCAAGTTTTAAGGCCATTATTGCTTCATCAGGTACATTTTCAATTGCTTCTTCTATCACATCAGCAGGTATTCCCTTTTTTCTTAATTCGAAAAGAAGCAGGTTTTTTCCGCGAGGATTGGATTCACCCCTTATTTCGACCCATTGGACAGCAAATTCTTTATCGTCGACATATTTCTTGTCTTTTAATTCCTGAATGATTTTGTCAATGACTTTTGAGGAATAATTGAGTTTCTCTAATTTATTTATGACCTCAGCTTCAGTACGCTGTTTATATCCAATGAACCTCAAAGCGGATTGAAGAGCTCTTTCCTTATCATCATCACTGGTAAGCGCCTTAATTTTAATTTCATCAATTTTTTGCCCTATGGAAAGCCATGCACCTACATAATGGCTGAGACCGAATGCAAATTCTCCATCCAGGAATACATTGATCCTGTCAGGGTGGTTCTTTTGAGTTTCCAGAGCTGTAATTGTCTTTTCCATTAACAAAAAACCGAAACCAACTTTCTTGGCCGCGGTTTTTGCATTTTTAAAAATTAAATATAAATATTTCAGGAACGCTGTCTTATGTCGAAATAATTAAAGACAAATTTATTCTATTTATAGAAAGAAAGCGATCAATCCCTGGTAATTTCATATTCGTATTTATCTAATTTTCCAGCTGCCATATTATTCCCGGCAGGTCCATTTGCAAAAACCGAAAACCAAAATTTGATGACCTTGCACCAAAAATATTCAATCAAAATTTAATAAATTATACATTATTTTAAGGGAATTTAATCATTACCATGCCTTGCGCTATAATTCAACAAAATGTCAATTGGGAAGGGTTAATGAAACATTATTTAATCACTGGCGGTGCTGGTTTTATTGGATCAAATTTTATTCATTTTTTAATTGAGAACCGGCCAGATATTAAGATCACTAACCTTGATGCACTTACTTATGCAGGTAATACTGAGAACCTGGCGGATATAAGTGAGAACCCCCTCTACAATTTTTCTCATACGGATATCCTTGACATAAACGCTTTGGTTGGACTTTTTCAGAGTGATCATTTTAATGCAGTTATTCATTTCGCTGCCGAATCTCATGTAGATCGTTCCATCGAAAATCCGATGGCGTTCATTCAAACAAATGTCGTAGGAACGGCTAATCTGCTCGGAACAAGTCTGGATTTTTGGCAAGGCCTGAACGATGAAAAAAAAGAGGCGTTCAGATTCTTGCATGTTTCCACAGATGAAGTATTTGGCAGCCTTGGGATTGAAGATGAACCTTTTTCTGAAACAACACCTTATTCTCCAAATTCACCGTATGCTGCCTCGAAGGCAGCCAGCGATCATTTGGTACGTTCCTATTTCCACACATTCAATTTTCCCTGCCTGATCACAAATTGTTCCAATAATTATGGCCCTTATCAATTTCCCGAAAAATTAATTCCTTTGGTAATTCTTAATGCAACTTTTGGCAAGCCCATTCCTGTTTATGGAAATGGAAATCAGATCAGAGATTGGTTGTTCGTTAAAGACCATTGTTCGGCCATATTAAATGTCCTTGAAAAAGGTGTTCCCGGACAAACCTATAATATCGGCGGAAATAACCAGCTTTCAAACCTGCAAGTTGTAAGAACAATTTGCGGGATTTTGGATGAGTTTCGTCCAAATTCCAAATTCAAGCCGCATTCAAATTTAATTACTTTTGTTAAAGATCGACCAGGACATGATCGCAGGTACGCCATGAATATTGCAAAGATCAGCCGCGAGATTGGCTGGAAGCCCAGTGTAACCTTTGAAGAAGGATTGCGAACGACTGTTCAATGGTATTTGGACAATCAAAAATGGGTTGGATTGATTTTAGAAAAACCCGGATACAACGAATGGATAAGATCAAATTATCAATTGCGCGAAAGGACATCATTATGAAAGGCATAATTTTAGCTGGCGGTAAGGGATCAAGGTTATTTCCGGTCACACTGGGTGTAAGCAAACAGCTGCTGCCTGTTTATGACAAACCGATGATTTACTATCCGCTTTCAATGCTGATGTTTGCGGGAATTAGAGAAATACTTGTTATTTCAACTCCCGAACATATTTCTTCCTTTCAGGCAGTTCTTGGTGACGGTCAGAAATGGGGCTTGAAATTTGAATATATCCCTCAATCAGAGCCAAGAGGTTTAGCTGATGCATTTATCGTCGGGCAGGATTTTATTGGTGATTCCACGGTAGCAATGACCCTGGGGGATAATATTTTTTATGGCCGCGGGTTAATTGAAATCGTCCATAATGCAACGCTGCTGACCCATGGCGCAAATGTATTTGCATACCCTGTAAGAAATCCCCACGATTTTGGCATAGTTGAAGTGGATAATGCAGGACGCGCCTTGTCGATCGAGGAAAAGCCCAAAAAGCCAAAATCCAATTTTGCTGTGCCGGGAATCTATTTTTACGATAATCGGGTGGTTCAATTTGCAAAAGAACTTAAACCTTCAGTCCGAGGTGAGTTGGAAATATCCGACCTGAATCGGATTTACCTTAAAGAAGGATCGCTCAAGGTCAGAATTCTTGGGCGTGGCATTGCCTGGCTGGATGCAGGTACACATGAATCGCTTCTCCAGGCATCAGTTTTTGTTCAGACTGTGGAAGAACGGCAGGGATTAATGGTCTCATGCCCAGAAGAGATCGCTTATCGGATGGGATTCATTGATAAGCATCAGCTTTTGAAACTTGGGAAAGAATTTAATAAGAACCAGTATGGCGATTATTTAATCAGACTTGCCCAGGAAGAATAGATCGATCATCTATCTACCATTTAGCTGGGTATCCTTTTTTTCAGAGGGATGGCTTTTAGAACTTTTTATAATAATTAAAATAACGCTCAGTTGAAATTCATTTTGCTTAAACAATCCAAATAATCATATGAACACAAAGTTATTATGAAGAATAAGATCGGCAAATTTATTTTTTCTGACTCCTCTCTGCCAATCTTGGTTTTCTTCCTTAGTTTCCTTTGTTATGGTTTACTTGCTCCGTGGATCAGATTTTTCCATGATGAGCTTTCAATGCTGTGGTTTTATCAGAATATGAATGACCTTGGCAGATTCTTTGAAGGGAATCGCCCTTTTCTGAAATACCTATATGAACCTTTTTTATGGCTGTTCGGATCAAATTCGTTTTTATGGGCGCTTTTTAGCGTTTTTACCAGGTGGCTGCTTGCTATGAGCCTTTATTGGCTTATTAAATATATTTGGCCGAAGAGAAGTTTTCTGGCTGCCGCGATTTGTTGCCTTGCTGTTGTCTATCCGGGATTTCAGGCACAGTATTCATCAATGATATTTGGCATCGCATTTCTGATCTTTTCCCTGTTTGTTTTATCGTTGCT
>Ga0172371_10010175_pt1 | contig 12770 bp, 10 predicted proteins | sample Lak12m_FD_114543 | JGI IMG/M metagenome (GOLD analysis project Ga0172371, IMG submission 114543) | Freshwater microbial communities from Kabuno Bay, South-Kivu, Congo - kab_022012_12m | ecosystem: Environmental > Aquatic > Freshwater > Lake | place: Democratic Republic of the Congo: South-Kivu... | reverse complement strand
TGTACCTTCTCCACCGGCTGCCGGGTGTGTTTTACCAGAATCTGGTCGAGTTCTTCCCGCATCCTGAGAATTTCCCGCGCGTGAATGTCAATATCAGTCGCCTGCCCCTGGAATCCCCCCATGGGCTGATGCAGGAGTATGCGCGAGTGCGGCAGGGCAAAACGCTTGCCGGCTTCACCGGAGGCAAGCAGTAAGGCTGCCATGCTTGCTGCCTGCCCGAAACAGAGCGTCGAAACCGGGCACTTTATGTACTGCATGGTGTCATAAATGGCAAGGCCCGCGGTAACCAAACCGCCCGGAGAGTTGATATATATGTTGATGTCCTTTGCCGGGTCTTCAGACTCAAGAAACAGCATCTGGGCAATTATTATGTTGGCAAGGTTATCATCCACCGCCCCGCCGAGAAAAATTATCCGGTCTTTCAGCAGGCGGGAATAAATATCATAGGAACGCTCGCCTCTGTTAGTCTGTTCAACCACAAACGGTATCAGCTGCATGGAGGGACTTTTTTTCATAATCGTTGGCCACTCGCTCATATAAATTAGACAGTTTTTTTCGGGGACGGCTGGTTATATTTCCGTGACTGTGGCGTGCACAATAATAAAGTCGATTGCCTTCTCTTCCAGTAACTGGGCCTTTATGAGCTCCGGTTCGATTGACTTTCTCACGGCTGCCGGGTTTTGTTTCATGGACTGCGCGATTTCCCTGTAGCGATGCTCTATGTCCTCTTCGGAGACGGTAATATGTTCCTTTCCGGCGATTGCTTCGAGAAGCAGGGAGGTGCGCACCTGTTTTTCCGCCGGCTCCCTATATATTTCGGAAAGCTTTTCTATCGAGTAAGGGAAATTTTCAAAACTTACTCCCTGGGAATAGAGCCGCTGCTGCATGCTGGCTATCATGTTTTTGATCTGCTGCTCTATCATTGCGGGCGGCACCTCGACGGCATTCTTCTCTATCAGGGTCCCGGAAATTTTTTCTTTGAGACCGGCTTCTATCTGCTGCTGCCGTTGTGCGGTAAGAGAAGCGCGGATTTTTTCCTTTAAATCAGTTAGATCTGCGTAGGCCCCCAGGTCGCGGGCGAACTCGTCATCCAGCTTGGGAAGAATTTTTTCCTTGATCTCCCGTAATTGTACCTTAAAATCTATGGTTTTGCCAGCCAGGTCGTCACGGGCATAGCCTGCCGGCACTGCCAGGGCAAACGCCTTCTCCTGCCCGGCCTTCATGCCGGTCAGCTGCTCTGAAAATCCGGGCAAAAATGATTCCGGCGCGATTTCAAGCAGATGATCCTTTAAGGAGCTGCCGGCAAAAGGCTTTCCCTCAATGCTCCCCTCATAGTCGATAACAACACAGTCCCCGGCCCGGGCCTCCCGACCCTCCACTGTCTTCAGGGTGGCATGGTTATTCTGCAGGTTTTTGAGCTGCTGCTCAATGTCCAGCTCAGTGACCGACAGCTTTTCTTTTTCAAGCTGCAGGCCCTGATATCCCTGAACATCAAGCACCGGCTTTATCTCAAAGCTGGCAGTGTAGCTGAACTCTTTGCCCTTCTCCAGGACGCCTTTTTCTATCACGGGCTGGGAAATGGGCAAGCATTTATTTTCATCCAGCGCCCGGGGGTAGGAATCCTGCACCAGGGTTGAGATAACATCTTCTTCCACTTGCGCTTTAAAATAGCGCTGCAGAAGGGCACGCGGAGCCTTGCCCGGGCGAAATCCCTTGAGCCTGACCTCCTGCTGCAGTTTGAGATACGCTTTTTCCACTTCTCGATCCACCATTTCCGGGGGGAGTGCAACTGACATTTTTTTTCGAATCGGCCCGAGCTGTTCAACTTCAACTTTCATGTTCGCTTCCTTTTTCATTCCAGATCATGCGAGAGGGGGGAGTCGAACCCCCACGGTTTCCCGCTGGATCCTAATTCCAGTGCGTCTGCCATTCCGCCACTCTCGCGTATGGTGCGCTGTTGTTAGACACTATCTATCTAATAAGAATAAGACTAACCAAAGACATTTGAAATTTGTTTTTAGGCTTCTGGTTCATTTGTTCGGGCTAAGTGCTCGCAGAAAATGCTGCTTGTTTTTGCCAAAACCCTTGCTCGCACCGCCCGCAACTGCTTTCACCAGAAGCCTAACTATACAAAATGTGAGAGCAAAATTCTCAGATTAAGCTATGTAAGAATCTAATATTATTAGATGTGAGTGTCAAGAAGTTTAGGCGCCGGCGCAGACGGCCGCAGCAGCGTAATAGCGGATGCGGCATTTTTTGTCAAGAACACTGTTGTCGGAACGGGATGATGCCGGGAAAGCCGGCCAGCGCCAGCGGCGAAGCAGCGCGCCTTTGGCGCTGTTAAAAACAGTTCTCAAGCGTCTGCCGGGCAGAGAATGAAAGCGGCGCGAAGCGTTCCGCGCCGTGCAGGCGGTCAATCTGCCGTGCCTCGGCTGCAAGCGTTCTGGAGATGAAAAATCTCCCCAGGGAAGCGGTATTCTTAATCAATACCACCCGTGCCGCAGCTGCCGGCGCCGCCCAGCAGGTCATAAGACCCATCTGAATGGCACTTTTGTCCGTGGGCATGGTGAGGGGAATTTTTGCCCGCTCGATAAAGGTTGAGCTGATGATGTTTAACCAGGTCTTTTCAAAATCAATTTTATCATACAACTGCCGGGTAATAATATCAGCCAGCCCAAGGCCGGTTGCATTTCCATAAGAGCCCGGCGACAGGTCCAGCACCGCGATTCTTGAAACCTGCGGGAACAGAGGCTCCGGCTCTCCGCTGATCCGTCGTCTGCCGATCACCGCGGTATCCATGCCGGTCCCGCTTATGTTCTTTCCCATTTCGGCAACGATGAGAACATCCACATTCTTGAACGGGACTGCCGGTATCAGGGCTTTTGCCTGCAGCAGCAGCCGCGCTTCTTCAGCTTCCAGCTGGTCCGGCTCCAAGGCAGTGATATGGGCAATACCGCCGCGGGCATTTTCAATGATGCCAATGCCCAGCAGCACGGGGACGGTGTCCATGATAATACGCGCGGTTCGGGGGATGCCCTGTTTGAGCCCCCGCGTGCCCCTCTGGTGGATATGCCGTGCCCCAATGTCCCTGCCAAGCCCGACCGCGAGCATTTTCAAAAGGCCGCTTTCGGTCGCTGCCTGGAAGCTGGTGTGCGCCTTGATGCGGTTGACAACCAGTATCCCGTCAGCCGCGCGCGCTTCTTGCGCAATAAATACCGGCATCCCGTCCGGGGTTTTACCGATTTCAATTGTTGCGGTTGAACAGATAACCGGCGCGCCGATCCGCTCCGGAGTGATATTATATCCGGCCAGTATCTCCCTCTGGCCCTCCTGCGTGGCACCCCCGTGGCTGCCCATGGCAGAGATAATAAAGGGCTGGGCGCGAAGCCTTTTTAATTCTCCGCAGACGAGCGCCAGAATGGCATCGATGCGCGCTATGCCGCGGCTTCCGGCAGTTACTGCGATGCGGTCTCCCGGCTTGATTCTGGCAGCAAGGGAAGATGCATGCAGCTGCCGCGCTAATTCCTCTTCTACCGCAGGCAAAACCGGACACGGATAATCCCACTCACATGCGGCAAGTTCGGGAATCGCTACCTGTTTAAGAAAATGCAGGTTTTTTATGTGCATATGTCAGGACCGGACTTCTGATTTTAATCAAAGGGACATACTTGCAGTGTAATGCTAACCCAAGATATTTGTTCGGGCTAAATGCTCGCTGGAAAGGTTTTTTGTTTTTGCCATAGTGAGCGCTCGCACCGCCCGTAACTGCTCTCACCAAAAGCCAAACATTACAAAATGTGAGAACAAAATTTACAGATTTATATTTATCTATGTAAGAATCTACGACAAGGCCTGTTGAATTTCAAGCTAATACTGATTACTGCAGGCTGCCGCAGCGAAGCTCTTCTGCACCAGGCAGAATAAAAAAGTTCAAGCTGTTTTTCCTTGACCTTGCGCAATGTCTATGCTAACTTGCCCCCTAATTACAAACAGCACATATCAACGCTTAAGATACCTAACAAAATCAATATGGTTGCTTATATACTATACGCAGTAGAAGGCCTTCCTTAATTAAGGGGAAGGCTTTTTTTTTGAGGCCCGTATGACCGGTTTCATGCCTCGCAAGCACCGCTTTGTAGGCGGGGTCAAGAGGCATGTATCGGAAAAGAATAATTTTAAACTCCGGGTAGCCTCGCCTTGTAGGCGGGGAGCTTCACTACTATGCAGACAAAAATAGTTTTGGATAAACAGGATATCAACAGAACACTTACCCGCATAGCACACGAGATTGCGGAGCGGAGCCGGGGCATGGAGCATCTGGTGCTCATCGGCATTCGCCGCAGAGGTGTTGCCATTGCCCAGCGGCTTTCACAAAAGCTGCACGACATTACCGGCACCGCTGTTCCGGTGGGCGCTCTTGACATAACGCTGTACCGGGACGACCTTTCGGAAATTGACGCGCAGCCAGTCTTGAAAAAGACCGAGATTCCGTTTTCCGTGAAAGGCAAGCGCATTATTCTCTGTGATGATGTCCTCTATACGGGGAGAACGATTCGCGCCGCCCTGGACGGGATTATTGACCTGGGAAGGCCCATGTCCATACAGCTGGCAGTGCTCATAGACCGGGGCCATCGCGAACTGCAGATCCAGGCGAACTATGTGGGCAAGGCGATCTCTACCACCATGGACGAGCATATTGAGGTTTTTCTGGAAGAGGATGACCCGGCAGACCAGGTCATCATCAAGAGAACGGCATAATCTATGGAACTGAGAAAAAAAGACCTGCTTACCATCCGCGACCTCTCCCCGGAGGAAATCCTCTTTATCCTGGATACCGCCGAATCCATGAAAGAGATATCAACCCGTGATATCAAAAAGGTACCGACCCTCAGGGGTAAAACAGTCATTAACCTCTTTTACGAAGCAAGCACCCGCACCCGGACGTCATTTGAAATTGCCGGCAAGCGGCTCAGCGCAGATGTTATAAATATCTCTTCCTCCACCAGCAGCACGACCAAGGGAGAAACCCTGAAGGACACCGGCCGAAACCTCCAGGCCATGAACCCCGATCTCATCGTTATCCGTCATGCTGCTGCCGGCGCCCCGAAAATACTTGCTGATGCGCTTCCCGTGCCGGTTATCAACGCCGGCGACGGCGCGCATGAACACCCCACCCAGGCGCTTCTGGATGCCTTCACTATCCGGGAAAAGAAAAAAACAATTGCGGGCCTTACCGTGACCATCATAGGAGATATAACCCATAGCCGGGTGGCACGCTCCAACATTGCCCTGCTCCAGAAAATGGGGGCTAAAGTGCGGTTGTCCGGGCCCTATACGATGGTGCCTCCGCACATAGGGGCCCTGGGGGTAACCTTCATCCCCGATATCGGGGAGGCCATCCGCGGCGCAGATGTCATTATGATGCTGAGAATTCAGCTTGAGCGGCAGCAGCACGGGCTGTTTCCGACCGTGAGGGAGTACGCACGGTTTTTTGGATTAAGCAGGGACAAACTGCAACAGGCAAAACCCGATGTCCTGATCATGCATCCGGGTCCCCTCAACCGCGGGGTTGAGATTTCCCCCGACGTTGCAGATGGACCGTACTCCATCATTCTGGACCAGGTAACCAACGGCGTGGCAGTGAGAATGGCGCTGCTTTACTTGTTGATCGGCAAGTAATGCGGCTGCTGCTGACCGCTTTACCCCGCAAGGATTTGTATGGCACTTCTGATTAAAAACGGACGCGTGCTGGACCCGGCCACGGGACTTGATGAAATTATGGACGTCCTTATTGACGGAGGACGGATCCGGGCGCTCGCACGCGGGCTTAAACCTGCTGCAGGTTCCGGGGCAGAAGATGTTTCAGTGCTTGATGCCGCGGGGCTTGTGGTCCTGCCGGGCCTTATTGACATGCACACCCATCTGCGCGAGCCCGGACACGAATACAAGGAAACCATACAAACCGGCTCGCGTGCGGGAGCAGCCGGCGGGTTTACCAGCCTTGCGTGCATGGCCAACACCAGCCCGCCCAACGATAGCGCATCAGTTACCGAATTTATCCTGGAAAAAGCGCGCAAGGAGGCGTGCGTCAATATATACCCGGTCGGCGCCCTCACCAGGGGGCTTAAAGGTGAAGAACTGACAGAGATCGGTGATCTTAAGGAGGCAGGCGTCGTCGCCCTGTCAGATGACGGGCACACGGTTAAGAATGCGGCCATAATGCGGCGCGGCCTGGAATATGCCCGGAACTTTTCCCTTCCGGTCATCTGCCACTGCGAAGAGAGCGACCTTGCCGGCAGCGGGGTCATGCATGAGGGCGTCACCTCGGCATTATTGGGACTCAGGGGGATTCCCCCGGTTGCGGAAGAAATAATTGTGGCACGGGAAATCGCGTTGTCGGAATGGACCCGGCACCCCGTCCATATTGCGCATGTCAGCACGGCAGGATCGGTGCAGATTATACGGGCGGCCAAAGCCCGCGGCGTGAAGATAACCGCAGAAACCGCCCCCCACTATTTTACCTTAACCGAAGAAGCCGTGCGCACGTTTGATACGAACACCAAAATAAACCCGCCGCTGCGCTCTGAAAAAGATGTGGAAGCCATAAAAGAGGGGCTGCGGGACGGCACCATTGATGTTATTGCCAGTGACCACGCGCCCCATTCATCGCTGGAAAAAGACGTGGAGTACGACACGGCAGCCTTTGGCATCATCGGCCTTGAGACATCCCTTGCGCTCACGCTCCAATTGGTCAGCCAGCAGGTTATGAGCCTCAGCCAGGCAGTGAAAAAAATGACCGTCAATCCTGCAGCAATTCTTGGTCTCGACAAGGGCCGCCTGTGTGAAGGGGCGGATGCTGATATTACCATTGTCGATATGGACCAGGAATATGCGGTTGACGTCAGTGCATTCAAATCAAAAAGTAAAAATTCCCCTTTTCATGGATGGCGGCTAAAAGGCCGCGTTCTCTATACGCTGGTTTCAGGCACAATGGTCTTTCAGGCCAAAAACTGAGGTGCTTGTTTCTGCCACGCCCCGTGCACGCACAATCCTTTTTTTTCACGACTTCATGCAAGAGATACTGCTACCCGCTCAATGGTGCACCGCAGCAGTTTCAGTTTGAGGGAAAAATTCCGATACTAAAGCAGAGTATCACTACTCTCTAAGTACAGAGCTTTACCACAGGAGAATACGGGCCATGCCGAAGCTGCTGATTGTTGATGATGAACAGGGGATTCGGGAGATGCTTGAAATCTACCTCCGCCGGGAGGGGTATGATGTGCTGACCGCTGATGACGGCGAAACCGCCCTGGCACAATGTCACAAAACACCTTTTGATGTGGTCATCGCCGATATTAAAATGCCGCACCTGGACGGCATCAGCCTCCTCAATAAAGTAAAGGAATTTTCACCGGAAACGATTTTCATCATGATCACCGCTTTTGCTTCTTTTGAAACGGCAAAAGAGTCAATGAAAAAAGAAGCCTATGATTATATTACCAAGCCGTTTGATGTTGAAGAAGTGAAGAAAAAAATTGAAGCAGCGCTGGCCAAGCGGGCGGAGCAGGCGCCCACAGCAAGTGAGCAGGGGCTGCCATCAAAAATCGCGCAGGCAGGGGACGAGGGGCCGCAGTTTGAGAATTTACTGGGCACCAGTCCGGGAATGAAAAAGATTTTTGATCTCATCCCGCGGGCAGCAACAGCAAAAACAAATGTCCTTATAACGGGAGAAAGCGGTACCGGTAAAGAGCTGGTAGCAAAAGCGATACACGCGCAGAGCCCGCGCAGCGCGCTGCCGTTTGTCCCCATAAACTGCGGAGGAATCCCCGAAGCACTGCTTGAAAGCGAGCTGTTCGGCTATAAGAAAGGGGCGTTTACCGGTGCGACTGTGAATAAAAAGGGATTTTTTGAGGTGGCAGACGGGGGGACTGTTTTTCTCGATGAGGTGGGGGAACTGCCGCTTTCTCTTCAGGTAAAGCTGCTCAGAGTAGTACAGGAAAAAACCTTCATGCCGGTGGGCGGGACCGAGGAAATAAAGGTAGATGTGCGCATAATATCTGCAACCAACAGGGATCTTGAAAAAAAGGTAATGGAAGGCACATTCAGAGAAGATCTCTACTACCGGCTCAATGTCATTCACCTGCATATTCCGCCGCTGCGGGAGCGCGCCGATGATATACCGCTGCTTGCAACCTTTTTTCTCAGGAAATACGCGCAGGAACTTGGCAAGCAGGTTACTGAAATCTCGTCCTACTCCATGGACTGCCTGCTGCACTATTCCTTCCCCGGCAATGTGCGTGAGCTGGAGAATATTATCGAGAAGGGGGTAGCCCTGGCCAGCACCAGCATTATGCTCCCGGAAAGCCTTGAGCTCTCCAGGTTCAAGGCAGTGGAACAGGATACCTGGCCGGCCGCAGATAAGGGCACCGTATTGATCCCGCCGGAGGGGGTGCAGCTTGATGAAATACTGGAGCGCCTTGAAAAGGACCATATTACCGAAGCGCTGAAACTGACAAAAGGCTCTATTACGGGGGCTGCTAAACTATTAGGAATCTCCTTTCGCTCCATGCGGTACCGGCTGGAAAAAGGCAAGTTTAGTGAAAAGATGTTGAAACCATAACCGTCCCCCGTCACGAACTGGTACGAAAAATGGACAGGAACCGGGCAACCATGAAAGAAGAATTTCAGAAGCGACTGCAGTGGCTCATGCTGTGCAGGGTCATGGCTGCGTCTTTTTTCCTGGGCCTTGCCATTCTCGCCCAGCTGCAGCGCAGTGGATCATATCTTGCCCCCTATCTTATATACCTGTACGGACTTATCGCCGGGATCTTTGTCCTCACCTGTATCTATGCCCTCTTAATTTCCCGTGTCATCAATGTAAGGCTTTTCTGCTATGCCCAGATCATGGTGGATATTTTTCTGATCACCGCCCTGCTGTTTATCACCGGCGGGGTCAACAGTATTTTCCCCTTTATGTACAGTATCTCCATCATATCTGCCAGTATTCTGCTCTACCGCCCGGGAAGCCTTCTCATCGCCACCTGGGCAAGCTTCTGTTACAGCCTGCTGGTGAGTTTCGAGCATTTCGGCATTATTCACCCGCTGCAACTATCAGCCTTTATTGCGCGGGGATACGCTGAAGACCCGCTGGCATACCCGGTTATCGTTAATATCACGGCATTTTATCTGGTTGCCCTTCTTAGCAGCTTTGTATCTGAGCAGGCACGCAAATCCCGGCTTCTGCTGAATGAAAAACAGATCGATATTAGAACGCTTGAAGCGCTCAATGAAAATATTATTCAAAGCATTACCAGCGGGCTGCTCACCCTTGACAGCGGAAGCAGGATTATTACCTTTAACAAGGCTGCAGAGCAGATAACGGGATATTCCCCGTCGCAGGTATTGCAGCACCCTATCGCAGAGTTTTTCGGCGACAGCATAATGGCATACCATATCACCAGCAAGCAGCGTGATGGCAGGATTCCCGTGCGTTTTGAAGCGCCCTTTACCAGGGCAGATGGCAGGGTTCTGCAGCTGGGAATTTCATCTTCAATTCTTAAAGACGGCACCGGGCAGGAGATTGGCAACATCCTGGTGTTTCAGGACTTAACCCTGCTCAAAGAAATGGAAGAGTATGTAAAACGAATGGACCGCCTGGCCGCGATCGGGCGGCTTGCGGCAGGAATAGCCCATGAGGTGCGCAACCCCCTGGCTTCCATCAGGGGTTCCGTTCAGGTGCTGCAGAAAAATCTCAGCTTAAGCGATAATGATAAACGCCTGATGGATATTGCATTGCGGGAGAGTGACAACCTGAATGGACTGATCTCCAACTTTATCCAGTTTGCCCGGCCGAACACGCAGAAAAAGGAGCAGATTCAATTTAAAACCCTGGTCGAGGAAACCCTGCAGCTGTTCCATAACAGCGCCGAATGCCGGGGCAATATCACCATCATTCAGGACATCAGTGAAGATGTCTGTTTTGAGGCGGACCTGCAGCAGTTCAAGCAGGTACTATGGAACCTGCTCATAAATGCAGCACAGGCAATCAATGCTGACCGTGGAGAAATAACCATTACTGCTCATTATGCGGCAGGCGGGTTAGCCGCAGCACGTGAATTCAATCCTTTCGCACCTGAAGCCGGGCCGAAAAACCAGGTGGAAATAATTGTCAGGGATACGGGGTGCGGGATTTCCCAGAATGAGCGGGACAAAATTTTTGAACCCTTTTACACCACAAAAGAACGCGGCACCGGCCTTGGCCTTTCGATAGTCTACCGGATTATTGAGGAACACGGCGGCACTATTTCTGTTGCCAGCAGTACCGGCCATGGAGCGAGCTTTATTATTTGTCTGCCGCAATAGGACAGCGCATTCCTGTTGATGCTGTCCCTGAAACATATCAACAATGCCCGGCTGCGCAGCCCCCAAAAATAAAAAACACAGCTCATATAGTTTTAACACCGTGAAAATATTCCCGTATCCGTCAAATAAAATCATAGCCGTTCTTGCTCTCACGGTCCTGGTATACGCAAATTCACTCAACGGCGGTTTTGTCTGGGATGATAGCGGGCTTATTGCCGCACAAGTAGAATATTTTGAAGACATTGGAAATTTATCATCGCTGTTTCTCAACCCTCATTTGAGCAAACCCCCTATTACCGGCCGCTGCTCTGGGCTTCATTTTTTTTCGATTATTATATATGGGGGATCAATCCGCTTGGATTTCATATAACCAATACGGTTCTGCACATACTTGACACCCTCCTGGTATATCAGTTTATTGTGTGTCTCGGCTTTTCCGCCGACATTGCCTGGTTTGCTGCAGCGCTCTTTGCCACCCATCCCGTACAAACTGAGGCTGTCGCCTGGATTGCCGGAAGAAACGACCCGCTTATGATGCTGTTTCTTTTGCTGTCACTCGTTTTTTTACTGCAGGCCCGCCGGGCACAGCAGCCCTACAGAAAAACGGGCTGTTATGCACTTTTCTGTTGTAGTTTTGCCTGCTCACTTCTGACCAAGGAAACGGCAGTCGTCATGGTACCGCTTCTCGCTCTGATTGACTTCTTTTATCAGAAAGACTCATGGAGCAGACAGCGCCGCGGTGAAACAATATTCGTCTATGGGCTTCTGGGGGTCGTTGTGCTCTGTTTTCTTCTGCTCAGGCGTCTGGCGTTCACTGACCTGGGCTCCCGGTTTGAACTGCAAACCGCCAGCATAGCAACTGCCTTGACAACACCACTGGCTGTTTATTGCTATTATCTGAAGGTGCTTTTCTTCCCCGTCAATCTCACGGTAGCCCCCTCCATACCTTGTAAAGAAGCTTTTTTAACCCCCCGATTTATCGCTTGCTACCTGTTGCTGGTGTGCCTTATTATTGGCGGCGTATGGAGGAAATTTTACCGCGAAGGTGCGTTCGGCATGTTGTGGATATTACTATATCTTCTCCCGGTAAGCGGTGTTATATGGATGGGGGTGCCTATTTTAGAGCACCGGCTGTATGGGGCAAGCATAGGATTCTGCCTGATGGCAGCGACAGGCTGTTATTACATCTCGTCTGCAGCGTCTTTCTCTGCGGTTTTGCATAAAAAGCTGCTTCCGCTGACTATCGCGCTCATGGTGATAAGCTACAGCATCCTGACAATACAAAGAAATCGTGTATGGAAAGACGATGTTTCCATCTGGGAAGACACGGTTAAAAAAGCCCCGGCTTCGGCAACCGCATTAAATAATTTAGCTTCCGCCCTTATCAGCGCTGAAAACTATGACCCTGCCATAACCTTTTTAAATAAGGCGCAAAAGATCAATCCGCAGGCTGAAAAAGTATACGGCAACCTTGGCATTGCCTATCTGCACAATAAAGATTATGAAAAAGCTCTGGCAGCTTTTAACAAAACGCTGCGGCTTAACCCCCGTTCTGCAGAGACGCATACGTATATGGGGATCCTTTTAAAACAGACAGGGGATCGCAACACAGCGATCGCCTGTTTTAAAAAGGCACTGGAATATAAACCGGATTTTTTCAAAAGTCATCTCCAGCTGGGAATGCTTTACCAGGAACAGGGGGAGAAGCAAAAGGCACTCGTTGAATATGAGAAGGCGCTGAAACAGGCTCCCCGTGACAGCGCCGTACACAATGCGCTCGGTCTTTTATACGCGGGCGAGGGGCAATTTGAGGAGGCTTTTAAACATTATCAGGCGGCCCTTTCCCAGGAGCCACTAAATTATGAAGTCCTCAATAACGTAGCGCTTTTATATATCAGACTTAAAAATTTTGAAAAAGCCCGGTCCATTCTAAAAGAAGCAATTTCAAGAAACCCGGGTTCTCCAGAGCTGCACTTAAATATGGGCATCGCGTTTTTTAATTTGGGGAAAATAGAGGAGGCCATTGATGAATACCATAAGGCACTTGCCCTGGACCCTGCGCACATAGATGCTCACTTCAATATTGCCGCCGCATACCTCCTGCTGCCTGCGAAAAAAGATAAAGCAATCTATCATTTTAACCAGGTGCTCCGGCTCAATCCGGATTACAAAAACAAGGCAGCAGTCGAGGGAACTCTGGCAAAGCTGAAAAACAGCCATGAATGACAAAAATTGACCCTGACAGTGACAAAAAACGGCATAAATCACCCATTAAAAACCATGTGCTACCTGAATTTTGCACGCAACTACCCATTATGAGCAGTTAACATTATCTTTTTTTCACCGACTCATCCGCTTTATTTCCCATCCGACTGTTTTTTTGTACCGACGGAACTTTTGGTACCCTG
>Ga0172371_10010174_pt1 | contig 12771 bp, 9 predicted proteins | sample Lak12m_FD_114543 | JGI IMG/M metagenome (GOLD analysis project Ga0172371, IMG submission 114543) | Freshwater microbial communities from Kabuno Bay, South-Kivu, Congo - kab_022012_12m | ecosystem: Environmental > Aquatic > Freshwater > Lake | place: Democratic Republic of the Congo: South-Kivu... | reverse complement strand
TCGAATCAGGGTACAGCATCCAGGCTTCGTTCGCCGTGCGGTTGTAGCTCGCACCGATGCGGAACCGAACGTCGAAGTATCGCTCTTGCCTATTACCGAAGTTCCTGATTCGCGCCCGGGGAGTCACCGTATCACCGGCGGAGACCGTACCGGTCGGAGCCACAACCGCAACCGCGCCCACGTCGTGCGCCGGTTGGCCGACTACTCGAACCGAGTCCCTCGCGGTGTCATTGGCCGGTTCCTCGTCACCGGCCAGGCTGGTGAAGCAGACAACGCTGAAAGCGCCGACCTGAAGTGCGTTCCAGTCCGGGAAGGAAATGGTGTCGGTGCCGTTCGCCCGGAGCGTTTCGGAAACGGCCTGGCTGTAGCCGGCGCCGATGAGCATCGTCACCGGAAAGACGGCGTCGGTCAGACCGTAGTTGCGGACGACGGCGCTCGGCGTGCAGGAACTACCCGAGTCGACCGAGCCCCGCGGAGACAGGATACTCTGAACGCCCGCGTCAACCTGCACGGCCCTTCTGACTCGGACCGAGTCGCGTGCGGTATCGTTGGCCGGGTTCTCATCGCCGAGTAAGGTCGTATGGCATGCGACTGCAAACACGCCGAGGGGTCCTGCAGTCCAGGGCGGGAACGAAACGGTATCCGCCGCGCCGGCGGGCAGCGACTCGGTCACGGTCTGCGTGTAGAAGCCGTCGATTGTCATTGTCACCGGGAAGACGGCGGAGCCCGTCCCGAAGTTGCGGAGAACGGCTGCCGGCGTGACAACCGTCCCCGAGTCAACGATGCCGGACGGGGCGAGTATAACGGTTGCGCCGACATCGGTGATGTCGACCCGACTCACCAGCACCGAATCCGTGAGGGTGTCGTTTGCCGGGTTCTCGTCGCCGGCCAACTCGGTGAAGCAGACGACCGGCGATGTTCCGACCGGCCCGGCGGTCCAGGCCGGGAATCGAACCGTATCGCTGCCCCCGGCCGGAAGCGTGTCCTGGGCTGATTCCGTGTACCCGGAACCTATTCTCATCGTCACCGGGAACATGTCGCTTGTCGTGCCCTGGTTCCTCACCAGCACCATCGGCTGAACCACCGTACCCGAATCAACTGCCCCAACCGGTGCGAGGATGCGGACCGGGCAGACGTCATGCTGGTAACGGTAGCCAATGACGGTGACGGTCCGGCCGCTCCGGTCAGCGCTGGCGACGTATGATTCGTTGGCCGGGAGATTGACGGCGAGCGGCGCGTCCCCGGTCCGTATGCGGTCGACTATGACGTTGTCCGCCGTTCGAGCGACCAGTGCCGAACCGCCGTTGTAGTTCGATGCTACGAACATGTAGTTCCCACTGTCTACGAAACACATGCCGGCGACGCCGGCGCCCGCATAGATGGTGGCCACAAGCGTGTCGTCAGACGCACGCACGACGCCGATTTGCTGACCGCTATACGCGGCGGCATAGGCGTAATCGCCCCCGGGTTTTATCCGCACACGGTGCGCGGTGAAGCCCAGGTTGATGGTGGCGACCACGGTGTTATCCGAGGCGCGAATCTTGGTCAGCGTCGTCCCATCCAGGTTCGCAGTATAGATGTACTGGTTGTCGCAGTCGACGTCACGCGGGGTCGGCCCGACCCCCACCGTGGCTATCACGCTGTTGTCCGAGGTGCGAATAACCGAGACCGAGTTGTCGTTCTCATTGGCGGTGTAGCAGCGGCTGCCGTCCGGCGAGATGCAGAGCCGGTGTGGATTATCGCCGACCGGTATCGTATCCACGACCGTGTTGTCGCTGGTCTGAATCACGAACACAGCGTCATCGTACTCGCTGGTGACATAGACGTAGTTGCCGTCAGGCGTAGCCACGGCCATGTACGGGTTGCTACCGCACGTCACTTGCCCTATCACTTGACGGTTCTGGATATCCACGACCGTCACGTACTGCACCGTCTGGTTCGCCACGTAGGCACGCGTGCCGTTGGGTAGAACGCTGAGGTCTGTCGGGTCGCCGCCGACCGGAATCTGCGCGACAACCGAATCCGGGTATCCCTGCGCGAATACTGCCCCGGCGATGGCCAGGCAAAGCAATAACCGTAGGGCGGCCACGCGCTATTCCCTTGTCACGACCAGCCGATTGCGGATTCGGTCGGTAGTCCCGTCATACGAGCATTCGAGCACGTACTCGTAGGTGCCCGGTGCCACAGGCCGGCCGTTGTCGTTGACCGCGTTCCAAGGGACCACGTGGACTCCGGCTGCCATGTCGGCGTTGGCAAGCACGCGGCAGACCCGCTCTCCGGCCCGGGTGTAGACCGTCAGGCTGGCCTTGCCGTCGTCCGGCAGGCCGACGACAAACGTGGTTTGGTCGCTGAACGGGTTCGGGAAGTTGTGGACTGAGAGCTCCGGTACGAGTGCCAATGCCAGAACGGCCGTATCGGCGATGTCTGGACGACCACCCACGTGCCCCGCCACGAGGAATACTCCCTGACTGAGGGACGCTGTGTCTCCGTGCGTCGCGGACGGAGCAGTCACATCCAGCGAGAACCAGCCTGAATCTCCCGGTGCTACGTTCCCGAGGTCAGGAATCCCGTCGCCATCGGTATCGGTCAGGTCTTGCGTGCCGGCCGCGTTACAGAGCCTCGCGCTCCAGCCCGGCGGGGGAGACGGCCGTGCCAGTTCGACAACACCGCCGGTTTCGCCACCAATCAGTGCGTAGAACTGATAGGCTTTGCTCTGACCTGCCTGCAGCCGGTCCTGCTGGTCAGGAGCAATCGCGAGCGATTGTGCGTACACTTCTATTGAGGAACTGGCCTTGTCGTTGGCACGGTCCATGTCACTCCCTAGCATGGTAGAGCAACTGGCTGTCCACTGACCGACTTCTGTCACCCAGGCTGGAAACGTGAGCTCCACCGTTGAACCAGCCGGGAGTGCGTCCGCGACGTTCACTTCCTCGCTATAGTTCTCGCCGATCCGGAACCGCACGTCGAAGAAGCGCTCTTGCCTGTTACCGAAGTTCCTGATTCGTGCCCTTGGTACTACCCTGTCGCCGGCGCGTGTGCTACCTGATGGTGAGATGATCGTGACAGCGCCGACATCGTGGAAGGGCGGAGGGAGGACCTCAACCGAGTTTCTGATGGTGTCGTTGGCCGGGTCTTGGTCTCCAGCGAGCGACGTGAAGCATGTGACCGGGACCAAACCGACCTGTTCCGCAGCCCACGCCGGGAATACAACCGTGTCCAGCGATACCGACACCAAGGTCTCCTGTACCGACTGGGAATAGCCCGAACCGATGTTCATCGTCACCTGGACTATCGACCCGGAACTCAGACCGAAGTTGCGCACAACCGCGCGCGGCACGTAGGAAATGCCCGAATCCGCGACTCCCGGCGGTGACTGAATCGCGACCGGGCCAGCGTCCAGCTTGCCATTGGTCTTGATGAGATAGATATCATAGAATCCTGCGCCGAATGACTCTGTCAGGCCTGCCATGATGTACCCGCTATCGGCAGTCTGCTGGACTGAGTTGGCCAGTTCCAGGTTCTTCCCGCCAAAGGTTCTGGACCAGAGCGTATCGCCTTGCGCGTCGGTCTTCAGCAGATAGACATCCCCATTGCCCGCCCCTGATGACGCACTGCCCGCGACTATGTAGCCGCCATCAAAGGTCTGCTGGACTGCTCTGCATCCTCCGGGGTAGCTTCTGGTCCAGGCCGTGTCGCCTGACGCGTTCGTCTTCAGTAGCCACGCGCGGAAAGAATCGGGGGCGTAGGTCTCGCATGCCACGATGTAGCCGCCATCAGCAGTCTGCTCGGCCGCGTTGCTCCAATCACTGTCAGTTCCGCCGTAAGTCCTGGTCCAGAGCGTTTCGCCCTGAGAGTCGGTTTTGATAAGATAGACATCACCGATCCCAGCACCAAACGACATCGTCCAGCCACTTATGAAGTAACCGCCATCAATGGTCTGTTGGACCGAGGTGGCCGCGTCGCGGCTCGGCCCCCCGTACGTCCTGGTCCAGAGCGTATCGCCGTTGGCGTCAGTCTTGATAAGGTAGACATCATCCGCCCAGGCACTGTCGAGGACTCGCGTAATGCCGGCGATGATGTAGCCTCCGTCAGCGGTCTGTTGGACCGAGGATGCCGCATCATAGAGCGAGTTGCCATAGCTTCTTGTCTAGAGAGTATCGCCTTGAGCATTGGTTCTGACGAGATAGACGTCGTTGCCGCCTGCGCCAAAGGACCTGGTCCAACCCGCTGCGATGTAGCCGCCATCGGTGGTCTGTTGGGCCGATTGACAATAGGTCCCTCCGCCATATGTCCCGGTCCAGAGCGTGTCGCCCTGAGCATCGGTCTTCACGAGATAGAACCCTCCGCCCGCGATGATATAGCCGCCGTCAAGGGTTTGTTTAACCGACACGCCCAGGTCACGGCCCGACCCGCCGTAGGTTCTGGTCCAAAGCGTGTCACCCGAGGCGTTGACCTTGATGAGCAATTGACCCCTTCCACCAAAGTCGTCGGTGAAGCCTGCGACGATGAAGCCGCCATCATCGGTCTCTTGGACTGAGTAGCCCTGATCATATAGCGTTCCGCCATAGGTTCTGGTCCATAGCGTGTCGCCTTTGGCATCGGTCCTGATGAGATAGACGTCACGTCCTCCTGCACCGTATGAGTGCGTATAGCCTACGATGATGTACCCGCCATCCGACGTCTGCCGGACCGAGTAGCCCTCGTCCCAGATCGGCCCGCCATAGGTCCGCGTCCAGAGCGTATCGCCTTGAGCGTTGGTTTTGACTAGATAGAAGTCGTCGCTTCCTGAACCGAAGGACCATGTGAGGCCTGCGACGATGAAGCCGCCATCAGTGGTCTGTTGAACCGAGTGACCATAGTCGCCACTCGGTCCGCCATAGGTCCGCGTCCAGAGTGTGTCGCCCTGAGCGTTGGTTCTGACGAGATAGACGTCACCATTCGCCCCCGCGACTACGTAGCCGCCATCGGCAGTCTGCTGGACCGAGTAGCCTGATGCGCGACCCGCCCCGCCGTAGGTTCTCGTCCAGTTCGTCTGGGCAGAGGCGATTGAGGAAAGGAAGACAACGGACAGCAGAACACAAACCACGACCGGAACTCGGCGCCTCATCGCGGACATATTAGAACTCGCGGGTAGGGATGTCAAATCAGCGACTTGAGCGCCGGCGCAAGCTGGTCGGGAGGCTACTTCGGTAGCAACCGTCGGAGTAACCACCACCGTTGCTTGCCGGGCGCACTCGGGAACTTACCGGAGAGCTGCCGCCGGAGCTTCCTCCTCCGCGCATCACCCCGCTCTGACCCAAACTCCCGTCCTCGCTCCTCTCCACGCTCCTGACAGAGTTCCTCGGGAGACAATGGACGAAGGACCTCTCGGGACAGCTCTGGAGACCAGTCGGACGGCAACCTCCGGAGCTACTTCCAGAGTTATCTCGAAGACAACTCGGTAGACTGCTCCCGGGGTGCGGGTTTGAGTTAGCCTCTCAGCGCCCAAGACCCCAAGCCACAAGTAGATAGACTCGACACTCCGCCCTGCGGCTTGGATACTTCAACGTATCCAGACTGGAGGCTGGCATAATGGCGGAAACCAGCACCTCTGGAACAGAGGTCAACCATCGCCGCGGGTGCACGACAAGAAAACGGCGGCCGGAGCCGCCGCCGGAGGCCGGACTGTCTGTGGAAGTCTAGACGCTCTCCTCCTCGTCGTCATCGGTCTGCACCTGGATACGCTTGATGATCTTCTTGGTCGCACCAGCCGGCAGGCCGAGAGTCAGATCCAGCCCGTCGGTTTCGTCACCGATGTCGAGCAGGTAGCGGTCGGCTATGTCCTCAGGCACGAGCCTCTTCACCGCCTGCTCGTAGTCGAGCCGGGCGTCGGCAAGCCCGGCTTTGCTCTGTTGTCGGCGCAGGACGCGAACGCCGCCTGAATTGACGAATGGTCGCTACCGACTATTATTAGCGACGTGACCAAAACCGGCGCTCACGAGCCACAACCGGCTGCAAGCTGGCCGACACGCCCCCTCTCGGCGGTCGTCGCCGGCACCGGCTCCCAGGTGCCCGAACGCATCCTGACCAATGCCGACCTCGAGAGGATGGTGGACACGTCCGACCAGTGGATAACCGAGCGGACGGGCATGAAGGAGCGCCATATCTCGGCACCCGGCGAGTCGGCCTCCGACATTGCGGTCAAGGCGTGCGAGAAAGCGCTGGCCGAGGCCAGGGTCAAACCGGAAGACCTGGACCTCATCGTCGTGGGCACCGTGACCGGCGACATGCCCTTTCCCTCGACCGCCTGCGTGCTGCAGGAGAGGCTCGGCGCACCGCGGGCCATTGCGTTCGACGTCAGCGCGGGCTGCACCGGCTTCATCTATGCGCTCAGCATCGCCCGGCAGTTCATCGTCACCGGCACTTCGCGCACCGCGCTGGTCGTCGGCGTCGAACTGCTCAGCAAGATAACCGACTGGACTGACCGCTCCACCTGCGTCCTGTTCGGGGACGGCGCCGGCGCCGCGGTGCTCAAGGCCGATACGCGGCCCGACACCGGCATCCTCGCTAGCTACCTTGCTGCCGACGGACGCGGCGGCAAGCACCTCTACATGCCCGCCGGTGGGTCGCGTCAACCGGCCTCGGTCGAGACCGTGCAGCAACGGCTCCACACCTGCAAAATGAACGGCAACGCCATCTTCAAGGATGCGGTCCGCAGCATGGCCGATGCGTTCAAACACCTGTTGCGGCAGACCGGTCTGGGGCCGGACGACGTCAAGCTCATGATTCCGCACCAGGCCAATCTGCGCATCATCGAGGCCACCGCCAAGCTGCTCAAGTTCCCCCCCGAACGGGTGTTCGTCAACATCGCCAAGTACGGCAACACGTCCTCGGCCACGACGATCATCGCGCTGGACGAAGCCCGGGCGGCCGGCAGGGTTCAACCGGGTGACCTGGTGATACTCCTCGCGTTCGGCGCCGGCCTCACCTGGGGCGGCGTCGCCATCCGGTTCTAGCCCGCCGGCCGACTCAACCGGCAACCGACAGCCCTAGGCCCGGCGCCCGGGTGCGAACTCGTAGACGAGCCCACCGGCAAGGGCGAGGCCTGCGGCCACAAACATCACCGTGCGATACCCGAACGCACCCGTGATTCCCTCCAGCAGCGCGCCCCCGACCGCTGCCAGACTGATGGCCGACTGCAGCATGCCGGCCGCGGTTGACCGCTCCGGGTTGACTCGCATCAACTCCTTGAGCGAGCCCAGATAGAGACACGACCAGGAAAGCGCCAGGAAGACCTGGATCGGCACCACCTGTCGGAAGTCGGTGGCCATGCCGAAGGCGGCGAACACGGCGAGCGAAAGCACGAACCCAGCGGTGATGAGTACCTTCTCGCTGAATCTCTCGACCAGGTTCATGAAGACAAACTGGCCCAGGGGGTTGATGGCGAAGACGGCGCCGACCCAGAAACGGCTCGCGCCGAGGTCCGACAGGTAGATCGGGAATATGGTCCAGATCGAATACGCCCCAAGATGCCGGAGCAGGAACGACAGGTACAGCCGCCAGTTGCGTTTGAGAACCGTAGCGTCGACAAACGGCTGGGCCAGACGCACGTGCTGGCGCTTGAGGCCGATTGCCGCCACCACCGCCGTCAGCGCCAGCACGGCCGCGGCGAACGGGAATATCCAGTCGGGTCGCAGCAGCCCCAGCACCAGCGAACCGAAACCCCATCCCAGCGAGCCGAAGCCGGTGAACCGCCCGAGTCGCGTGCTCCGGTCGTAGAAGTAGGCCATCAGGGCCGACGGAAAGACCCCGGCGCAGAGCCCGGCGAGCGCGCGGGCCAGAAAGAGACCGCTCAGACCTTTGACAAGAACGTGGGCTGCAATCGCAACCACTGAGGCCAGCAACCCGAAGATGACGAACCGCTTCCGGTCCCCGTAGTCGGCCCAGCGGCCGAACACAACGCTCGACACAAACAACGTGGCCTGGTAGGCACCGACAACCAGCCCGATCTGGGGCCCGGTCGCGCCGAGTCCGCGGGCCAGCAACGGCACCGTGACGATCACGGTCATCAGTCCGACGTTGCTCAGCAGTTGGACCGCGTAGGCAGTCTGCATAGAGAGGAACCGGCCGGCTCGAATACCTGGTTCCTTGTCCCCCTTGGTTCCTCGTGGCGGCTAGCGACTCGGCAGCGGCGCGAGGCCACTCACTTCCAGTGATTGGTACCAGCGGACCAACGGCTCAACCTCGGACTGCCGTCCCGAGGAGACCAGCGCTCGTGCCCGACTAACCAGGAAGTACCGGTAGCGCTCCACCGCGGCTCGCGTCCTCATGTCCAGTCCCTGCCGCGGAAGCCGAACCAGCAGTCTCGTGTAGTCAAACTCGGGCAGCACCGTGTCGCTTCGAAGCTGGAACAGCAGCCCGACCGGTACGCGTCGCTCACCCGGCAACATCTGCCTTGCGTCAAGCCCCGCGTCAACGTCATAGGTCGTGTAAGCCGGTCGTTCCGGGCTGCGCGTGATGAAGCTCTCGAGCAAGGAGATGTACCGGCGCTGAATCTCGGCCGGGTCCCTGAGCCGCCCGTGCTCGAACTCATCGAGGTACTTCCGGTAGCTCTCGATCTCAGGCCGTGACCGCTCGACCAACCAAGGGTAGACCCGCGCCAGGTAGTCGAAGTACCACGAACGCCGGACGAGCTCCTTGTCGATCATGCAGACGTCGGGACGCACCTGCTCGACATGCTGCAGGTAGAACACCGGCGAATAGACATCCCACCAGTCGGTAATGATGGTTGCGTCTGGCCGGGCCGACGCGAGCGTGTTCATCGCGTGGTCATAGGCGACGTAGTCGCCCCGCCTGCCGGCAGCTCTGAAGTTCACCAGCAGACCGGCCACCACGAAGAACCAGACCGCGTGCCGCCATTTGCCGACCCGCCGGGCGAGGCCGTCGAGTCCCACCATGCCGAACACCGTGAGTGCTGCCAGGCAGGGCAGGTAATACGATTCGATATCGGGTATCGAGTAGTTGACCGCGTAGCCGAACGCGACGACAGCCGAAACCGTCAGTCCGATGGCCAGGTTCCGCCGCTGACGGAACAGCCGCACCACTCCGTAGACTACCACCGGAACCAGCACGTACGCGAAACTGCGCGCCAGCAGCATGGCCCCGCGTGCAGCGTTACGCATTACCTCGCCGAACGACTGCGAAAACATCCAGACTTGGTACTGCTTGCCGGTCACGTGCCACCAGAAACGCTCCAGATTGTACGGGTTGCCCCATGCCAGCAGCGGCCCGGCTCGGGCCCGCAGCACCAAGAACAGGTACGGAGAAATCCCCAGCAGAAACAGAAGCGCCAACACCGGAAGCCGCGTTGCCAGATTCCGGCGACAGGCGAGGATGACAGCCAGCGCCACACCCAGGACAGTGCTTGACGCGGACATGTGATTGGTCAGCGCCAGGCCGGCCAGGTAGGCGAGAACCAGCAACGACCCTCCCCGCTCGCATGACTCGACCACGAGCCAAAGCAGCAAGACCAGCACGAGCGTCAGGCTATAGACCTCGACATCGACCGCCACTGCCCACACTGGGAACGAGAAACCGAGCAGCAGCGCGCCGGCCGCGGCCACCGCCCTCGATACCCGCAACCGGAGCCCGAGCAACAACATCAACCCGACGCCGCACGCCGCCAGCAACGCACTCAGTGCCGCGACCCGGTTCACCACCGTCCCGATCGGCACCAGGCTTGCCAGCCTGCCCAGCATTGTGTAGAGCGGATACCCGGTCGGGTGCAGAATGTTCAGCCGGTAGCAGCCGGCGGCGAGTTCGCCTGAGTCAATCAGGCCAACGGTGGGAGAAAGCGTCAGCAGATAGACGACGAAGGTGAAAGGAACAACGAGCCAGACACGCAAAGACCGAATCACCCTCACCCCTTTCCCTCTCCCTCTGGGAGAGGGCGAGGATGAGGGCATCCGGTCAACTGCAAACTGCGAACTGCCAACTGGTCACTCGCCGAGGTATGCTGCTTTCACCTTCGTGTCCCGCAGCAGTTCCGCGGCCGGCCCGGAGAGCACGACCTTGCCGGTTTCCAGCACGTAGGCCCGGTGCGCTACTTGCAGCGCCATGAATGCGTTCTGCTCGACCAGCAGGATGGCGGTCCCCTGCCGGTTGATATCGCGGATGATATCGAATATCTCGCGCACCAGTATCGGCGAGAGGCCCATCGAAGGTTCATCGAGCATCAAGAGCTTCGGCCGCGCCATCAAACCGCGTCCCATCGCGAGCATCTGCAACTCCCCGCCCGAGAGCGTACCCGCGGTCTGGCCCAGACGCTCCTTCAGCCGCGGGAACGATTTGAATACCCGTTCCATCGCCGCTCCGGCCTCGCTCCGGGGTCGATTGTACGCGCCGAGCAGCAGGTTTTCGCGCACAGTCAGGTAGGCGAACGGCTGTCTCCCCTCAGGCACGTGGGCGATGCCCAGCTTCACTACCTGATGCCCGACCATGCCGTCAATCCTCCTGCCGTCGAACGCAATCTCGCCCTCAGACGGCTTGAGCAAACCGGAAATCGTACGCAGCGTCGTGCTCTTGCCGGCGCCGTTGGCTCCGACCAGTGTGACAATCTCGTCTTCGTTCACCTCGAACGAGATGCAATGCAGGGCACGTATCGCACCATAGTCAACGGCAAGGTCCTTGACGCTCAGCAGCGGAAGAACAGATCGAGGTTGAGGTTCAGGCCGAGAGAGAATCATCTGGTCCTCACCTTTGCCTTCACCTCTACCTCTACCTCTACCTCTGCCTCTGCCTCGTCCTTCGTCATTTCCCAAGGTACGCCTCGATCACCTTCGGGTCCTGCTGAATCGCCTCGGGCGCGCCTTGGGCGATGACCTCGCCGAAGTCCATCACCACCACGCGCTCGCACACGCCCATCACGACCTTCATCTGATGCTCAATCAGCAGCACCGTCAGCTTGAACCGCTCCCGGATGAACCGTATAAGGTCCATCAGGGTGCCCACCTCGAACGGATTCATCCCGGCTGCGGGCTCATCCAGCAGCAGGAGCTTCGGTTCGGAAACGAGCGCGCGGGCGATTTCGACCCGCCGCTGCTCTCCGTAGGGAAGATTCCGCGCCAGCTCATCCCGCCTTCCTTCCAGCCCGAGAACCGACAGCAGCTCGACCGTCCGTTCGGTGACCTGCCGCTCTTCGCGCCTGAACGCCGGCCCACGCAGAATCGTGCTCACCAGCCCGGCCTCGCCCCGGTGGTGGTACGCGACGCGGACGTTGTCGAGCACCGAGAGCTCCTTGAATAACCGAATGTTCTGAAAGGTCCGCGCAATCCCCCGCTGGTAGATGCGGTAGGGCCTCATCCCGCGGATGTCGGCGCCGTTGAACCGGATGGCGCCGGCAGTTGGCACGTACATCCCGGCAATGAGGTTGAACACAGTGGTCTTGCCCGCGCCGTTGGGACCAATCAGGCCGACCAGCTCATGCTCGGCTATGGACATCGTGAAGTCCCGCACCGCCACCAGACCGCCGAAGGCTTTGGTCAGACCGCAAGTCTCGAGTACGACACTCATCGCGTGAACACCAAGTCCGAAGTCCGAAACTCGAATGACGAGTCAGACTCGAAGCTCGACTCGGACTTCTCCTTCATTCGGGCTTCAATCGTCATTCGGGTTTCGTCATTCGTCATTTCTTCTGATGCGGCTTCAGGAAGCCGAACTCGGTCCCGGCAAAGACGCCACCCGGCCGGACCAGCATGAAGACGATCAGGAGCAGCGGGTAGATGACCCAGCGCCAGTCCTGAACCGCCGGCGGCAGCAGAACCCGCAGGCCCTCGAGCAGAAACGTCCATGCGACCGCGGCGACGACGGTACCGGAGATGCTGCCCAATCCACCCATCACCACGACCATCAGCACGTCAATGGACTTAAGGAAATCGAAGTTCGACGGGTGCAGGAACGTGAACAGGTGAGCATACAGGCCGCCGGCCACGCCCGCGTACATGCAGCCGATGACGAACCCGAGGGTCTTGTACCGCGTGCTGTTTATGCCGACCGCTTCGGCCGCCAGCTCGTCCTCGCGCACCGAAATCAGGGCCCGGCCGATGCCGGAATAGACGATGTTGCGCAGCACAACGACCGCGAGCACGGCCAGCGGAAACACCCAGAGGAAACTCGTGTAGTGCTGGATGCCGCTCATGCCTCGCGAGCCGCCCAACATCGGTATCACCGCGTCTGAATTATCGAACAGCACCTTGACGATTATGCCGAACCCGAGGGTGGCGATACCGAGATAGTCGGACTTGAGCCTGAGTATCGGCAACCCGATGAGCAGGGCCACCAGGCCGGCCACCGCCGCCCCGGCCACCAGTCCGACGAGCAGGATCGCCGGGTTGTGGCCACCGATGCTGCGGGTAACGAGCGCGGCCGTGTACGCACCGATACCATAGAACGCGGCGTGACCCAGTGAGAACTGCCCGGTATAGCCGTAGACGAGGTTGAGCCCCAGCGCTGAAACCATGGTAATCCCGGCCAGGCAGATAATCTGTTGCCAGTAGGGATTCAGCACGCCAGTGAGAATGAGAGCTTCGACTGCAACGAAGGCAACTGAAGCCGCCAGCAGCGCAATCACGCCGGCATTGCTTCGACTCGCGCCCATAGCTCTCAAATCCGAAGCTCGAAGCTCGAATGACGAATCAAGCTCGAAGCTCGAACGGCCGACTGGGACTTCTCCGCCATTCGGGTTTCAATCGTCAGTCGGACTTCGGGCTTCGTCATTCTCTTCTAGACCTTCTC
>Ga0172371_10010173_pt1 | contig 12772 bp, 8 predicted proteins | sample Lak12m_FD_114543 | JGI IMG/M metagenome (GOLD analysis project Ga0172371, IMG submission 114543) | Freshwater microbial communities from Kabuno Bay, South-Kivu, Congo - kab_022012_12m | ecosystem: Environmental > Aquatic > Freshwater > Lake | place: Democratic Republic of the Congo: South-Kivu... | reverse complement strand
GAAGATCACCAGCTTCGCGCAGCCGAAGCCTTGCCGGTCGGCCGTGGCCTGGGCGATCCGCAACAGGATGTGGCCCATCTGGTGGATCGCGTCCATGTTGATCCCCGCCTTGCGCGAGGCCACGTTCACCGACGCGCACACTTGCCTGGTCTGGGAGAGGACCTCGGGCAGGGAGTTCATCACCACGGCGTCGGACGGGCTGATCCCCTTGTGCACCAGGGCGGTGAATCCGCCCACAAAGTCGACGCCGCACTCGGCCGCCGCCGCGTCCAGGGCCCGGGCCACCTGGACGGCCGCCGCGTGGCCGTGCCCGGCGAGGATCGTCGACGCCGGGGAGATCGCCAGCCGCTTGTTGACCACCGGGATCCCGTACTTCGCCCCGACCCGGTCGCACGTCTCCACCAGCCGGCTGGCCCGGCTCAGAATCTTGTTCTTGAGCTTGCGGCACACATGATCGACGCTCGGGGCCGCACAATCGTCGACGTTCAGCGCCAAGGTCACGGCACGCACGTCGAGATGTTCGGCGTGCAGCATCTCAATGGTCGAGAGGATTTCATCGGTCCGCAACATGGGTGTTTCTGGTGTAAGAAAAGGAAAAAGGGAAAAGGAGGAAAAAGGGCGAAAGAACAAGACTCTCTTCTTTTCCGTTTTCCCCTTTTTCCCACTTTCCCTCTTCTTACACTCCCTCGCTTGAAGTGGAATACGTCAAACGCAACTGATTTGTGGCCACGAAGACGTTCTCGTGCTGGAGCTTCACGGCGAACCCCAATTCCTCGCCCATGTGTTCCAGGTCGGTTTGCAGCATCCGGATATCCCAGTGAGTGGGCACCTCGAGCTGGCCGATCAATACGAACTCGTCGCCGCGGCGGTCGCCGTACAGGTCGACGATGTTGATGTCCCGTCCGGCCAGATACTGGCTGAACCGCCGCACAATACCGGGCTGATCCTTGCCGAAAGCCGTAATCACGAACCGGTCGCACTTCTCCGGCGGGGCTAGATTCTCCGGAGGGAGGGCCTCCCGCGCGAGCACCTGGAACTGCGAATTCGACGTGCCTGATTGTCGGACCTGCTCGGCAAGCCCATCCGGTTCCACCGGATTGGGGGTACTAACGATCATAATGAGGGTAAAGAATCCCCCCAAGACGGTCTGGCTGCACGCATCGATGTTTCCACCCAGGGACTCGACGGCAGTCGTCACGGCTGCCACGATGCCCGGGTGGTCGTCGGACACCACATCGAGAACGTAAACGTTGTCAAATCGGGCCTTCATGGCGACGGAATCAACCTGAATCGGACCGGGGTGCTGCCAACCCGGGCAAGTGTAGCACGGATTGCGGCTCTGGGGAATCCAGTGTTGGTTCCGTAACGCGAGTGCTCTGTCCAGCATGGTGTGATGGACGAAACACGACCTCATGTGGCACAGCCGCCCTCGGCTGTGTGAACCGCCCTGCACAGCCGAGGGCGGCTGTGCCACACATCAGAACACGGCTGACGAAGTGCTAGCGACCTGGGGCGCTGCCGCACTTGATCCGATCCATGTTGTAGAGGATGTGCGGCGTCCAGCGGAGGTGGGCGATCGAGCCGATGCCGTCGACAAAGGCCGCGTCCATGGCCTTCATGGCGATCCGGGCGGACTCCTTGTCGCCGCTGAGTCGGTGGGCGAAGAAGAGGATCTCCGAGGTCATGTCGTTGTTGGCCCGGTAGCCGGTCATGTTCGGGCACGAGGTGTAGCGGAATCCCGAGGACTGCTCGACCCAGAGTTCCTTGACCGCTTGCTTGGCCCCGCCGATGATCGCCTCGGTCACACGCGGATCGGCCACCTCGCGGTAATAGTCTTCCAGGCCGTTGGCCAGGACGCCGAGCATGAAGTTGGCCTCGCCGCGGTGGCGTGGCATGTCGTAACAGTGGCCGGGGACCATCTGGCGATGCCAGCCCCCGCCCGGCGTCTGACGCTCCAGAGTCCGCTCGACGATGATCCGGGCCGCATTCAGATAGTAGGGATCGTTCGTGGCCCGGTACGCCGCGATCGTCAACAAGAGGTGCCAGCCGTTGGTTCGGGCGTTGCCGTAGTCGTAATTGTTCAGATAGGCCCCGTCGTAGTGATCGGCCACCAGCGCGGCGTTTTCCGCCCCGGTCGGGTCGCCGCTCAGGGCGAACCAATCATAGAAACCTTCGGTCCAGGTGTGGCTCACGGTGAAGCCGGGGCCCGGGATGCCATTGCCCTGATACGGTTCGGTGAAATAGCCGCCCGTGTGGCCCATCGAGTGAATCCATTCCCCGCCGCGATTCGGGCCGTGATGGCAGGTGTCGACGTCGATGGCATGCCGGGCCGCTTTCTCGCCCAAGAAGTACCACTTCCGGTCGCCGGTGCGGGCAAACTGCATGAGGAAGGCATGATGATGGTCGTACTCGCCGTTGGCCCAGTTCACCTTGCGTTCGCCCCATTGGTCGCCGAAGTTGAGCATGCCGTACTCGTGGCCCGCCTCGCGGTTGCGAACGTAACCCTCGTAGACCTTTTCGCAGACTTTCTCGTACTCCGGCCACCGGCTCGTGGTCGCCGGCAGGATTTCGCCGAACACGCCGGTCCCGCAGTAGCGCTCCGGTGTGCAAACGGCAATCAGCGGCTCCTGGAACACCTGGACCCTCTGCTTGGCCTCAGTCACTGCCGCGGAATCCGAGGTGTGGTAGCACAGCAGGATCTGATGCTGCTTCGTCACGCCCCGGGCCACCGTGTACTTCCCGCCCTGGAGATAGTAGTAGAGTTTGATCTTGTCGAGTTCGCTACACTGGTCGTAGATGCGTTCGCGCAGGGGTGGGTAGAGGTCGATGACAAGCCACCCGGAGGAAACGCGGAAGCCCTTGGGATACAGTTGCCAGAAATCTCGCACCGCGGCAAGAAGGCCCCAGCGGCCCCAGTCCACGTCGATCCAACCGTCGGCACGGTCGGTTGCCGGGCTCGCACCCGGGCTAGGTTTTATCTCGAACCGATTATCCCACAACTGACGCAGTTCCACGTCACCTTGGCCGGACGCCTGCTTCCCGCGTCCAAGCCCGATCGTCCAAGCACGGGGCTCAGTCTTTACCCGAACGCCCAGAAGGCCCCAGTCGAACTCGCTGAACGCGGTCGACGTGAGGTCGTTCTCCCAAGTGTAATCGATGCACACCATCGGCGAGTTGGCGTAATAGGTGAACCGGGCGGTGTAAGCGAACATCTTCTTCCCAAGGCGGTTATGATGCCCGTTCGACCTGACCACCACGCGCACTGGCCCCGCCTCCTCCACGTCGATGGACTCCGGAGGATAGTCGGATTCATAAGGGAGTTCCTGAACTCCAACTGTGGCGACCAGGCGTGTCCCTTTGGAATCCCGTTCTTCGCCCGGTGCAGTGGTTTCGCGTCCCGTGATCGTAGGGAATCCCGAGTCCTGGCGGTCGAATCGGGCCTTTACGCGGCCTGTATCGACGGTCAGAACCTTGCCATGCCAAGTGGACCGGAGCAGCGTCTCGGTTGGTGCCCGCTCAACCTCGGTCCCGTACTCAAGGGCATAGACGGCGGCCGATCTGGCTTCGACCGTGGCGAGAAAAGAGACCAAGAGCCATTTGACGCTGCCGTCGGGCCATCGAGTGGTGACCTTCGGTTGCACGAGCACCTCCCGCCCTTGGCCGTCGAGCAGACGCACGTGGTCCGCGTCGGGCAACTCGCCTTTCGCAAACGGAACGCCAGAGGTGATTGGGGAGTTTTTCACGGCGAAGTCGTAAGGGTTCTCGACCTTGAGCGGCGTCCGCTCGCGTTTGGCGGTTCCGGTCGGCGGAGTGGGCGGCTGGAAGACAAGCGTTTGGTCGGGACCCGTGACCGGTTTGCCGTCCGGGCGCGGAGCGAGGATGCGATAATGGATCGTCTCGCCGCGTTTCAGGCCCGTGAGATGAAGGCGATGGTTGGCCACCGGCAACGGTTCGGTCGTCTTCTTTCCATAGGCGGCCGACGTGCCGTACTCGATCGTGCAGGCGGTCGGCCAGGTAGTGATCCAGGTGATCCGAAGGGCAGCGGAGCCGCCATGAAAGACCTCCGAAGTCTTGGAGACTTCGGAAGTCTGCGGCACGAAGGCGGCTTCCACCTGGCGGATCTCGAAACACCGGTCGCGTTTGGGCGGTTTGGCGGCTAGGAGCAGAACATCTTCGGTAACATGGGAGCCCTGCCCGCCGACCTTCCACGTGAGCCGCTCGCCGCCGCGGAAGTCGATCGGCTGGCTAAGGAAATGGACCCGCTGGCGGCGATCGTCCTCAGCGGCCACGAACCGCCCCACGCGACGGCCGTCAATCTCCAACTCGTAGGTCTCCGCACCCGGGCTGTCGTAGACCACCAAGGCCGGGTAGAACTTCCCGGCCTTGGGCACTTTCACGCTGATCGTGCCCCGGGCGCCGTAGACCGCCGGCCAGCGGTATTCCGTGTCGTAGTATTTCAGCCCGTTCAGCTCCGCGGTGACACTGGAGAGGACGACGTTGGCCGGATCGGCCTGGAGTTTCCAGATCAAGTCCAGTCCCTCGGTCCGCTCGAAATTCTCGTCAGCGTCGGGCAGGCCGTCGCCGTCGCTATCCGGGGCTGCGGCGGCGAGCGGCACGGCTGCGGAGGCGAGCATCGTAGAAAAGGCCACGAGGACTTGGATAGCGACCGACTTCGTCATGGCGAGGTCCTCTCCCTTCGTGAGGCAACGGTACGCACGCCCGTCGTTGTACATCGCAGGGGTGCTGGCGGCAAGCGCGCTGATCCCTCAAGGCCGCAGGGCGGGTCGCTTTTCTCCGGCCCGGGCGTTTAACGCATTGTCCTTTCCCACATCTTGGCCGCCCTCGAGGGGCGATGGGCACCGTGTTTGTGGGAGAAGCCGACGTGACATTGCGATCTTGGGCCGTATATCCGGTGATTCTATTCGGAGGACTCCTGGCTCATGGCGCTGAAGGGCCGAAGCCGCAAGACGTGGCCTTCACCGCCCAGGCCGACGGCGAGGCCGTGCTGGAGTTCGTGCTCGCCAAGGCCGGGCTGTGAGGCGATTTCAGGGCGGGAAGCGATGTGCGAGCGTCTCCTGACTCCGCACGTTTTCGACCGAAGGTCTCCAGCAGCCCGGGAGACCTTCGGTCTGTTTTCGGCGGGGTCAGGAGACCCGCGCCGAGCGCCGAGACCCGTCCTACAGCCGGATGCGGGCGTAGCTGATCGCGCCCTGGCCATCCGCGCGGTGCCCGAGCATGTCGAGGAGGTTGGAGGGCGCCGAGCCGGCCCGCGGGGTGGCGGTGAAGTAGCTGCCCATGGGATGCTTCAGCGGCAGGGGGCACTGGTTCTTCACGGCGCCGTCGGGCCCGAGTTCCAGGAGCCGGTTCTCGGCAACGTGCTTGCCCGCGGCGCTGGTGCCGCTCACGTAGCAGACGACCAGCAGGCGATTGTCGGGCGTGACGTGGAATCGGCCCGCGGAAGGGGTCTCGCCGCGGCGGCCCTCGACAGCCTCCACGAGCGATCGCCGCAGCACGACTTTGCCGTCGCGGACTTGGGCATAGTTGAGCGCGTGCGACTGATTCGCCTCGGGAAAGAACTTGGCGCGGAGCCGCTCGTCGATGGCCCGCTCCGTCCAGAGCAGGTGGACGGTGCCGTCGGAAGCGACCCAAAGATCGCCGGGCATGATCCAGCCGCAAGTCTTGTCGCGGCTGGACACTTCGACCCAGGGCTGGAACGCGGTCTTGGAGACGTCGGGCGTCCACGTGTAGAAGAGCCGGCGGAAGTCGTAATCCCAGTCCTGGCCCGTGATCTCTTTCTTGTACGCCCGCCGGTCGGGATACGGCTCGACGATGTCGCTCACGCCGCAGAAGTACGCCGCGCGGTTCTTCAGGGCCACGGTCGGGTAGCAGACGCGGATCGGCTCGGGCTTTGGATACTCCGCGCCCCAGGGCCACACCAGCTTGCCCTTGGCCGACCACGCGCCGTCGCGATCGCGGAAGCTCCACTCGGCGTGGGTGTAGCCGATGTTTTGCAGCAGGATCATCTCCCGGCCGGCGCCGTCGGCGGCGAAGCTGCGGTACGAGTGCTCCGTGAACGCGGGCGCGCCCTCCCACTTGGGCAAGAGCGTCTTGGGCAGGGCTTTGAGGTCCGCCGGATTGAACTCAAGGACTTCGGGCCGGGCAGGCCCGGCGTGAGCGCTCGGGTCGGTCACGAGCGTCGGATTGCCCGACAGAAAGACCGGCCCCTCGGCAAAACACGCCAGCGGGGAGGGCTCACGCGTGCGGCCGCTCGGGTCCGACTGCTGGAGTTGCCAGCCGCCCGCGGTCCGCTTGAACAGGAGCCAGCGGCAATTGTTCAGCGGTTTACAGCCTTTGAGCGTCTCGATGCCGCTGGCGAACACGTCGTCGCCGATTCGGACCAGGCACGTGGAGCCATGGCACCAGAGCGGGCCGGCCCCGTTGTTGGCCGGCTCGAAGCGGTAGACCTCTTCTTCAACTTCGACGACCGGTCCCACGGCGGCCGGCTCTTTCGCGCTGGCCGCAGCCGCTGCGACGGCTACCGCGAAGAAGACAACAAAGGGGGCGATCAAACAGCGCATGGGTCCCTCCCGGGTGAACGAGGCACGATCGGGTCTTGGTCAACGGCCCCATTATGGCCCGATCGGGCGGCCGTCTCCATCCCCCCGTCCGCCTCGCAGCCATAAAGCCGCGACCGGTGGTCGCGCGGCGATGGGGAAGACGCGATCATGCCCGCATCACGGGCACTCGGAGACCCACCGGCCGCCGTCTCTGGGGATGGGAATGAATACGGAATACTGAATGAGGAATACGGAAGTCAGAATGAGTCTCCCCGGATACATTCCGCGTTCCGTATTCCGTATTCGCTATTGTCGATTCATTCCTTGCTCAAATCGCGACCGGCAGACCGCGGCTTCATGGGCTCAACGCCGCTCGAAGGTGAACTCGCCGTCCTGGAAGTCGACCTGCACGCGGCTTCCCTCGTCGAACTCGCGCTTGAGCATCTCCACGGCCAGCGGGTTCTGGATCCGCTGCTGGATGACCCGTTTGAGCGGCCGGGCGCCGAACGTGGGGTCGTAGCCCTGGTCGGCAATAGCATCGACGGCCGCATCGGTCACCTCAAGCTCGATTTGCTTCTGGGCGAGCTGCTTCTTGAGCCGCTCGACCTGGAGGACGACGATCTTGCGGATCTGCTCCGGCTTGAGGGGATGGAAGATGATCGTCTCGTCGATGCGGTTGAGGAATTCCGGCAAGAAGTGCGCATTGAGCGCGCCCATCACGCCCTCGCGAAGCTCGTCCTCGCTGCCGCCCTCCCGGGCGATCTCGTGGATGAATTGGCTGCCGATGTTCGAGGTCATGACGACGATCGTGTTCGTGAAATCGACGGTGTGGCCCTGGTTGTCGCTCAAGCGGCCGTCGTCGAGCACCTGGAGCAGGACGTTGAACACGTCGCGGTGGGCCTTTTCGATCTCGTCCAAAAGGATCACCGAGTAGGGCCGGCGGCGGATCGCCTCGGTCAATCGGCCCCCTTCTTCGTAGCCCACGTAGCCCGGTGGGGCCCCGATGAGCCGGCTCACGGTGTGCCGCTCCATGAACTCGCTCATGTCGAGCCGGACCATGGCGTTTTCGTCGTCGAACATCACCTCGGCCAGGGCCTTGCACAGCTCGGTCTTGCCCACGCCGGTGGGCCCGAGAAAGATGAACGAGCCGATCGGCCGGTTCGGGTCCTGGAGGCCGGACCGGCTGCGGCGGACCGCGTTGGATACGGCGGCCACAGCCTCTTCTTGATTGACCAGGCGCTGATGGATCCGCTCTTCGAGCACGACCAGTTTGGCCCGCTCGGTTTCCATCATTCGCGCCACAGGAATCCGGGTCCACGCGCTGACGACCTCGGCGATCTCCTCGGGCCCCACCTCTTTGCGCAAGAGGCGGCGCGTCGCGCCGGCGGGCTCGGCGTCGTCGGACTGCTCCACCTGCTGCGCGAGCCGGGCCTTTTCCTGGTGCAACTCGTAAAGCCGCTGGAAGTCGGCCTCGCTCGCCGGGATGCCGGACGACTGCTTCTCCTTGATCGCCGCGCTCAAGCGGTTGTACTCCAGTTCCACGTCGTTGAGCCGCTGGCGGGTCTCCTGCACATTGCCCAGGCCGCTCTTCTCCTTTTCCCACTGCTGGCGGAGCTTGGCCAGCTTCTCGCGAAGCTCGGCCATCTCCTCCTCAATCTCGGCCCGCTGTTTCTGGGCGTGCTCTTCGGTCTCCTCGGCCAATTGCCGGTGGGCCAGTTCGAGCTGCACGAGCCGGCGCTGCACGGCGTCGATCTCGCCGGGCACGCTCTCCAGCTCCATGGCCAGGCGGCTGGCGGCTTCGTCCATGAGGTCGATGGCCTTGTCGGGCAGGAAGCGGTCGGCGATGTAGCGGTGCGAAAGCTCGGCCGCGGCCACCAGGGCCGAGTCCTTGATCTTCACCCCCTTATGATGGGCCTCGTAGCGCGGCTTCAGGCCGCGGAGGATCGCGATCGTGTCTTCCACCGAAGGCTCGCCGATGTAGACCGGCTGGAAGCGGCGTTCCAGGGCGGCGTCCTTCTCGATGTATTTGCGGTACTCGTCGAGCGTGGTGGCGCCGATGCAGCGGAGATCGCCGCGGGCCAGGGCCGGCTTGAGCAGGTTGGCGGCGTCGCTGCCCCCTTCCGCCCGGCCCGCCCCGACCACGGTGTGGAGCTCGTCGATGAAGAGGATCACGCTGCCGCCGGCGTCTTCCACTTCCTTGAGCACGGCCTTGAGCCGCTCCTCGAATTCGCCGCGGAACTTGGTGCCGGCCACCAGGGCGCCCATGTCGAGGGCCACGACCCGCTTGTTCTTGAGGCTTTGCGGCACGTCGCCGTCAACGATCCGCAGGGCCAACCCCTCGGCGATGGCGGTCTTGCCCACCCCGGGCTCGCCGATCAGAACAGGGTTGTTCTTGGTGCGCCGCGAAAGGACCTGGATCACGCGGCGGATTTCCTGATCGCGCCCGATCACCGGGTCGAGCTTCCCTCGCCTCGCCCGTTCCACGAGGTCGATCCCGTAGCGATCCAGGGCCTGGTACTTGCCCTCGGGGTTCTGATCGGTAACCCGCGCGCTGCCGCGGATCGCCTGGAGCGCCTTGAGGATCTCGCTCTCGCCGATCGAGTTCAGTTTGAGGACGTTCTTGGCCTTGGAATCGACCTTGGCCATGGCCAAGAGCAGATGCTCGGTCGAGACGAACTCGTCGTGCATCGTATCGGCCTCGCGCTGCGCGGCCTCGAACACCTTCTGCAGGCTGGCCGACGGGCCAGGCGTGGCCCCGCCGGAGACCTTGGGAAAATGGTTCAACTCCGCCGCAACGATTCGCTCCAATTGCTGCCGGTTCGCCCCGATGCGATCGAGGATCGGACCGACGATCCCCTCGCCTTCGGCGGTGAGCGCGGCCAACAAGTGTAGCGGATCGATCTCCGGATGCCCCCGCTCGGACGCGAGCGACTGGGCCTGGGCCACAGCCTCCTGGGCCTTGATCGTCAGTTTGTCGAATCGGAATGGCATGATCTTGTCCCCTCTCCCTTTGGGAGAGGGCTAGGGTGAGGGCTGATGTACCTTCTGGACTCTACACATCTCTTTTAGGTCCGTCATCAATCTCGTAACAACGATTCAGCTCTAGCGACATAGGCTGGCAGATCCCCCTCCGGCTTCCCCTCCTTCGTCCACAACTCGTATCCCAGTCGCTCCGCACGTTCATGGAGCTGCTTGGCTTCCAACTCTTCCTTCGTGAGACGGCTTCCTCTGCCACCTGCGTTGACAAACGGAGGACTGTCAAAGGACGGTCTGGCTCCGGTATGGTTGAGATAGGCGGGGAGTTCACTCGACAGAACCCATTGCAGTCGTGAGTAGTAGCGGCCAAGTTCGAGCATCGCGTTGTAGCAGGCAAACTCCAAACGATCCGCGTTGCCAACCTCTTGCAGGAATCCATGAAACTGCCGTATCCGCCTTTCCTGTGGCTGGTGGATGAACTTCGTATATAGGAATGCATCGATCAAGCACTTGTTCGTGAAGGAATACGGCGGATTCATACCCGGAAAGAACGAGGCTTGTTTCGACAAGAAATCTTCGTACAGACGTCTCTCCGCGGACACCCAATCGGTAACGCGCTTGTTGAGAAAGTGCCTCACGTATACGTCACAGGCTTTCACGTAATTGCCCGGCTCGCCATCCATGTACATCTTGCGAAAGACGATAACAAACGAACGAATGTTCTCAACCGGGATTGTCTCCAACCACTGTTGATTGCCTTGCGCATGAAGAGACGGGGGATTGCGAAAGAAATGCTCCTCTTTCAACTCGGTTGCATCGCGCAGGTAATACGCCAACGTGTCAATTTCCTGCTGCGTCAAGTGGATATGATCCAGAGGATTCGGAGGTAGAGGAGTGTTGCTCGCAAGATAATGAAGCTGCATGTCGTGTGGACGCATCCCAGGAGGAACCAAGAGGATATCCGGCTCCCCGGTTACAATTCTCGCGATTTCGGTGAAGCTGATTTCTTTGTCCTCATCATCCTCGGCGTAATCGTGAACCGCAATCAGTCTCCAACGATCATGGCTCCCGTCGGCTTCCCAGGACTCTTGAACGGACTCGATCGCGTGTTGGAACAGGCAGCGGTAGCGCAGTATATCCCGCGAGAAGATGCTGTGTCTTTCCAAGCACCACTCGACCTTGTGACGGAGGACGGCGTCGAGTGTAGCCGTATCAAGGCGCAGCCATTTCTCGGATCGTTCTTTCGTGGATCTGTTGAACCTCTCGATCTTCCAAAGGACTTCCACGGCGAAACCCTATTGCCAATCCTTAGCCCTTAGCATTTCTCCACATGCCCGCCTGCCATCGCACTGACGCCGTCTGTTGCAGCCGGTGCTGCCGGCCCTCACCCTAACCCTCTCCCGGAGGGAGAGGGGACCGACGCGCTCAGTCCCATGGGACACCGCACAGTCTCGCAATCTCCCGTGAGACCGCATCGAGATCATCCATCACATCCCGGTTCTGTACCCGGAGTATTCGCAACCCTTGTGCGGCGAGGTACTCTGACCGCTCCGCATCCTGGGCAGCCTTGCCGTCGTGGCTCATGCCATCCACTTCCACGGCCAATCCCGCGCTGTGGCAGTAGAAATCGACCACATAGGGCCCAATTGGATGTTGTCGGCGGAACTTCAGGCCGCCGATTTGGCCGTTGCGGAGGGCAAGCCACAGGAGTTGTTCGGGCTCGTTGCTCTCGTGGCGCAGAATCCTTGCGCGGCAGATCATGTGTTTTGAGGGGTAGCGGTCTTGGGGCATGGACTCGCTCCCGAAAAAACCCTCACCCTAACCCTCTCCCAAAGGGAGAGGGGACCGGTCACTTGTCCTTCACCTCGAACTCGGCGTCAATGGTGTCGTCGTCGCCGCCTTTGGGAGCTTCCGTTCCGCTCGGCCGAGTTCCGGCCCCGGGCTGGGCGCCAGCGGCCCCGGCGCCGGCCCGCTCGTAGAGGCTCTTGCTGAAGGCGTGGGAGGCCGCCTCCAGCTCGGTGATGGCCGACTTGAGCGATTCGGCCGTGGCGTGCTCGTCCTTGACCATGGCCTTGACCTTGTCGATCGCCGACTGCATGGCCTGACGATCGGCGGGCGTGAGCTTGGCGTCGTGCTCCTTCATCAGCTTTTCGAGCTGCCAGCACATGGTGTCGCCCTGGTTGCGGAGCTCGGCGAGCTGGCGCTTGCGCTTGTCCTCTTCGGCGTGGGAGTCGGCGTCCTTGCGCATCCGCTCGATCTCCCCTTCCGACAGGCCCGCCGACTGCTTGATCTCGATCTTCTGGGCCTTCTGGGTGCCCAAGTCCTTGGCCGACACGCTGAGGATGCCGTTGGCGTCGATATCGAAGCTGACCTCGATCTGCGGCACCCCGCGGGGCGCCGGCGGAATGCCTTCCAGGTTGAACTGGCCCAGGAGCCGGTTGTCGTCGGCCATGTCGCGCTCGCCTTGGAACACCTTGATGGTCACGGCGCCCTGGTTGTCGTCGGCGGTGCTGAAGACCTGCTTCTTCTCGGTCGGGATCGTGGTGTTCTTCTCGACGAGCTTGGTCATGATTCCGCCCAGGGTCTCGATGCCCAGCGAGAGCGGAGTGACGTCCAAGAGCAGCACGTCCTTGACCTCGCCGGCGAGCACGCCTCCTTGGATCGCCGCTCCGACGGCCACCACTTCGTCCGGGTTGACCCCCTTGTGCGGCTCCTTGTTGAACATCCCGCGGACCAGGTCCTGGACCTTGGGGATACGCGTCGATCCGCCCACGAGGACCACCTCGTCGATGTCCTTTGGGCTGAGATGGGAGTCCTTCATGGCCTGCTGGACCGGCCCGCGGCACCGCTCGATCAGGTGATCGACCAGTTGCTCGAACTTCGCCCGGGAGAGCTTCATTTGGAGGTGCTTCGGCCCGGTGGCGTCGGCGGTGATGAAGGGGAGATTGATGTCGGTGGTTTGCGCCGAGCTGAGCTCCCGCTTCGCCTTCTCGCAGGCCTCCTGGAGGCGCTGGAGCGCCATGGTGTCCTTGCGCAGGTCGATGCCGTACTGAGCCTTGAAGTCGTCGGCCACGTGGTGGATGAGCACTTCGTCGAAGTCGTCGCCGCCGAGGTGGGTGTCGCCGTTGGTGCTGATGACGCGGAAGACCCCTTCGGCCACTTCGAGGACGGAGACGTCGAACGTGCCCCCCCCGAGGTCGAATACGTCGATCTTCTAGGCTTGCTTCTTGTCCAGTCCG
>Ga0172371_10010172_pt1 | contig 12772 bp, 11 predicted proteins | sample Lak12m_FD_114543 | JGI IMG/M metagenome (GOLD analysis project Ga0172371, IMG submission 114543) | Freshwater microbial communities from Kabuno Bay, South-Kivu, Congo - kab_022012_12m | ecosystem: Environmental > Aquatic > Freshwater > Lake | place: Democratic Republic of the Congo: South-Kivu... | reverse complement strand
CCCGCAGTCCGAATTGCACGCTGTTTGTCCCCCATCACTACGAACCGAATTTCGCCTACCCGCTGCTGGTCTGGCTGCACGGCCCCGGCGACGACGAGCGGCAACTGCAGCAGATCATGCCGCACCTCAGCTTGCGGAACTACGTCGCCGTCTGTCCGCGCGGCTGCAGCCGGCCGCTGCCCGGCGAGCCGGGCTTCCGCTGGAGCCAGACGCTGCCGGCGATCGAAGAGGCCGAGCAGCGGATCCTGGACAGCATCGACCTCGCCTGCGCCCGCTATCCGATCGCGACCGAGCACGTGTTCCTGGCCGGCTTCCAATGCGGCGGCACGATGGCCCTGCGGATCGGCTTGCAGTACCCGGAACGTTTTGCCGGACTGGCCTCGATCGGCGGTCCGTTCCCGGAAGGCTCCGCTCCCTTGGCCCGCCTGAGGCAGATTCGCGGCTTGCCGCTGTTCCTCGCCCAGGGCCGCGATTCGCTGGAGTATCCGCTGCAACAGAGCTGCCAGGAACTCCATCTGTTCCACTCGGCCAGCCTGCACGTAACGCTCCGCCAATATCCCGTCGCCGACGATCTGACGACCGCCATGCTGGCAGATTTGGACGCCTGGATGATGGAACGTGTGACCGGCGTGAGCCAGGAGAGCTGCGACGAGGCACCGGTCAGCTGCCTGGACCGGCTGAACTGAAAAACGGACGTTGACAGGCTCGGGGCGTTTCGAGTACAAGCTCCCGGCGATTCCGCGCCGCCCATCCGGCAGCCGTCGGATGCGGCCTGGTTCACGTTGCGGGAGAATACCATGACCAGTCTTGTGCCGTTTCCGCCTCTGCCGTCGCTCGCCTTGCCGGAATTCGACATCAGCGATCTGCTGCAGGAAGTCTGCGACAGTCTGGAACATGACAGCGTGCGGCGGCGAGTGCCGATCGAGATGGACGTTCCCCCGTTTACCATGGTCCACGGCGACCGCCGCCGGCTGCGCGGCCTGCTGCTCCGCCTGATCGGCAACGCCGTGTGGGCCAGCCCCGCGGGCAGCCAGATCATCATCACGGCCTATCGCAGCGCGGACGGGGTGGAATTGGAGGTCGCCGACGATCGGTCGGAGCGCGCCGAGCTGCTGCTGGACGAGGGGCTGCCCGCCGAAGCCGAAGACGCGGAGCGCTTGCCCTGGTCCGAAGTGCAGCAGTGGGTGGCCGGCTGCGGAGCGTTCATCTCGGCGGCCGACTGTCCCGACGGCGGGATCGCACTGACCGTCCAATTCCCGCGGTACAGCGACCAGGACGGCGGTTCCAGGAAGGCCGCCTGAAGGCTGCGCCGGAGTTCCACGGATGGAATGGTTCCACAAACTGAGCGAGCCCGTCGTCGAGCGTTACCGCGCTCTGACGGCGCCGACGCGAATCGCCTGCCTGACCTTGGCCACCGCTGCCCTCGCGGGCCTGGTGATGCTGGCCGCGGGGCAGGCCGGCGGACCGTACCGGCCGCTGCTGGAAGGCCGCGCTTTCTCGTTCCGCGAATTGGCCCGCATGACCGCCGCGTTCCATGCCGCGGGGCTCAGCGAAGCGCAGCTGACCGACGGCCAGATCCTGGTTCCCGAGGCCCAACTGGATGCCTACTTGGTCGCGTTGGACAAGGCCGACGCCTTGCCCGCCGACTTCGACGACTCGGTCGACCAGGTGGCCGCCGAACACAACTGGTTCGCCTCGCGGCAGCAGACGGAACTGGGCTATCGCGTGGCCGAGCAGAAGAAGCTGGCGCGCATCCTGTCGGGCATGAACGGAATTGAATCCGCTTCGGTGCAGTACGGTGAGGTCAAGAAGCCGGGGTTCCCGCCGACCACGGAGGTCCGGGCCGTGGTGGCGGTGCGCGCCAGCGGCAATCGCGAACTGACCTACGAGGAGATCGAAGCCATCCGCGATACGGCCGCCGGCTTTGTGGCCGGCTTGGAACGGAACCAGGTCACCATCTCGGACCTCAACGCCTGCCGGGCCTACCCCGGCGGCGATGGCCCTGGTTCCGCCTCCGCGGATCTCGCTGCCCGCGCGGAACAGGCCCGCTTGGAGGACGAATACCGCACCAAGATCCAGAACCGCTTGACGGCCTATCCCGGCCTGATCGTCGGCGTGAACGTGCAGCTGGCCGAGACGGCGGAGTCTCCGTTGCAGGAATCGCCCCGGACCACAGGCCGCCGCTTTGCGCCCGCCCTGGTCTCGGCGTCGATCGATCTGCCCCGGAGCTACTTCGTCCAAGTCTGCCGCGAACGCCGCGGCCCAACACCAGACTCGCCCCCGGACCCCGCCGCCGTGCAGGCGGTCGAAGCGGACATCAAACAGACCGTCGAGCAAGCAGTGCTGGCGCTGCTGCCGCCGCCGGCCGCCGACTTGCGGGGAGCCCCCCAGGTCGTCGTCACGTCCTACGACGCTCCGCCCAGTCCCTCGAACGCCGACAGGTTGCCATCGTTGGCCGTGTCCTGGATCACCGCTCATGGCTCGCTGCTCGCAGCCGGCGGCCTGTTGTTCGCCTGTGTGTGGCTGGTGGTGTCCGGTCGCCGTCGCACTGCACGGCCGGCAAGTCGTTCGCCGGAAGCCGGCGGATCCGACGTCGACGACCAGTCCCCGCCGGACGCTTTCAGTCCGCCCGATCCCGAGGCCCCGGGGGCCGGCCCCGAGCTGCACCTCCGCATCCACCGGGTGATTCAGGAGGATCCCCAAGCGGCAGCCCAGACGCTGCAGCGCTGGCTGCGCAAGCCGGCCTGAATCGCCCCGGACGCGGCTCAGACATACCGAACTCCATGTTGGCCGACGGAGGCCTTGTCATGTTGAACGATGATGCTCGGTCCAAGGTGAATTCCGGACGTCAGAGCCCTGCGCCCAACCCTGGGCCGGACGACGGCATTCGCAAGACAGCGATCCTGATCGACAGTCTCGACCAGCCCACCGCGGAAACCCTGTTCGCCCAACTGCCGCTCGATCTGGCGACGCAAGTCCGTGGGGCCTTGCTGACGCTGGGCGAGGTCGATCCGCAGGAACGCGAGCAGGTTCTCGCCGAGTTCCTCGGCGCGGACCAGGGCTCCGGCCCGGGCCTCGAATCACCCGAGCCGGCCCCGCCTCCGGTCATTTTGAAGGTCGCGGCGGCCGAATTCGCCGCGAGTTCCGCCCCGCTCGCCGTTCCTTCCCGAGACGATGTGTGCCGGCCAGCGGTGCGGGTTGTCATCGATGCGCCGGTGCAAGACGCGGAGCGATTCCCGTACGCTGCGGCGGACCAGCGCTTGCCGCCGACGGGACCGCCGCTCTCGCCGCCATCGCCTGCGGCCGATGACACGACCGCTCACCTGGCGCGCGGTTTGGCGCACGAACACGCCCAGACGATCTGCCTGGTGCTGGCGCAATTGCCTCCGCACCAGGCGACCGACCTGCTGCAGCGTCTGCCCGCGGGGCGGCAAGCGGAGGTCCTGCGCCGCCTGGAACAGCTGGAGTCCGCGGCCCCGGAAGTCCTCCGGGAGTTGGGCGAGGCCCTGCAGCCGTGGGGACTCTCGCCGCCCCGCGTTCGCGCCCCGCAGCCCGCTGGTTCCTCGTCGGTGGAACCGGACTTTCTGCCGCCGCCGGGGACCGGCAGAGCGAATGTTCGCGCGACGGGGCGGGGGGACGCCAAGCGGCTGGCGGCCTGTGCGGTCGAACCGGGTGAAACGCCGCCGCTGACGGAGTTCGACGACCTGATGCGACTGGACGATGCGGCCCTGGCCCGCGTGTTCGCCGCCGCCGAGCCGGCCACGGTCCTGCTGGCGCTGTCGGGCGCGAACCGCGACTTGATCAATCGCATCGTGCGCCATCTGCCCTCGTCCGCCGGCCGGACGCTGCGGCGGCAACTCGAGTCCCTGGGGCCGACACGGCTGCGGGACATCGAACTGGCCCAGCAGCAGTTGGCGGAACTCGCGAGCCAGATGTGCCGCGAGGGATTGATCCACGTGCCCCGCCGCCGGCGCTTTACGATGGCCGCCTGACCAGCCGGCGCACCGTTGGGGCCGATGCCTGTTCCGTGGAACGTCTAGCAAGGAAAGGGATCCTGATGAGAAACACGCTGTGCCTCCTGTTTGCACTGTCCGCGGCCCTGCTCGTTCCCGCGGCCGGTGCCGCTGCCGAGGGCGGCGTCGCCGGCAAGCGGCCCCATATCATCTTCCTGCTGACGGACGACCAGGGCTACGGCGACATCTCGGCGCATGGCAACCCCGTGCTCAAGACGCCGAACCTGGACCAGCTGCGCGCGCAAGCCGTGCGGTTCACCGACTTTCACGTCAGCCCCACCTGCTCGCCCACACGCAGCGCCCTGATGACGGGCCGCCACGAATTCAAGAACGGCGTCACCCACACGATCCTGGAACGTGAACGCCTGACCCTCCAGGCCACCACGATCGCCCAGGTGTTGAAGTCGGCCGGCTATACGACGGGCATCTTCGGCAAGTGGCACCTCGGCGACGAGGCCGAATACCAGCCGGATCGGCGCGGGTTTGACGAGGTCTACATTCACGGCGGCGGTGGGATCGGCCAGACGTATCCCGGCTCGTGCGGCGATGCACCCGGGAACAAGTACTTCGATCCGGCCATCCTGCACAACGGGACCTTTGAGAAGACGAGCGGCTACTGCACCGATCTGTTCTACGCCCAGGCGACGAAGTGGATCGATGCGCAGCGGCAGGCCGGCAAGACCTTCTTCGCCTACGTCCCGACGAACGCCCCGCACGGACCGTACATCGCCAAACCGGAGGACAAGGCGTTGTACGAAGGCCAGGGGCTGCCGGAAAGCACGGAAAATTTCTTCGGCATGATTCACAACATCGACCAGAACATCGGCCGCCTGCTGGCCAAGCTGGACGAGTGGGGCATCGCGAAGGATACGCTCGTCGTGTTCATGAACGACAACGGCGGCACCGCCGGCGTGCAAGTGTTCAACGCGGGCATGCGCGGGGCCAAGGGTAGCGCCTGGCTCGGCGGCACCCGCGCCTCGTCCTTCTGGCGCTGGCCGGGCACGCTCCAGCCGGGAGACTGCGGCGCCCTGGCGGCTCACATCGACTTCTTCCCGACCCTCGCCGCGATCTCCGGGGCGACGATCCCGGAAGCGGCCCGGGCGCAGGTCGAGGGCCGCAGCCTGGTGCCCCTGCTGGAGAATCCCGGCGCGACATGGGAAGACCGATTCCTGTTCGCGCACCAGGGACGCTGGCCGAAACTCGCGGATCCGAACACGGCGAAATTCAGGATGGCCTCGGTCCGCAAGACGCGCTGGGCACTGGTCAGCGAGAATGGCGGCGCCGAGCCCCACTGGCAACTGTTCGACCTGGCCACCGATTACGCCCAGCGGAACAACGTCCTGGAGCAACATCCCGAGGTCGTCCAGGAATTGAGCGCAGCGTTTGACCAATGGTGGTCCGAATGCCTGCCGCTGATGGTCAACGAGAAGGCCATGGGCCCGCCGGTCAATCCTTTCCAGGCCCGCTACTATCAGCAGTTCGGCGGCAGCCCGACTCCGGAGGATCTGCGGCGAATGGATCCCCAGGGCGCGCTGACGTTCGGCCAGCCGAAGGCCGCGCCGAAGGAGAAGGGCGCCAAGAGAAAGGGCGGCGCGAAGCGGTGAGGCCTGCTTCAGCCGGCCGAGGTCCCGGGCTCCCCGCGGCCTGCGGTGGGGAGGCCCGAGCCGGCCGCAGCCGCGCCGAACTGAACGGTCAGCGTCTGTTCCCCGTCGAGCAGTCGTTCGCGGGTCTGACCGTCGGGCCCGGTAACCCGCACGGGCCCATGCCCGTGGAGCGAGATGTCGATGGCCTGCTCGTCACAGCGTGTGACGATAGCGTTGACCGGCTGGTCGGACTCGACAGCAATCGGCAACTGGACCACGATCGCCAGTTCGCGATCGTTCAGGTCCACAGCGGTGCGCGTGCCGGCTGAGTCGACGGTGGTGACAAAACCATGCCCGATACGCCGGCCCCGGCGATCGTAGCGATAGACCAGGTGCAGGCAGCGCTGGCCGGGCCAGCCGTAGATCCCGTCCAGCGCCGTCACGATGCGCTCCCGGCCGGTCACACAGCCGCTGCGCACGTCGGTCACGGTGATCGGGTACATTTGCGCCGGAGGCAATTCGTGCTGCAAGCCCAACGGCTCGCACCATAGTAGAAGTGCAGATTGCCCCAGGCGAGCTTGGCGAGGACGTCGGCATAGACATCCGCCTCGCTCTGGATGGCAGCCGGATTGCCGAGCGTGCAGGGAGTAGGAAACAGGTGCATTTCCGGGCCTTCACTGACCTCCCTGTCAAAGATGAACGGTTGCCCGGCGAAGGTCCGCGTCGGCACGGCATTGTTGGCCACCACCACGCCGCCGCGGCGCATGATCTCGCGGCCCCAGGCGGCGATGGCGTGTTGTTGCAGCAGCGGCACGGCCGTCTTCAAACGCGTGATCGTCCGGGTCTGCGGGTCGATGTCCGCCGTATGGCCGTCGAATCGATCGTAGCTGTAGCCGCCGCCGTAATCCCACAGGGCGCCGTCGACGAACACGCCGCTGACACCCATCTCGTTCAGCATGACGTCGACGCTGTCCAGTAACGCCCGGCCATAGGCGTTATCCACGGCCGGATAGTAGCTCCACCAGCGCCAATTCTCGGCCAGACGCTCCTCGGTGAATCAGCACGTCGTCGAGGGCCACCAGCCCGATCCCGAACTTGTCCAAGCTGGCAAACACCGTCAGATTGGTCTTAAGCGGGCGCGTGAGCGGCGGCGATACGGACCCACCGGCGAGGTAGACCTGCTGGACCGCAGCGCGAGCGACGGCCAGGCGATGGGTGAAGACGATGCCGACCGGCTGCGCGGTGAGATTGGTGAACGAGTCGCGCACCAGCACGCGGCCGAGTTGAGCCTGGATACCGCGTTGCAACTGATAATGCTGGTTGTCGAGCGTGACGCGCGAGCCCTCGACCGTCAGGTTGCCGGCGCCGTCAGACGTGGCGGCGAGGATCAGGTCCGCACGGTTGGGGACCGAAAAGCTCGACTCAACGGAAAACTGCCGCCCCTCCGCCGCCACGCAAAAGCCGCCGCCGGGCAGGACCACGGCCTGCGTCGGCAGTCGCCGTCGGGGGGCCGGCAGCGCCGGCACGACGAACGTCTGTGGCGACGGGACCTTGGCGGCACAAGTGACCGGCCACGTGAAAAACGTCGCGCACGGCGGCACGGCTGTGGCCGTTGGGCCCGCGCACGACGGCCGACAACGCGTATTCTCCAACCGCCTGGCCCGTCAGGTCAAAAGCGAATTCACCCTGGCAGGTATCCGGGATCGGGTCCGCCGCTTGGTCGCCGATGGTCGCCCCGTCGCCGCGGACCAGGGACACCACAGCCCGCTCGCCGTCGGCCAACGGCAGCACGCCCAGGAAGTCGACCTCCGCCAGCACCTGCGGGTCGTCCGCGTAGACGCTGCCGCGTAGCCGCAACTGCCCCTGGCGAGTGACGTCCTTACCGACGCGCTCCGCCTCGCGCCAGTATTCCGCGGCGATCTCCCCGGCGCTCAGCGCTCGGTCGTAGATCCTGGCCTCGTGGATCAGGCCGGCAAACGGCTGCGACGGGCTGGAGATCCTGAACGGCACGCTGCCGTAGATCGGATCACCGCCGCAAGCGAACTCGGCATCGCTCACGCCGTCGACAATCAGGCGGGCCCGCGGACCTTGACGCACCACGCCGAGCAGCGTGAAGTCGCCGGACGGCTTCAGCGCCCGATTGTCCCCGCAATCGACATAACCGCCGCCGGCATCGAACCGCAGCCCCCCGCGTCCGGCGGCCTGTTCCCACCGCGCTTCGGCAATCCGCCCGTCGTGCCCATGGCCGCTTGCGTCCCGCAGCCACTCACCCCGGCCTGCGGCGAACCGGTAGTGAGCAACCAATCCCGGTTCCTGAGGTTCGCCAGCCACCAACCCGGACGAGACCACCGTCGCAACCAGCCAGTTCATCCAGCGTGTCATCGGACAATCTCCCTTGGCCCACCGACTCGTTCCACCCGCCAAGCACCGTGACCCTGGTCCCCACGACGGCCAGTTTGTTGGTGTACAGGTTCAACAAGAACGCACGGTGCGGTCCCCAGCGAGAAACACGGACAATTGAATTGTGCCCCTCAGTTGCAGGGGGACTTTGTCGGCCAAGTGCTCGAAGGCCGCGTTGCGGCCGTTCGTGCCACTCGACCGACAAATCGGGCTTAGTCCGCTCGCACCGGCTGACCGTGATTCTTGGCCCAGCGCAGCGTGGCTTCGAGCTTGGGGTAGTCGGCGGGGCGGCTGTCGTAGTACTCGGCCAGGCCCCAGGCGCCGTGGTTGCTGTATCGCCCGATGGACGAGAAAACGGCGAACACATCGCCGCCGTTCTTTGCCCATTCGTCGAAGTACCGCCGATACATGTCGCCCATGCGGGGATGGCGATTGCAGGCATGCATCGTGGCGCTGATCTTCTCGACCAACTCCTGGTCCTTCACAAACGCAACCATGTGCTGGCCGCCTTCGTAGGCGATCAGTTTGACCCCGTACTTCTCCGCCACCAGCTTGTCTTTCCGCATCCGATTCAGGCTGTCGGTGAAAGCGGTCTGCTCGAAATGGTCCAGCATCTGATCCACGGTCCAGTCCCTCATTTGGGCACCGAGGTCGGCCGTCTTGCCGCGGCCGATGCTGTACGGCATGTACGGCGCGACCGCCAGCGCGTCGGCGTGCCGGGCCGCGTCGCGGAATCCCAGGACGCCTTCGCTGACGCCCGTATTGCCCGCTTGCGACGGCAGCACGCGGACGAACCGCCCGTGACCTCCGAAGACGTCTTCCCAGATCTTGAAGATCTCCAGCGAACGTACGGCCGTGTAGTGCCAGCCGGCTTCCCACGGCTTTTCCTTCGGGCCCAGGCCGAACTTCACACCTTGCTCGCCCGCGTAATGGCTCTGCTTGAACTGGCCGTTCCAGACTTCGTTCGAGTATTCAATGTAGATCTTGAGCGACGGGTCCAGCCGCGACTTGACCATTTCCGCAAAACGGCGCACAAAGTCATCGTCCGCCAGGTGCGGCAGGCAGAACCACGGGTCGATCTGCTGACGGTTGCACAATTCGAGCATCCATTCCAGGGCCACGCCGCGTTTGGAAAACGTCGCGTGTTGCAGTGTCGGCCGGTCCTGCCACTGACTGACTTCGGAGCCGTTGGTGTGCATCCAGTCCATGAAGCGGAAGCAGGCGAAGCCCTGCCATCGCTGCAGGAACGCCGGATGGAATGGGTCCTGCTTCCACGTCTGCTCGAATCCCGGCATGATCACGTGGATGTTGCGGACGGGGTTTTGGGGATTGGTTGCGTGCAGTTGCAGCGAGAAGCCGCCCTGGCTCGAATCCACGTCGATCAGGATCCGGCCCGGTTCCTGCGATCGGATTCTCGCGTTCTTGCCGAAGTCGAGTTGGCCATCGCCCTCGTACAGCACGGTGTACGTGCCGGCGGGATAATGCCCGCCGCTGATCGTACACAGCATGGCCTCGGCATAGCAGCCGGGCTCCAACTGCTTCACCCAGCCGAACTCGTCGAGGGCCAGTTCCGGCCCTTGGCCCCAGCCGGCACCTTTCTTTTGACTGATCCACGGCCGGGACGTGCGGAACACGTCCACAAACGGCAGTTCCGTCATCCAATCCGCCGGCCCGGCCAAGTTGATGCCCAGACGCGGATTTGCGTCGGGCGGCGCGGCCGGACTCGTGTTGATTCCGAAAACGACCAGGCAGATCGCGAGTAGCAGTCGGTTCATTTCATCAATTCCTTGCGCGAAAGCGGGTTTCGGGTGACATTGACGGCGAACACAAAGAGACAGCGAATGAAGCCAGTACCTTTCGCCGTCTGTCTTGATTCGCGTTCGATTCCCATCGTCGGTTCAATTGCCGCTCGGCCGTGTCAGGCAGTGCTGTATCCGTCGCGACTCGTCCCACCCGACCGTCTCGAGGTACCGCGCGGTGGGTTCGTCGAGTGAATGCGTCAGGTCGGCAGCCATATTGCGGAACATCCACTCGGCCATTTTCGCTTGGTAGGCGTCGGGGTGGAAGCCGGCCAGTTCTGCGGCGGCGGTGGCTCTCTCCGCGTCGGTCTGCGGCTTGGGCCGGGCGTGCGGCCAGACGTGATACGCGCGGGGCAGCAGGCCCATGGGGCTTTCCCCGGTCAGCGCCGCGTAGAAACACGCGAGGTTCAGGAAGTGGCCCAGGTCGCCCGGATGCGAACTGTCCTGCGGGTGCTGCAGGGCGAGCTCCGGTCGCTCGCGGTAGACGCGTGCCCAGGCGGTCGAGCACGGCGCGTACAGGTGAATGCGGTTCTTCACGGCCAGGTCGAGAATGCGCCGGCGGCCCTCGACTTCCCGATCGCTTCGCCCCCACCCCATTTCATAAAACACCGGCTCGCCGCCCGCCGCCCGGATGGCTGCACAGTATCGCGTGACAGCATCGGCATGGGCGCTGCCCGTCTCTTCGTCCGTGATGAAGCTGCACACCGTTTGCAGCACGACCAGCTGCGGACGCTCGTCGCGGATCTTGTCCAGGAATGTCTGCCCCGGCCTGACGCCGTACTCGTAGCGACTGAAGCCCGATTCCAGGTACACGCGGATGTCGCTGCCGCTGCGGCCCACCATTTCCGGTTCCACCGCAACGCCGGGCCGGCCGGCGAGCTTGCCGGTGACCAGCTTGGCCACTTCCCGAGGCATGTCGTTCCAGTAGGTACTGCTGCTGCCGGCAAACAGCAACCGGACCGGCTGTGTCGCCTGGGCGCCCAGTGGAGATGCCAGGACGATGAGGACAACTGCCGTCAGTGCGTCTCCTCGTTTCATGCGGGAAGTCCCTTTTTTGTTCTGAAATGGTATCGTCATTCACCGGCGGTCCGCTCGCGCACGGCCTGGCCGATGGCTCGCAGGCTGGCTTCGTGCATCTCCTCGTACTCGCGACAGATGACGATGCCCGCCGCGCCCGCGTCATAAGCCCGATCGACACAGCGGTTGACTTCGTCGGGATTGCTGGGCGATGGTTCCGTGCCCCAGTCGGCTCCCCGAGGGACGTCGATGGCGATGCCCGCATAGACGGCCGATTCGCCGGCGACGCCGTCGACGGCGCGGCGCGTCTCGCGATAGACGTATTCCGGCGAGAGACCTTCGGCGGCCAGTTTGTCGAACGGCGGTTCCACCTGGGGGCTGTGACCGGCGACGGCGTAGAACAATTCCAGGGCTTGGTCGGGCGAGAATCCTCGCAGGAGATGGCTGCAGTAGCCATCCTTGATCCGGCCGGCCAAACGCGGGCCGAGGATGTCGTGGTAGGTGCTGATCTTCAGGAAGTCGCTCCGCGGCGCCATGCGGGCGTAGGGCATTGCCGCGCGGAAGAACAGATCCCACGAACTCTGCGAGTGGTCGATGTGACGACCGACTTGGGCTCGGGGATTGATCGCCTTGACGGTGTCGTAGATCCGCTGATGCAGATCCTCTCCGGCTCGGTAGTGCAGGTTCTCCCAGGCGAAGATCTCGGGATACTGCATCAGGAGCCGCAGGAAGCCGACCAGGGCCCCGTCGGGACCAGGCTCGCCGCCCTTTTCGAGCACGCGAATGAACCGCGTCAGCTCGGTCAGGCCGATCTTGGCGCGTTCGAAGTCGACGCCTTCCTTGCCGGCCCGTTGCCGGCAGTGATCGCAGAAGCACGTCGGCGTCTCCCGGGCCCAGTCGACGAGTCGCGAGAGGTGCCCATTGCGTTCCGCGCCGTACTGAATGCCGTCCAACGCGTAGCTGGAGAACAGGTCCCGGACGCACGCCTCGACCCAGTTCAGGTAGTCCGGATGGTTCCAGCAGGCCCGCCGGCCCCGCTCGCCGAGGACATCGACCGTGCGGACGTTCTCCGCGCCGAGGATGTTCTCGATCAACCCCTCGCCGCCCGGTTCGTACATCCGTTCATAGACCTTCATGCCCCGCCGCCGCGCCGGTTCTGCGAGATCAGCGAAGATTTCTCGCCCCGCGTATGCCAGCGTCAAATCGAGCGGTTTGTGCCGCAGTGCGGTGCCGGCGTAGTACTTCTCGTGCGGCTGGAAGAACGTCTTCGTGACCTGGCGATCCCGACCGTCGCGGATGGGCACGCCGTGGTAACCCTGCGCTTCCTTGGGCCGGAGCATGGCCCCGTAATACGCATTGCTGGTGACGAACAGCGTGTTCACGCCCGCCGTTTCCTGGAGGAAGTCCAGGCAGTGATCGATACCTTCGTCGTAGGGACTGTGCGCCGCGAGATGGACGCCGACGAATCGCGAGCGAGGTGTTGCCCCTCCGTCCGGCAACTCCGCTGCACGGCCGGATGACTCGAGCCGGCGGATGCCGGCCGTGACGGCGAACAGGCCTGCGGTTTTCAAGAAGCGGCGTCTGTCGCCGAACTTGCGATCGGTGCGGCCGCCGGCGGGCAGTTTTCCCTGGCTTTCGTCGCGGTTCGAGTTGTCAGTCATGTCATTTCGCCCCTCACCCCAAACGTGGCGTGGTGCAAAGTCGGGCTTGCGTGTGCAAGCAGTGGGGTAGGTTTTGTTGACGAAGTTCCTCCGCTGGGCACGGTGAATTCTCCTGGTTCTCTCGCCCCGAAGGGGCCAAAACACATCAGCCCAGGGCAACGCCCTGGGTGCCGAGACTTCAGCTTCATACAACGAAGCCGCATGCGGAGCCACGAGTCCAGTTTCTGGAACATCCAACGACAAGTGGAGAACTCCGTGGCGAAGTAATTCGCCGTTCCCCTGATCACCCGATGCAGTTT
>Ga0172371_10010169_pt1 | contig 12775 bp, 15 predicted proteins | sample Lak12m_FD_114543 | JGI IMG/M metagenome (GOLD analysis project Ga0172371, IMG submission 114543) | Freshwater microbial communities from Kabuno Bay, South-Kivu, Congo - kab_022012_12m | ecosystem: Environmental > Aquatic > Freshwater > Lake | place: Democratic Republic of the Congo: South-Kivu... | reverse complement strand
GGCGCCCTGCGCCCGGAGCACCTCCTCCTGGCAGCGTCCCTGCTCTCCTTCGCGTACTTCATCCCCGCCTACCAGGGGTTCCAGGTGCACGCCCTGGACGCCTTCGCATCAGCGGACGCCGTGGCGGCCCAGTACCGGGGAGGCACCATCGTCTGCGACCACCCCACCATGAACTACAGGCTCGTGGAGGCGGGGGTCGTGGACGAGGGCGACCTCCTAGGAAACCACTACGCCCCGGACTACTACGGGATGAGCGAGCCCCGGGCGTACATCGAGTGGCTCAGCGATAATAACGTCACACTCTGGATCAGGTACGACTACAGGTCCGACGCCGTCTGGGGCGTCATCCATGCAGGCTGCCCCCAGGTCCTGGTGCTGGTCGCCGAGACGCCATGCGCCGCGGTGTACGCGGTGGACCGGGCCGAGGTGGAGTCCCTCCTGGGCCGTGGGAACACCTAATATACGTTTTAGGCTCCTTGATGGCTGATCGGCCATGTCCAGGTACGAGGCGCTTGGGGTCAACGTCAGGAAGCCGGGGATCGAGAGCTTCAAGGGGGCCATCGAGAACCTTTACCCCGACGCCTTCTGCGTCGTCCAGAGGGACCCCGCCGACCCCCATGTGGGGCTCGTCGTGCACGCAGACTCTGCGGGCACCAAGCCCATCCAGGCGTACATCGGGTACAGGGAGACGGGCGACGCCGCCTGGTTCAGGGGCCTCGCCCAGGACGCCCTGGCCATGAACCTCAACGACGTGGCGTGCGTCGGCGCAGAGCCGGTGACCTTCGTGGACTACGTGGCCTTCAACACCCTCCTCATAGACAGGGCCAGGCTGCTGGGCGCCCTCGCCGAGGGCTTCCAGGGCTGCCTCGACGCCATGAGGGGCGAGGGCCTGCAGTTCATGTTCGCCGGCGGTGAGACGGCGGACCTCCCCGACCTCCTCAGGACCCTGGACGTGTGCGTCACCATGGTGGGCCGCGTCAAGCTGGCCGACGTGGTCACGGGCAGCCGGGTGGCCCCCGGGGACCTCATAGTTGGCGTGAGGAGCGGCGGCGGGGCCAGGTACGAGAGAGGCGTCAACAGCGGCATCATGAGCAACGGGCACACCCTGGCGAGGGCCAGCCTCATGAGCCCCGAGTACGTGGATAGGTATCCGGAGGTCTCCCACCCGTCCAGGGGCAGGTACACGGGGCGCTTCGCGTTCGGCGACTACCTGGACGAGCTGGGCTCCACGGTGGGCGAGGCACTGCTCTCGCCCACCCGGCTCTACGCCCCCGTTGCCAGGGAGGCCCTGAGGAGGGCAGGCACCGCCGTCCACGGGATGGTCCACAACACGGGCGGCGGCCAGACCAAGTGCCTCAGGCTGGGCAGCCGGGTCGCCTACGTGAAGGACCGGCTCCCCGAGCCGGACCCCGTCTTCGGCCTCGTGCAGAGGGAGGGCCGTGTGGAGTGGCGCGAGATGTACCAGGACTTCAACATGGGGGTAGGCTTCGAGATCATAGTTGACCCGGGCGCCGCCGATGAAGCGGTATCTGCTGCCGAGTCCCTCGGCGTGGGGGCCTCGGTCATCGGGCGGTGTGAGCGATCCAGACGGGGGAACACCCTGAGGCTGTCCACGCCCCGCGGCGACTTCCTGTACGAGTAGCCGCTACTTGGAGGAGGCTGCCGGCTTCGCAGTCAGCGTGTTTCCGCAGTATATGCAGTACAGGGTCTGAGGCACCTTGGAGTTGCAGTGGGGGCAGGTCACGATGCCCGGCGTCGGCTCCTTCGCCTCTTCCTCCTCATCTTCGATGCTCGGCGAGCCGTCCAGGACACTCGGCTCGGTGAAGATGGGGGCCCGAGACGCGTTCTCGTACCTGAGGTCGAAGAACCGGCTCTCGGTCTCCCTCCTCAGATCGGCGGGGCGGGGCTCCTCCGTGGGCCCCGGCTCCTCTGAGGCTGGGGCGAGCGCGGCCGACTCAGGCGAAGGCTCCTCCGTGGGCTCGGCGGGGGGCTCCTCAGGCGCCTCCGAGGCGCCTACAGGCGGCTCGGGCTCGGCTATGATGATGTGCTCGGGTGCGGGTATCACCACGGGCTCCTCGAGGGGAGCCTGCGCCGTCTCGGGGAGCGGAGAAACGATGTGCTCAATGGATGCGACGGGCTCCTCCTCGGCCTGGACCACCACGACCTTAGGCTTGTGAGCCACCTTAGCCCTCGGCTCGGGCACCGGTGCGACCACCTTCTCCCTCGGCGGGGCCTCGCGCCCCTTACCCTTCTTCGTCCCGACTATGAGAGCAAGGACGGCCATGGCTATGAGCGCCACGGCCATCAGCACGAATAGAAGCTCGTCGACCCACATGTGTCTAATGTATCCACTCCTCTGAATATAGCTTTACGGCATCCCCCTGGGCGTCCACGTTACCCCCTTTTCACGTTTCCCGGGAGGAAAACCCTTTACAATATGTCTGTCTGTGTTAACACGGCCTGTGCTTAAGCCAGTCCGTTGAACTATTCATGTCAACAGGTTTTGGGTTGGGTGCGCTAAGATGCGGGTCGGCTCACCCCTGCTTCTCCGCGCGGTCCCCGGGCTTTCTGAGGCTCGCGCCGCCCATGATCTCCTGGGATATCTTGTCCCTGAGGCTGCTGCGCGGCCTCGACTCAATGACCGTCAGGTCCTCCTGGGCTTCGTCCCCCCACGTCGCCACGCTTACACTGCTCTTGGAGATGTCTATGGCCACGGCCTTGGGCCTACGAAGTTGAGGGGGGGACGTCTTGTTCATGACCGGCTTAGTCACGCCGGAGGATATTTAAAAGATGTGAGCCGCGGGTATGGAGCCGGGCTCCATACGGATGGGCCCAAGACTGCCTCATGCGTGGGGGTCTCAGCCTCTGCCTGGGACTCCATGAGACGCCGTCTGAGATCAGTGGGGAGCCTCTCGGCGGCCTCGAAGACGACCGTCTCGGCGCCCATCCGTGAGGCCAGGGCGTGGGCCGCGAGGGCGGCCCTGAGGCTCGTGGTCTTGTATGCGCTGTACTGGACAAGGCTTGAGTCATCGCCTGTGAGCTCGGTGATCCTGCGGAGGTTGGCGTAGAACCCTGGGTGGGGCGGGCCTCCGCGGAAGTCGTAGAGTACGAGGAGGGTCACGTCGTGGTTGTCCCGCCGGGGGAGCTCGTCCAGGAGCCTTTGGGCAGCGCTTTTCCGCCCCATCTCGGTTATTTAGGTAGCAGGTGCTACCCATATTTTCCTTCTGTAACGGTAGCAGGTGCTACCGTTATATCGAGTTTATTTCAGTAGTAGGTGCTACCTATATTTTCGAATTATAGTGGTAGCAGGTACTACGCTTATTTTATTGATGTAAGGGTAGTAGGTGCTACCTTTATTTTATCTGCGTGAGCAACACCGGACTCACACAGTGGCCTCAGCTTAACTCTGATTCATCACCGCTCAAACTAATGCCTTCACATCATCGGCCGAAGGAATAGTGGGTGGCGGCTGGGATAAGCGTGTCGAAAAAGCGGGGGGCTACTCGATCCTCAGCTGTGTGCCCCCGGTCTCCTTCCTGCTCTTCCTGAACACGATCTCTAGGACCCCGTTCCTGTAGCTGCTCTTGGCTGCCTCCTCGTCCACCTCGGCGGGGAACTCCAGCTCCTTGTAGTACCTCCTGGTGGAGTTCTCCACGTCCAGGGTCAGCCCGCGTGAAGTCGCGTACAGCTTGATGTCCTGCTTGTCGACGCCGGGGAGCTCGGCCAGGATCTTTACGGTGTCGGCGTCCTCGATGACGTCCACCAGGGGCTCCCGGCGGTCGGTGAGGCTCAGCGGCGGCTCGCCCTCCCCGGCCAGGGCCGGCTTCATGTTGCCGAACTCCCTTATGACGGGCTTGCCGTCGGGCCCGATCTTGACGCTGTACCCGTAGACGAAGGGGCCGTACTCCCTCCTGATGGAGCCGTCTGGCTGCCGGACCTCCCGGTACGCGTCGCTGGGGAGGCTGCCCTCCATGTCCTTGAAGGCGTCGGCCATCTCACGCTCCATCTCCTCCATCATGCGCTCTATGTCGCCGAAGATGGATGATCGGCGGCCGAAGCGCTTGAACCACTCGTCCCAGAAGCTCAAGGCATCACCATTTTCCCGTGGGGGCCGATCCGATTTAAACCCTACCCCACAGTTTAAGAGCCGCCCCGGCCCGGATCAATACCGTCTTGACAATCCTCGTCAGCTACAGCGAGATCGCCCTCAAGAGCCGCCAGGTCCGAGCCAGGCTGGAGCGGCTGCTAGCCGACCAGATAGGCTTCACGCTGCGGAGGGCGGGCTACGCGGGCTTCACGGTCCAGAGGAGGTTCGGCCGCATCATCGTTGAAGGCGCGCCGGGCGAGGCAGCAGGAGCCGTGGCCAGGGTCTTCGGGGTGGTAGCCGCCATGCCCTCCACAAGGGTGGACCCCGACCTGGGGTCGGTGACCGTGGGAGTGGCGTACGAGGCGTCAAGGACCATCAAGCCGGGTGAGGGCTTCGCGGTCAGGGCGCGGGTGGTGGGCACCCACGGCTACCACAGCAGGGACGTGGAGGCGGAGGGCGGCTCCAAGGTCCTGGAGGCCATGAGGGGCGCCGGCGTCCACGTGAACCTGGCCCACCCCGACGCCACCATCCACGTCGAGGTCAGAGACAACGACGCCTACATATACTCCAGGGCTGTCCCCGGCGTCAAGGGCCTCCCCTACGGCTCCCAGGGCCGGGCCGTCGCCCTCTTCAGCGGGGGCATCGACAGCCCCGTCGCCGCGTGGCTCATGTCGAAGCGCGGCGTCGAGACCCTGCCCCTCTTCGTGGACCAGACCCCCTACGTGGGGCCCAGCTACCTGGAGAAGGCCAGGGCCGCCTTCAGGGTCCTCGCAGCCTACGCCCCAGTCGAACGGTTCAGGCTCCACGCGGCTCCCATGGGGCCCGTCATGGCGCGGATACTGGAGAGCCCCGAGCCCAGGTTCACGTGCGTCCTGTGCAAGCGAGCCATGTACAGGGTCGCGGAGCAGTTCGCCGGCCGCGTGAAGGCCAGGGCCATCGTGACCGGCGAGAGCCTGGGCCAGGTTGCCAGCCAGACACTGGAGAACCTCTACGTCCTAGACCACGCAGTGTCCCTGCCCGTGCTGAGGCCCGTCATAGGGCTCGACAAGGTGGATATAGAGGCCCTGGCCAGGGACATAGGCACCCACGAGGTGACGGCGAGGACCGTCGAGGGGTGCGAGGCCGTGCCCAGCAAGCCGTCCACAGCATCAAGGCTCAGCAAGATCGAGGAGCTGGAGAAGGGGCTCGACCTGGCGCCCCTCTGCGCCGAGGCCGCCGGCGGCGTGTTCACGATGGACGAGGCGTGACCCGGAAAAGGTTAAACCACCAGGCTCCCCACATCTGGCGGAGAACAGGCTTGTCGAACATACCCCCAGACGCGTTCCAGGACGCCGAGGAGATAGACTTCGTCGAGGACAAGGAGTACTGGAACGAGTACCGGCTGGCCGACGGCACCACTCTGAAGGTGAAGCTGGTGCTCCGCGGAGTCAAGCGCCTCAAGCGGTACGAGCCCGACGGTTCACCCATCTACGCCATCAACAGCATCAACGTCGTCAGGGCCGTGGACGTGCCGGAGAAGCTGAAGGCCAAGCCCAAGAAGTCCGAGATGGCGCCAGTATAGGTGCGGCTGTTTGAGGATCGAGCTGGTGGCTCACACCCCCGACCTGGAGGCCTTGGTGGCCGTCAGCATGCTAACCACCACCAGCGGCGCCCAGCCCAGCACCCTCCACGAGAGGCTTCTGGCTAACCCCGAGAGGATACATGATGTTGTTAGCCGCCTTGAGGTTCAGCACGGCAACGTCCTGGAGCACAACAGGCTCGTCTGGCTCGTGGAGGCCACAGGCGACGAGGTCCTGGACGTCATGCTCGACACACGGGTCCTCTTGTTCACGAGGCTCGATGGCGGCAGGTGGCTCATGAGTGGCAACCTGAGGGCCATAGCAGAGTACGCAGAGCAGAAGGACACAGAGTTCGCCCGGGGGCTTGTGGACTCCGTGAAGGACGCCGCGCCCACCATCCACGCCTCACTCAGGAGGCGCACAGGGTGAAGGCCAAGCTACTCTCATACACGCCGCTGGCACCGCTGAAGGAAGCCACCGGGGTGCTCGACGCGAGGATCCTGCTGCCCCACCTGGGGTACACCTTCGCCGTTGAGCGCATCAGCAGGGCGTGTAGCCACCAGCTGGTGCGCCACAGGGTGGCCAGCTTCAGCCAGCAGAGCCAGCGGTACATCACGGTGAGGCGGCTCCAAGAGAGGGTGGTGACGCCCCCCAGCGTGGAGAAGGCCGGGGGCGACGAGTTCAAGGAGCTGGTGAAGGAGGCTGGTGAAGCTTACCAGAGGCTCGTGGACAGGGGGGTCCCCAAGGAGGACGCAAGGTTCGTCCTCCCCAACGCCGCCGAGACCAGCCTCCTCATGACCATGGACGGGCGGAGCCTGCTCCACTTCCTCGGGCTCCGGCTCTGCAACAGGGCCCAGTGGGAGATCAGGGCCCTGGCCGACGAGATGCTCGGGGAGGCGCGGAAGGCCGAGCCCGAGGTGTTCAACGCGGCGGGGCCCTACTGCTACCAGCTGGGCTACTGCCCTGAGGGCAGGTTCACATGCGGCAGGATGCGGGAGGCCGTGGACAGGTACAAGGCTTAGCCGAGGCCGGTGCGCCCTCACCCGTCAGTACAGGTCCCTGTAGTACCTGTTAAGGTCGCCCGCGAAGCTGCGGGGAAGCTCCCTGAAGAGCCTGATCTCGGCCACCTCCGGGTTCGCGTGGCCCGCTGGGACCAGGCTCGTCCGGCCCCTGAACACGACCATGAACCACTCGGCCCTCGTCTCCCCCTCAAACACGTGGCGTATGTGGAACACCTTGTAGAGTCCTGTGAGCCGAGCCTCGCAGCCCGTCTCCTCGCGCGCCTCCCGCACGGCGGGGTCCTCGAAGGATTCGCCGTGCTCGACCTTGCCCCCCGGCGGGTTCCAGTCGCTTCCCGTTATCCCCGGGAGATCGTAGCTGTGCCTCAGCAGGACATACTCGCCCGAGGGGGCAGTCAGGACAACGCCGGCGCCGAGCCTGGCGCCCTTCGAGGGTGGCTGGCTCCCGTCCGTCTGCTGCTCGACCTCGTGGACCTCGACGGGCCCGTACCTGCTGAACAGGCCTATGATCTCGGGGGGCAGCTCTGACATGGGTTCGCCAGCCTCGTTTACCGTGTAAATCTGGTTGGAGGGGGGTCTAGTCGCAGGGCTCGGGGTCCCTCTCCAGGCTGCCGACGCAGCAGTGGATGCTCCCGCTGTTCCGTGGCCGCACGAGGCTGCTGATGCTCACCTGGACCACCTCGACGCCGATGCTCTCGAACCACTTGGTGGCCTTGGGGTACTGGTCCGTGGTGAGCAGCTTCTTGGGCTCCAGGACGACGCCGCAGTCGGGGCCCTTCTTGAAGCCCCGGGTGTCGATGCTTATCAGGTCGTCCGGCGGCGCGATGAACTCCCACCCCATCTCGCGCCTCATCCACTCCACCAGGTACGGGTCGTAGAACCTGGGGTCCGCGACGCTTGTGTGCTTGTCCACCATGCTGTAGCGGATGGTGCCCTTCCTGGTGCCGTACCCGGGCCCGAACCTGACGTCCACCTCGGGGTCCTGGGCCCGGACGATGTTGGCGTACTGCTGGTGGCCCCACTCGTTTGCCCTGGTGACGCCGGGGTCACCTGTGTTGCCCCTCGGGTAGTGGACCTCGATGATCATGTGCTTCTCGTCCAGCCAGCCGCATGGGCCGCCCTCCACCATGCCGTCCCCGATGACCATGCCGACGACGGGGCACCCCGCCTCGGCGAGGGTCTGGTAGGTGGGCACCTCCTCGCCCTTCCTGATGTGGTCGTACATCCTGAGGATGACCTGCCCGTAGACGGCCGCGTGGCACACGTCGTCCGTGTAGATGCTCTTCACCTGGTACGGCGGATCATTCGGGTCCGGCTTCCTGGTGACCACTCTGACGCCCTCGGCCCTGAAAGCGTCTGCCAGGGCCTCGTGGTGGCGCACCAGTTCGTCCAGGTCCGGCTTGTGGGGCATCCTCCAGGCGTTGAGGCTGGACTCGTAGGGGGGCCACGGCGTTGGCTTACCCACCGAGAGGAACTCCTTGCCCGGCCTGTGGAGGAGCACGGTCCTGAGCTTGCCTATCGTGGTGTTGGCCTTCCACCTGCTCCCCCAGTACCTGGGCATCTCGGCCTCGAAGCCGCTGAGGACCTGGGGGTGGAGCCTGCTGTACATGTCGTGGAGCTCGTCCTCGGCCTTCTTGTATCCTGACATGGGTTAAACCATGCATGGCTACGCCTTAAAACACCTACGTCAATGCGTATGACTGCGCGGAGCCCCTCAGCCCCACATTTTTTCAGGTTTTTAAACGGGCGCGCAGTAGACCACCCATGACGGGTGCCATCCAAGTCTCATCAGCGACCCACGAGCAGTTGGCCAAGCAACTCTTCAACAAGACCTGGGACTACCTCGACATGCGTGAGAGAGCCCCGGAAGATGAGATCAACATGATTCACTGCGCCCACGCCTCCAGGTACCACTGGGGGGTGGTCGGAGAGGCCCTGCAGCTTGAGAGAGGAGAGTGGCAGGTCAGCCGCGTATACTCAGTCCTAGGGAGATCGGAGCCCGCCCTTTACCACGCCAAGAAGTGCCTCGAAATCTGCCGGCAGAACGGGATAGGCGACTTCGACATAGCCTTCGCGTATGAGGCGCTAGCAAGGGCACACGGACTCGCAGGAGACCACGGAAACCGTGAAAAGTACCTTGAGCTTGCCAAGGGGGCCGGCGAAAAGATCGAGGCGCAGGGAAACAAAGACTACTTTTTCTCAGAGCTAAAAACGGCTTAAAACCAATCGCCTTTCTCCAATGAGCCGTAGAGGGGGGAGGGGGGTGAGCGATGCGAACCTAGATCGGCCGCGGAATCGGTGAAGGACCCCGGGAACGGGTCCGATGCTCCGCCATTCTAGTCAAAATCGCCGGCCATTCTATACCAAATAGTCGTCCATTCCACACAGAAATGGCGCGCATCCGTCGGCCAGAAAGCGCCGGCCAACCGCAAAAATCAATTATAACTACAGAGGTTATGAGCCGCGGAAAACGCTTCTTACTACAGCAGTAAGGTCCCGCGGAGAACCAAGGCGCCCGGGCGAGCAGACACTCTAAAAAAGTAGGCTAACCTAATCCAGGAAAACCTCCTAGATAAGGTCCCGACGAACCCTAAACCACTATCCGGCCCCGATCCATCACCGTGAACCCTGACCCATCAGCCCGGTAAGCCACCACGGTCGGCCCCTCTATGAGCAGGTCAAGGTGCGTCTTCGACGGCTTGTAGCTGCCCCCGAAGGCAACGTGGATGGTGCCCACAGCCTTCTCAGCCTCGACGAAGGCGTCCACGACCCTGGCCCTGGGGTTGATGCCTATAGCGAACTCTCCCAGGTACCGGGCCCCAGCGTCCATGTTGAGCTCCTCAAGTATCCTGTCCCTCACCCTGCCATCCCTGCACCTGACCTCGCCCGCGAGCCCGTCCCTGGATGCTATCTCGGCGGGCGTCTCGCGGTACAGCCTCCCCGTGCCGCCGCTCGTGGCCACCAGCCTGCCCTGGAAGCTGTCCCCGACTGGGGGCATCACGTTCATCTCCCCCGTGGGTATGTTTGTGCCCTGCTCCACCTGGAACTCCTTGCCTCCCAGGTCCAGGGTGAAGTCTGAGCCACGCCCGCACGTCACGTGCACCTTGTGGACCCCCTTCAGCGCATCCTTCAGCCTCTCACCGAAGGCGAACATCTCCTCGTAGCCAGCCACCGTGAGGGCCGCTGCCCCCTCCGTGAACATGTCCATGTTGATGCCCGGGCAGTGCACGATCCTGTCCGTCTTCCGCCTCTCCAGCCTCATGAACTTGATGCGGAAGGCGGTCTCCCCCGCCTTGCTCCTGAACACGTTGACTATGATCTGGGGCCTGCTCGAAGCCATGATCTCCTTGGTCAGGTCGTCAGGCTCCGCCCTCACCTCGTCCCCTGCGCTGAGGACGACGAGCCTGGTCCAGAGGCCGAGGCTTATCCCCGCGTCCGCGAACATCTCGCCCATGTCACGCTTCTCAGGGTCGCAGAAGATGATCATGCTCTCGCCCGGCGTCGCCCCCTTGGTGACGACGAGGGCGTTCCTCGCGGCCTCGACCGCGTCCATGGGCTCAGTCCTGTTGCCGGCCATGCGGAGTGTTGGGGCTTGCCCGGTAAATAAAATCTGGGGTGAGCGCTCACAAGGCACGTGTGAAACATTTTATCCCTCAAGGGCGACTAGATAAGATTCCATATGTTCAAGACTAACAGGGACAGCCTGGTGGCGACGCAGGTCGTCGCCAGGGTCAGCCACCCCACGCTGCCCGTCCAGGGCGGCATGACGGGCAGCTACGTGACCACCTGGGATGGCAGGGCGAAGCTGGGCATAGGGCTCGGCGGCATCAAGTACAACGTACGGGTGGGTTCGCCATGCTTCGGGTGGCCAGCCGCGGAGTACCTGGAGCCTGGTGTGGCCCTGAAAGAGGACGAGGGTAAGCCCACATCGCCGGGGTACCAGGGGCCCGGCGCCGTGGCCACAACGTTCCAGGCCGTGACCTGCATAGGAAACCAGGTGACCGTCGCCTCAGGCGACGCAAAGGGCGCCACAGGCGTCGTCACCGGAAAGGGGAGGAACAGCGTCCTCAGCCACTTCGCGGACGCCGACCTCGCCGACCTGTCGATAGGGGACAGGGTCAAGGTGAGGGCCGAGGGCGTCGGCCTGGAGCTCGACGGGTTCCAGGGCGCCGTCTTCAACGTCTCACCCACTTTCCTGGAAGCACTGAGCCCAGACGTGAGGGACGGCGTGCTCACCCTGCCCACCGCCAAAGAGGTGCCCGCCTACGCCACTGGCTACGGCGTAGGCGGCTCGGAGGCCCAGCGAGGCTACCTCTGCGTCCAGAGCAACCCGCCCGCCCTGGTCCAGGAGCTGGGGCTGGCCGACCTCCGCATCGGCGACCTGATCGCCCTCAGGGACACCCTCATCAGCTACGGCAAGGGATACCACAGGGGCGCAGTGACGGTGGGCGTCGTCGTCTTCGGGGCCAGCGACGCGGCAGGCAACGGCCCCGGCGTCCTGGCCATTGCGGCCAGCAAGGATGGCAAGATCAAGCCTAGGCTCACCAGGGACGCCAACGTCGCAAAGTACCTGAAGCTGGGGGGAGAGGCATGACCCTTAAGACGAACAAGGACAGGCTGGTAAGGGCCGCCGTCATGGGCGAGGTCAACCACCCGTGGGCCAACAAGACATACGACGTGGCCTACGACGGGTCCCCCAGGATCGGCTCCGGGCTCCGCCTCGGCATGTACGGCCTCAAGTACAACGTGAAGGTGGGCGACCCCTGCGGAGGCTGGGCCGAGGGCGAGCACGTCGAGCCAGGGTTCAGCGTCACCAACCCGGACCCCGCCGAGAACAACGCCCTCGCCCTCATGGCATGCATAGGCAACGAGGTGACCATGAGAACGGGGGACGCGAAGGGCGCCAGGGGCGTCGTCACAGGCAAGCACGGCAGCATCCTGGTTTGGCTGCCCGACGAGGACCACGAGAAGGTCACCATAGGCGACAAGGCTCAGGTTCACGCCTGGGGCGTCGGGCTCAGCATAAACGGCTTCGAGGACGTGTGCGTCCACAAGTGCTCGCCAACGCTACTGGAGAAGATGGGTATAACCGTCGAGGACGGCAGGTTGGTGGTGCCTGTGGCAGCCGAGTTCCCGGCGCACATAATGGGCAGCGGCCTCGGCATGGACCCCCACACCGTGGACTATGACATCCAGAGCACCTGCGACGAGGAGGCCGAGACGCTGGGCGTCGGAAGGCTGAGACTGGGCGACGTGGTGGCCCTCAGGGACCAGCTCAACGTCTGGGGCCGAGGCTACTACAGGGGCGCCGTGAGCGTGGGCGTGGTCGTCCACGGCTGGAGCCACCACATGGGCCACGGCCCCGGCGTCAACACTGTCATGGGCGCCATGCCCGGCAGGCTGGAGACGCGGCCCGACCCGGACGCCAACATAGCCAAGCTCCTAGGCCTGAGGTGACCAGCCAGACAGGCCGCTCGCTACCACGCGTCCACTTGGTTTTTATACGGTTCCGCGTTGGTTGAATGGATCAAGGTGCCCGAGGAGCAGTCCCTCGCCTACGGCGGCCAGGCCCTCATCGAGGGCGTCATGATGCGCAGCGGCTCGCACATGGTCATGTGCGTCAGGCAGCCCGACGGCTCCATAGGCACGAGCACACTCACCGTGAGGCCCCTGACCAAGCACCCCGTCCTAGGCCTGCCCCTCATCCGCGGCATCGTCACGCTCTTCGAGACCATGTACTACGGCGTCAAGAGCATGATGCACAGCGCCTGCCAGGCCCTAGGCGATGACGAGTCCTTCACCATCACCGACTACGCCATACTGGTGGCGATGCTCCTGGTCCTCAACGGCGCATTCATAGCCATACCCTTCGCCCTCACCAACCTCCTAGGCCTCACCGGCGCCGTCTTCAACGTCGTAGAGTCGGCCACGCGGCTCACCATGTTCACCCTCTACCTGTACCTCATATCCAGGTGGGGAGAGGTAGCCAGGGTGCTCCAGTACCACGGCGCAGAGCACAAGGCCATAAACGCCTACGAGGCCAGTGCGCCCCTGGACCCGGAGACGGTGGCCGAGTACACCCGGCTGAACCCCAGGTGCGGCACAAGCTT
>Ga0172371_10010167_pt1 | contig 12777 bp, 10 predicted proteins | sample Lak12m_FD_114543 | JGI IMG/M metagenome (GOLD analysis project Ga0172371, IMG submission 114543) | Freshwater microbial communities from Kabuno Bay, South-Kivu, Congo - kab_022012_12m | ecosystem: Environmental > Aquatic > Freshwater > Lake | place: Democratic Republic of the Congo: South-Kivu... | reverse complement strand
GTCACGGTAAGTGATTTCTTGAAGAATGATATAGTTAAAATTAATAGTCATATCAATTCGGCAAGTGATTTTATTTGTCCTTTAACTCCATTATTTTTTGATTTTTTTTCTACTGAGGATTTGTTATTAAATGAGGGCAAAAAGTTTTATGATTTTGAAGAATTAGCCGGGGGAGGGATAAAGATAACTTTGCGAATACCAATAATTAAAGAGAATGAATTTATAACATTAGACAGGATATATTATCCTAATAGTACTGCTGAAGTCGAAAAAAATAAGGGCAGTATTATTATCCCTCAGCAATCAAATTACAATTTACCACTTATTATTAAAGATGGCTTAAGGATTCCTCTTTATTCAAATAATATTGCAAATGACAATTTGAAAATACTTTCAGAAAAGAAGACAGATGATTTTTTTGAAAAATTAATATTTCAGTTACCTTATTCAATTAACCAAACGAATTTTTATGATGGGAACGTTAGGAATATAAACAACAGCGAAAAGGTTGATAAAGGATATATTTTACCGTTAAAACAAGAGATATTTGAATATATTTCACTGAATAAAATCCGTTCCAGATTTCCTGATAATAATTATTTTGAAATAAATAGGGTATTTAATTCCAAAAAGCAAATTGAAAATATTAATGTTAACATTAAAATACCTATTCAACGAAGTGATTATATTTTATTTGAAAAAAATTACTACTTAAGTAAAAAGGAAATTATCGAAAATACCATTGGGATATCAATATATCCATTAATAAAAATTAAATACGCACCTAATTTCTATAGAATATGTCAAATTGATATAAACAAAGATTATGAAAATAAAATAATAGTTTTATCAGAGAACAATCAAATAATTAGTACAACAGATGTTATTCGTCGAGAAAAAGAAAAAGCTGGAATAATTTCGAAATATTATGTTATAGAACCTGAGACAGATAAGGATTTTGATTATTTACAAGTTTCGAATTCATTCGCTAAGGGTCTTATAATACCTATATTTAATAACGTTGAAAGCCAAGGTGTTGATAAATACTCATTTGCAATAGATTTTGGAACCACGAATACTCATATTGAATATCGTATAAATGACAAACCGCCTATCGCTTTTGAAATATTAGAAAATGAAGTACAAATATCTCATCTTGCAGATGCAAAAACTTTCTCAGGACCACCGGAAATTTTGGAGGTGCCTAGAATAGAATTGGTTCCGACATTATTGGGAAATAAGTTTGACGATCGTTTTCCTCAACGTACTATAATAAGCACATTCCCCACGATAAACTTTCAGAACCCTACTTTTGCATTAGCACATTTTAATATTCCTTTTTCTTATGAGAAAATTCATATACCTGAGGACCTTACCAAAATTATTACTAATTTAAAATGGTCAAATTACCAAGGTAGCAATACAAATATTGTGCAACAAAAAGCTGATCGAACCCTAGTTGAACGATTTTTTGAAAATCTTTTACTTCTAATACGAAATAAAATTATTATAAATAATGGCAAATTAGGTTTAACTGAGATTAAATGGTTTTTTCCTGCAAGTATGATTGGTGGCAGGGTTAATACATTACAAAATTTATGGAATACATTATTTAATAAGTATTTCAACACAGAAAAAACTGAAGAGAAAGTTACAAAAAAAATCTGTGAATCTATTGCTCCATATTACTATTTCAAAAGTTTCTCTGTAGCTAAAGGAGCCTCTAAACCTACTATATCAATAGATATTGGCGGAGGCACAACAGATGTAGTCATTTTTACGGATTATAAACCAAAAACGCTTACTTCATTCAGATTTGCTGCAAACTCAATCTTCGGCGATGGTTTCTCAATAGCTGGAAATACTTCTAATAATCAGAATGGTTTTATATTAAGATATAAAGATGTTATTGGTAAAATCTTAGAAGATAACCAGGAAAAAGATTTAGTTAAAATCCTTGAAGATATTAAAAAATCAGAAGATTTAATAACATTTTTCTTTTCATTAGAACATAATAATAAGTTTTTGAAAAAAGAACTTCCGATAATTTTCAGTGAGTTGTTGAAAAATGATGAAGTTATGAGAATTGTCTTTTTATTGTTTTATGCGGCAATCATTTACCACATTGCACAGCTAATGAAAATGAAGGAATTTCCGTTACCACGATTTATAATTTTCAGTGGATTAGGTTCAAACATCATTAATTATGTTACCCCTAATAAGGAAACGCTGGAGGATTTGACAAAAAATATTTTAGCAGAAGTATATCAACAGAGTTTCGATAATGAAGACCTTACGATTATAAAAGAAGATAAAAATTTGAAAGAAGTTACTTGCAAAGGTGGCCTTTTAATGGATATGGAATATAAAGTTGATGAAATAAGAAATGTATTACTTGGAGACTTAGATTGTTCTTTATCTGGCGGAAAAATAAATTATAGATCCATTGATTCTACAGTGAAAAAAGCAATTATTTCAAATCTTGAAAATTTTTATAAAGTTCTTATAACAATTGATAAAAAAATGAAATTACAAAATAGCTTTGCAATTCCATTTAAAATGGATGCCGTTATTAGTAATATTAAAAATGATATGCTTATTAACTTAGAGGATGGATTAGAATTTATAAAAAAAGAAATAGGTGATACAGACGAAATTGAAGAAACCTTATTCTTCTACCCACTCATTGGTGCATTAAATGGTTTGGCACGAGATATTGCTTCAGGAGATCTTAAATAATTGTTATTATTATTTTACGTTGTATGTGCATTCGTAGATTTGTACTTATATGTTTGGTTATTCTTCCTTTACATATTTTTGCTTCTGATCAACCTAATAGAATCTCTGTCGAAGATTTAAACAAATCAATTGACATTACATCTTCTAAAATTTTATGCTTAGTTTTAAGCAATGATAATGCCTGGAATAAGGAAATAACTATAAAAAAATGGGATGATCATTCTTACGCAGAAAAAGAGGAATTTCTTACAAAAAATAAACACAATACTTCACTAGGAATATTAAAAAAATTAGAGGCAATAAAAAAAACTTACCCGATAAACTCAACAAAGGATCAAATCATTAACCTGTTATCAAACACTATTTTCAATGATTATAACAATTTTAATGAAATTGCTTCTTTTTTTCACGATAAGGTTTCAAATGATAAATTGATAAATTTAAGTGAAGACATTAGGACAACTTTAACAAAATTTTTGACTATTCCGACTCCAGGACTTGTAAAACCTTCAGATACTGTAAACCTAAAGAGATATAATATTCTGTCGGAAAAAATTTTAAAAATTCAAGATCAACTTAGTAGCCAAAAAATTCTTATCATAATACTGCTTGTTTTATGTATAATTTTATTTCTATATAATATATCCAGGGTAATATATAATATATTAAACAAAGATGATGACTTCGACAAATTAAAGAAATCTATTTTAGACTATCTTAATGATCAGTTTAGAATTGTAAACGATGATTTACGTGTATTAAAAAATAAAGGTTATACTCCTCCGGCTAAAGATAATGGATCAAAGACCAAGACTGATGATGATCCAATAGAAAAGAAAGTAACTTTGCAGCCTCAGGTGTTTACAAAGGAAGCTGAGCAATTAAATCCACAATCCGCAACTCTCTATGGTGTTATTAGGAATTGTGATAAACCTGTATCCTGTTATTTCGAATATGATACATCTAAGACATATAGAAAGAAGATTGAAGCTGAAATTATCAAAAATTTCAATTCTGATACTCTAGAAGAATTTCGTATAAAAGCTACGGTATATAACTTATCTCCCAAAACAAGATATTACTACAGAGCAGTATTGAATGTAAATGGTAAGCTTATTAAAGGAGCCGATCTTTTTTTTATTACTCTTCCATCACCCCCTCCCTCCTTAAAAATTAGACAATTTTTCCTGCCAAACCCTTTTGCTGATGGTACATTCAATGTCAAGGACGAATCTGAAATATATGAGGATGGTAAGTCTATCTACCTATTTTTTACTACTAATGAAGAGGGCACAGAAGCTTCATTTGAGTTTTATCCCCATGAAAGCACTTTTCTTCGTGTTAAAGGATTGCCTTCTAGTTATTTAGACCCAGTCTGCGATACAGTGGGCGGTATCAAATCCGACACAAAAAAAATAAACTCGTTTGCTACTGGTACTGCATACAAACGTGGAGAAAAATGGGTCGTCCCACCAAATAACAAGGCAAAAGTAGAATATGAGTGATGCGATAGAACGTGTATTGATTCCAATAATAATTGGAATCCAAGTCTCTTCATTTCTTTACACCTTAAGAATAATAATTACCTATTGGAGGATTTTTCCATTATCCCCTGATGTTGATATCTATTATGATAACAATTCTCCTCGTATTACAGATCCTGAAGAAGGAAAAATATTTACGAAAATTATTAATTATCTTAATAACTATTTTAAAAACTTAAAAGAAAATACAGCCAGCTTTAATACAATAAAAGAAATAGTCGAAAGAAATTGTTACGAATATGAATCTTCAATAACTCATACTGTAGCTCTTCCATTGTACTTAGGGCTCATGGCAACAATGTTGGGAGTCATTTTGGGATTATCCAATGGTATAGATTTTATCAATCCTAAAGGTATAGATTTTTTTCTAAAAAATATTAGAATTGCTATGGTAGCAAGTTTGATAGGTCTTTTTTTAACGACTCTTAATTCTGGCGTTATATTTAAGTTTTCTCAAAGTGCTAACTTAAAAAGAAAAAACCTTTTCTATAATTCTTTAGAAACTAAGCTATTTCCTGTATTACCTGGACTTGAATCAAGTTTGCAACAATTAGAGAAGAATCTATTATTTTTTAATACTCAGTTTCGACAAAATATTACTGACTTTAATGAAGGATTAAATAGAGTTAGCACTATTCTGACCGATCAATATGTGATTTTAGATGATATAAATTTATTTATCGGTCAGATAAAGGATCTCAAAATTAAAGAAATAGCATCTGCTAATATACAAGTTTATAAAGCACTCCAGAATTCATCTTTAGAATTAAATATATTTACTTCTCATCTTAGCAATGTTAATGAATATATAAATATCTCCAATAATTTAATTTCACTTTCAAAAGGTATTTATGAGAAATTTGATTCATTTGGGCAAAATGTTGAGGCAGTCGCAAATAAGATATCTGACAGAATAGAGTTGAGTAAAGAACTAATGGATTTCTTAAAATCTCACTTTTCTTTTATAGTTGATCGAGAAAAATTTATTTCGCATCAAATTATCAACATTGATAATGTTTTGCAGGAGAGCTTAAATGAACTAAAGGATCATACCAAAAGACGGATAAAAGAGATTAATGATGTTACGATTGAGGAAGATTCAAAGTTCACAGCTGCGCTTAAGGAAAATAAGGAAAATCTGGGAAAACTGGTTTTTTTAGAGACTATACTATCTAAGCAAGATTTGCATATTGAACTTATGAATACTATTATTGAGAAGATGGCAATATTAATTGAAGCACAAAATAATATTAGAAAATCCGAAGAACAATCACTATCCAAGAATAAGGAAAAAACAAGGGCAAATGAGGAGAATTATCCTCTTCTTATGGAAAATATTAGTCATTTAAAAGAAACGTTAGAAAAGATTTATGAAAAGATCTCTCAGGATCTTAATATTATAAGAAAGCCAAGACCAAGGATTAACGTTAATAATACTATATCTGATACAAAGAATAAAAAATCACTTAATGACCTAATAAAAGATTGGTTTTAGTATTGATATACTATAAAATATGCGAATATTGATAACAAGTTTGTCTATTGTTGTTTTAATTTTTGTAATATCAGCTTTTTACTATTCACTTTATTGTCGTGGTATTAAAGAACGGGAGCGGAGACTTTTTGGAATAAATATCCTCTTTATTCTAGTTCTTTTCTGTACATTTCTATTATCAATAACTTTCATATTTACAGCAGATTTATTACCGCAATGTGCAGATATTTACAATTATGAAAAGTCGTTAACCAGGGATAATTATCTAAATAATCAATTAGCGATGGAAGAACAGGTCGTTATTGATACAGTAAATCGTGATTTTCTTCCAAGAAATAAGCAATTTTATTACACATACTTATTCGACAAAACGAGTAGATATCAGAAAGAAATTCAGGATAACTATGAGGATCTTGAAAATCTACAAAATACTTTTTATAAAGAATTAACCTCGAAGTTAATTAAACTTGAAGATACTGTCGTCCCAAAGGACACATTAAAATTTAATATAAATAAATTTATTATAGATAGTACACAACATTTTATATGCAAAACAAAAATGCCATTGTCTTTAACTTTATTTATTATTGCTTTAATCATTGTGTCTGTGATAACACTGGTGCAAAGTATAATTCTTCTAACAATTCAACAAAGTATTAAACTTACGTTTATAAGCGATAAGTATTTAAAAGTTCCTTTAAAGACAAGTGCTGCGAGGAGATTAGTGTTAATCATAAACCTTATAGTAATTAATTTGTTTTTAATACTATATTTTTATAATTATCTATTTTCATTTCTTAGACAAGACGTATATTTATCCTTCAAGGTATATATTGGTGTTTTTATTAATAGTCTAGTTTTTATATCATTTAATTTCTGTAGATATAATGAGGATTAGTAATAAGGATAGCAATATATTTTGGCCTAGTTATTCTGATTTCATGACAAGTCTCTTTTTTGTCATGCTTATTTCTTTTGTTTTGAGTTTTACATTATTTCAAAGAAAATTTCGAGAGGAAAAAGAACGTGCGGATTCTTTAAGGGTTATTATGCAACAGTATACAAAAATACAGGAGATTGAAAAAGGAATAAATAATATTGATACTAACTTATTTGAATACAATTCAAATTACAAAAAACATGTGTTAAAGATTGACATGAAATTTAAAACAGGGAGTTTTAATATTTTTGAACTTACAGATAAGGAACTCGAAATGTTAAAAAGAGCTGGTGATTCAATAAAATCATTACTAATGAGGAATAAACCAGGAGAAAACATACGATATTTAGTTATTATAGAAGGACAAGCTTCAAAAGATAATTATTATATAGATGACTACAGGAATAATGATGTCTTAAGCTATCAAAGAGCATTATCCTTAAAAAAATATTGGGAAACTAAAAAGATCTTTCTTGACAAGTTAATTAATTGCGAATTAATCGTTGCAGGCAGTGGTGTTAAAGGATTACCGAGAAAATTGCCCGACATATGGCCAAACAATCAAAGATTTTTAATTCATATCATCTTAAAACCTGGAGGAAAAACTCAAGTGATCCATCTGTCTGAGAAAAGGGGTATAAATTGAGATCATGAGGATAGGAAATATTATATTATATCTAATTATGTTATTTGTCATTTCTGGATGCAGGGGGTGTTCTGGTTCAGGCAGACATAGCATGAATATAAATGAATCACGATATACAGATAATCGTGAAAAAAGGACAATAAGAAAGGGTTCATCTAAGAATGTAATTAAAATGCAAAAAATTAATGGGGTTTATCAAATTCCAATAGAAGTGAATGGAGTAACAATGTTTTTTATTTTTGATACTGGCGCAGCTACAATCTCAATTTCATTGACAGAAACAACCTTTTTATATAAACAGGGTCTATTAAAAGATTCAGATATTAAGGGAACAGGAAAATTTGTAGGATTTGATGGAAATATATCGGAGGGAATGATAATTAATCTGAAAACTATTAAAATTGGCAACAAAACGCTTTATAATATTGAGGCTTCTGTCGTTAATAATCTTGAAGCTCCACTTCTTTTAGGTCAATCAGCACTTGATAAATTCGGTAAAATAAATATCGATTATGAAAAAAATGAAATTTCATTTGAAGAATAGGAGTCGAATTTTCTACATTTCAATAATACTTTTACTTTGCTTTTCTTGTAATTACCGATCGAATAGAAATGCTTCAAATAAGACTAATGAAAATCCTATATCCAAAAGCTCTGGTGAAGAAAATGTTAATGATAGTGAGAGGAATGTTGAAATAGAATCATCAGAGATTGATCAAGCAATACAAGATAACCTTACAAAGGAATTTGTAGATAGTTTGCTTGCGTTAAAACAAAGCCCTTATTTCGAAGGGTATAAAACGCCTGCAACTTTACAAGCTACTGCAGTGCAAATCAATTCACTTGCAGTAATGTTTGGCTATAGAAAGTTAAAAATTCCTATACCACCATTTCAAGAAGAGTACTTCAAAAAATTAAAGGAAGCGTTGACTCTAGGCACATCAAATAATCTTAATACAAGCGATGAGTTATGTTCATTTATTGATCGAGCATTTGAATCACTTACTGGAAATACATCCTCTGCCCAAAATGTGATTGATCAAATCATAAAATATACGATGAGTGCAAAGATGAGAGCAGTCAGATATCAAAATCGGGAAGAAATAAAATTTTATAATTCAATTCTTAAAAATTGTAAAAATGCAAAAAAATATATAGATTCATTCGCTGTGTTTTTTAAAAATGCTTCATCATTGAAGGATTGTTTAAAAATTATTATCAGGGCGATGGAGCCACTTCAAACATTTACCGGCGCAGAAGAAGGGCTTCAAACAATTTATGATAATTCAAATGGACTTTCTCCTGGAATCAAAGCTGCTATACTTGATATATTGACTATGCTTAGAGATATTGAAAGTACATTTATTATAAATCTTAAGAATAGTAATTCAGAATTATTTGGTGTAATTATTGATCTAGGGCAGCAAATGTTTGATAAAAATGTAGATGATTTAGAAAAAAAATTAAATATTATTTTTGGTAAACATAATGTCGAATTATATAATGAATTTAAGAATGCTCAGGATTTTATTTGGAGTATTGCTGAGCCACATTTCCCAGCAGATAGAATGTTAGATGAAATACAACCTGCTTATTCTGTCGCTATGCTGGAAAATGGAATTCATCGGGTTATTTTCGAGAATTTAAACTCAATAAAAAATTTGGATGAGAAATCTCGAAATCAGTTTATTCAGGCTTTTAGAGTTTTATTGTTGACGGAATGCACGGGATGGGACAAACAGGCTGCATTCTTTTCTTCTCTACCGCCTTCTTTTAATATGAACGATTATGCTAATCAATCACGTCAATTATCACAGAATTGTTTTTATTTCTTTAATAGGTTTAACTAATCAATTCTTATTGTAAAAAAATATTATGAAATCAAGAGTATCGATTAAGATGAATAAGATTTTGATATCTATTGTATTGCTTATCATTCTATTTGGTTGTACAGATAGAACACTTTCTGTTTGCGAAGTACAAAAGGATCCTATAAAATATTCTGGAAATAGGGTAATAAAAGTCAAAGGGAGGGTAGTCAATCCAGTTGCGATTGGTATTAAAACATTTGAACTTGAAGATTTGAATGGGGAATGTAAAAGTCTGACTGTCACCATGGCCAAGGGCGTGAATCCCAAAGAGAGTTCTATTATTACTGTTACGGGCAAACTAGATGAGGTTTTTAATAATAAATTTAGATTGATAGTAAATTAATTTGACCAACTATCATTTTTTAAAATATAAAGCATATAGAATATAGGAACTTTATGGAAGAATCTGGATTAATACCTGACGACCTTGACCTCAACAAAGCATTTAAGATCATATTAACTTCAGTTTCTTTGTCTGAGATCACCAAAGATATTGCAAGGTTAATCTGTGATAATTCTCTTTCTACACATTCAATCCAAGAAGTCATAAGAAAATATCATTTAAAAAGTATAATTGATATTAAAGAAGAGATGTTGGATTTGATCCTTAAGTATATAAATATAGTACTAATTGACAATAAGTTATCCCAAAAGGAATTGACGAATGTGAAGATTTTAAAAACGGCATTTAAGATTCGTGAATATGATTTTTATAGATATCGCCATCATGAAATTAAAGAAATACTATATAAGCAATTTGTTAGAATCTATAGGGATGACAATAAAATAGATGATATAGAGGCCTTGCACAAAGTTGATTTGCAAGAACTTTTTAGCCTTAGTTATGACCAATTTCTTGAATTTGCAAATGATGAAGATATCTCAGCTCTTGAACGAGGAGCAGATGTTCTTAATCTTGACACCTTTATCCCCCACAATAAATTTGGATTAGTAGTAGATGAACTTGCCCAAAATCAAATTTCTCAGGAAGTAAAAGATAGTGTTATGGCAAGATATGAAGGGAAATGTTCAATTTGTCAAAGCACTGAGGACATTGATTTTGATCATATTGTTCCAATACTGAAAGGCGGATCAAATACTGCAAGGAATATTCAACTGCTCTGTAGAAAATGCCGTATAGAAAAGATTGATGAGTAGTTTCCCTTACAGAAACTCGACTGCTCTTAATGTCCAAAGTCAAAAACAAACTTTTTAGTTAATCTTTGATTTATCTATTAGGTCCTATTGAAGATCTTGTCAGTGAAACATCAAGGTTGTGAAAATAAAAATCTTTCTTTTCTTGTTTTTGATTTGTCCAATATTTTTTCCGTTTAATAATGCTGTCGGACAAAAGATTGCTGGCTCTAAATCCACCCAGATAATACAAAACAATGGTATAGAAATTCCAAGATTAAAGTCCAATGATGAACTAATTAGGCATTCTGGTTATACCTTATCATTCAATTGTAAATTCAAACTTGCTTATTGGGTAGCTTATGAATTGACAAGAGAAAAAACGTTTGGAAATAATGAGAGAACCAATAACTTTGTGCCAGATCCTGATTCCAAATGCAGTACTGCAACAAATCAGGATTACCAATATTCTGGTTACGACAGGGGGCATCTAGCGCCAGCTGGGGATATGAAATGGTCTCCAACTGCAATGGCTGAATCTTTTTATTACAGCAACATTTGCCCTCAAAACAGAAGTTTTAATAGGGGAATCTGGAAAAAGCTCGAATCCTTGGTTAGAACGTGGGCTGAGGAATATGATGATGTTTATATTGTCACTGGCCCAATACTGATAGCTAATCTTCCTACTATTGGGTTTCATGTTGTTGTTCCAAAGTATTTCTACAAAGTAATTCTGGATTATACTAAACCCGATTTAAAGGGCATTGGTTTTATTATTCCAAATGAAAAGGTCTTTGAACCTTTACAATATTATGCTGTAACAATTGATAGTGTAGAAAAGGTCACTGGAATTGATTTCTTTCCCCTTTTGCCAGATGACCAAGAAAAGATTATTGAGGGCAGTATAAATTTAAATAATTGGTCTTGGCAAAGTTCAAGTTCGTCTAAAACAAGCATCAATAGTCCTTCAAGCAAAGATAATCGTTCAGTTTCAGTTCAATGCTCTGGAATTACTAAATCAGGAGCCCGGTGTAAAAGAATGACTAAAAGTCCAAACGGTAAATGTTGGCAACATGGAGGAGATTAATCTTGAGTAACCTTTTGCTTTGATGCATGTTTATCAATTATTTCCACCATTATATTTTTCTGGACTAGATCCTTCCCCAAGCTGAAAATATTAAAAAAAGAGCATCAGTTCCTCTTTTTTCTAAGTGTTATAGTCCCCAGGCTTGAAGAAAAGCGAATGATGGTTGAGAAAGATAATCCGGAATTGAGTATGGTCAGACAGTGCGAACTCTTGGGTATTCACCGCAGCGGGTTGTATTATAAACCTTGCCCGGAAGACCCGTTCAATCTGGATCTGATGCGGATCATTGATGAGCAGTACCTCGACAAGCCTTTTTACGGTATTGCCAGGATGACCGAGCATTTACGGAGCATGGGTTACCAGGTAAATATCAAACGTGTTCGCAGGTTATATCGGCTGATGGATCTGCGTGCGATCTTTCCGGTGCCAAAAACTACTTGGGCTGACAAACAGCACAAGAAGTATCCCTATCTGCTCCGGGATCTGGCCATTACTCGTCCGAATCAAGTATGGGCAAGCGATATCACCTACATTCCGATGAAACATGGATTTATGTACCTGGTGGCCATTATAGACCTTTACAGCCGCTTTGTGGTAAACTGGGGCATATCCAACTCTCTCGAAGCCGATTTCTGCGTGGAAGTCCTGAAGGAAGCGATAAACAAACATGGTAAGCCGGAGATATTCAATACGGATCAGGGGGTCCAATTCACCAGTCAGGAATTCATTGAAGTGCTTGAAAAGAATGAGATCAGAATCAGCATGGACGGCAAGGGCCGGGCGATCGACAATGTTTTTATTGAACGGCTATGGCGCAGTGTAAAATATGAAAATGTATATTTACATGCCTATAAGGATGGCCTGGAGTTGTACCGCGGATTGGATCAGTACTTTCAATTTTACAACCATCACCGGGTACATCAAGGGATCGACTATAAAATCCCCTGTCAGCTGTTCGGCTTGGCAGCCTGAGTTATGAACATTTTTATCCGTTATGAACAAAGAAAAAAAGAAGCAAAAAAAGAAAGGGCTTGATCCGAGAATAACTCTTCGAGTTATTTCCCGTCTCAATCCCGTTAAACAACAACAGTTCTTAACTTTTCTGTCTTAATAAAAGGGAGTAGCACATTTTCTTTTTTCACCCACCCACTTTACTTCAAGACACTATCTGAGCCTTATATAATTGTAGGGGTAGGAAAATTGAGACGGTCCCACTTGCCTGGACAATTTAGAGGCTAACTTAAGATTAGATTTATAATAATCATGTTATATATGTTAATATTTCTCTTTTTTGGTTCTTTTTTCTCTTTGTTGATAACTG
>Ga0172371_10010166_pt1 | contig 12779 bp, 11 predicted proteins | sample Lak12m_FD_114543 | JGI IMG/M metagenome (GOLD analysis project Ga0172371, IMG submission 114543) | Freshwater microbial communities from Kabuno Bay, South-Kivu, Congo - kab_022012_12m | ecosystem: Environmental > Aquatic > Freshwater > Lake | place: Democratic Republic of the Congo: South-Kivu... | reverse complement strand
CAGCCGCAAAAATATCGCCTAACTGCGTTTCCAGATTGCCAGCCACCCCGCAATCAAGGTCTCGGGGACTGTAGAATTGCCCGTCGCCAGAACCTGGCACGCCAATATAGCGGACAAAAGCGACCTCGGGCGTGACTGCGGTGGAAACAGGAGGCGTTGCGTCCATGGCAAACGCTAACGCGTTAATGACAAATATCAAATGACAAATGACAAATGAAATTAAAAATTTCACGACTTAAAACAACTCCTTTATTTTGGTTTTAATATCATGGGCTTTCATCAGGGTTTCACCGATTAAGACGCCGGAAACACCGGCTTGCTGCAGCTTCACAATATCATCATTGGTTTTTATGCCGCTCTCGCTAACAATAATTTGTTTTTTTAATTGGGGGGATTTTTTCATTAAATCAAGTGTTGCATTAATATCTGTTTTAAACGTGGCCAAGTCGCGATTATTAATGCCAATGATTTTGGCTTTGGCTGACAAGGCTTTTTCAACATCTTCGTCATCATGCACCTCCACCAAAGCCTGCATGCCCAGTTTTTCTGTTAATTTAATAAATTCGGCTAATTGCTCACCGCTTAAAACCCTGGCAATTAAAAGAATCGCATCCGCGCCAATTGACCTGGACTCGTAAATTTGCGCTTCATCAATAATAAAATCCTTGCGCAGGATCGGCAGTTTAACAGCCGCCTTAACTGCTTTTAAATGCTCATTATCGCCGTGAAAATATTTTTTGTCGGTCAGGACTGAAACAGCCGCAGCCCCGCCCTTTTCATATTGCTTGGCAATCTGGTCTGGATAATATTCTTCCTGGATAACACCGGCTGACGGAGAAGCTTTTTTGCATTCGGCAATCAAGGCAATCTTGCCCTTTTTGAATATTTTCTTGAAATCCCTGACTGCAGAATATTTTTTGGGTAATTTCTGCCGGACTTTGAGCGCGGTCACTTCCTGGCGCTTATTGAAAATAATGTCATCGAGGATCATTTGAAGACACTATACAATAAAATCAGGGGGGAATCAAATTTCATTGCATTTTCGGTCAGCCAAGCAAGATGGTGTGGGGGAGAAGGAAAGGAAAAAGAGTTGTTTAGAAGCGGGGAAACAAGAAGTGGGAAGTTGGTTAAGATGTAAGAAGCAAGATGTGTGAACTTACCCCAGTTTACCAGACACGAAATAAGGGAATATAATTGTGTCTAAGAAAGGGGGTAAGTTCAAATAGCCTTCATGGCCTTCAATGCCTTTAATCGCCTTCTCCCCAAAAATTTCCTCCACAATAATGCTATAATTATCCCATGAAAGCCTACATCATCTCCCTCGGCTGCCCCAAAAATTTAACTGACACTGAAGTGATTATGGGCAAGCTGGTTGCTTCTGGTTATGAAATAACCAATAACCCGGCGGAATCAGACATTATTATTATCAACACCTGCGCATTTATAAAATCCGCCCGCGACGAAGCCAAAGCAGTTATAAAAGAGATGAAACAATACAAAAAAAAGATCTATCTTGCCGGTTGTTATCCAAAATGGAACCGAGACGTTCAGTCTCAGGTTCCATTTCCAAAAATCGATGGCATAATCAACTCAATCCAACTCTACACCTGCCATGAACCCCGCATCAAAGCCACCCCAGCCTGGTATGCTTATGTCAAAATAGCTGAAGGCTGCAATAACTGCTGTTCCTACTGCCTCATCCCCAAGATCAGAGGAAAACTGCGCATCAGAAAAGTTGCTGATGTTATTAATGAAGTAAAATGGCTGGCCAAACGCGGGGTGAAAGAAGTGATTTTTGTGGCGCAGGACACTACCAGCCATTCAAAATTTGTTGAGATATTGCGTAAAACAGCCAAGATCAAAGGCCTCCAATGGATCCGCATCATGTACACCCACCCCAGCCATATAACTGACCAATTAATCAATGTTATGGCCAAAGAAAACAAGATTTTGCCTTACCTGGACTTGCCAATTCAGCATGGTTGTGATAAAATTTTAAACTTGATGAACAGGCGCTATACGCGCATTGGTCTTGAAAAATTAATACTAAAGATTAGGAGGAAAATACCTGATATAGCACTTAGGACTTCTGTTATCGTTGGTTTTCCCGGTGAAAGCGAAGCAGATTTTAAGGAGCTGTATGATCTCATATCCAGGGTAAAGTTTGACCGGTTAGGCGTCTTTACCTATACAAGGGAAAAAGGAACACCTGCGGCAAAAATGAGGGGGCAGGTTTCCGAAAAAATAAAAAGAGATCGCTTCAACAAAATAATGCGGCTGGGCCGCCTTATTGCAAAAGAAAAAAACCAAGAAATGTCCGGAAAAATACTAAAAACCATCGTTGAAACAAACAAAAGCGGCCGCACGTACAAAGACGCGCCTGATATTGATGGCAAAGTATTTATCAAGGGCAGCCCAAATCTATCACCGGGAGAGATTGTTAAAGTAAAAATTATTGGGAGCAATAATTATGATCTCTACGGGATATTGGTTTGACCTTAGCTAACAAAGTTACCATTGCCAGAATTATTTTTATCCCCCTCGCCCTGATCATGGTCTTAAACCAGGTCAATGGTTTAGCCGCCTTGATTTTTTTGGTCCTTTCTTTTTCCGATGCTATTGACGGATATATTGCCCGTAAATATAACCAGGTGTCGGATTTAGGCAAATTGCTCGATCCTTTAGCGGATAAGATCCTTATTATAAGTTTACTGATCGCGCTGGTATCGCTGGGAAAAGCCAGCGTCCTGGCAGTAATACTACTGACAGCCCGAGAGTTGATTGTTTCCGGCCTGCGGACAAGCGCGGCCAAAGCAGGGGTTATTTTACCTGCCGGCCCGCTGGGAAAATGGAAAACTATTTTACAAGTAATTGCAATATTTATGTTAATCCTTGACCTTCCGCTGGCTAATTTAACGCTCTGGGCCGCAGTGCTGCTTGGATATATTTCAGGCGGAGAATACCTGTGGCAGAACCAAAAATATCTGCACATGAAATAAAATTAGAGGATTTTTTTACCAAGGTCCTCTCCAATTTGGGCAAAGTAACTGACCAGCAAGTGGCAGATAGCTTGAAAAATTCAAAGCAGACCATTGCTGTGGCAGAATCCATGACCGGCGGCTTGATCTCCAGCCGACTCACCAGCATTGCCTCCAGCTCTGATTTTTTTATCGGCGGTATAGTATGCTATAACACCAGGACAAAAGTGGTCCAGGTGGGTGTTCCAGCCCAAATCATCAGCCAGCACGGCGTGGTCAGCAAAGAGGTGGCTGTTTCCCTGGCCGACGAGGTAAGAAAACGTTTTAAAACTGACATTGGCATTAGCGCTACTGGCGCAGCTGGCCCAGGCCCCATGCCGCCAGCGCCGGTAGGCAGGGTATACATTGCGCTATCGTCAGACCAAGGCAGTGAATGGAAAGAATTAAATTTGCAGGGGACAAGAAGCGAGATTAGGGAAAAGGCAGCCCAGGCCGCTGTTGGGTTGCTCTGGCTCCATTTAGGCGGCAAAGAAGTATTAAGTTAAATAAAAAAGGAGGTTTCATTATGACAGCAGACGGAAAATCAAAGGCGCTCGGGCTCGCGATATCACAGATTGAGAAGAATTTTGGTAAAGGGGCGATCATGAAAATGGGAGAAACCACCCATATGAAGGTGGAAACCATTCCCACAGGATCAATTTCCCTGGATGATGCTTTAGGCGTGGGCGGGCTTCCCAGAGGCCGGGTTATTGAGATTTATGGGCCGGAAGGCGGAGGCAAAACCACTGTCAGCCTGCACGCTATTGCGCAGGTGCAAAAACAAGGCGGCACAGCTGCTTTTATTGACGCAGAACATTCGCTTGATCCAAGCTATGCCAAAAGATTGGGGGTAGATACAACCAACCTGCTTATTTCCCAGCCTGATTACGGCGAACAGGCCCTGGAAATAGCAGAAACTTTGATCCGCTCCGGCGCCATTGACATTATAGTAGTGGATTCAGTGGCAGCTCTGGTGCCAAAAAAAGAAATTGAAGGTGAAATGGGAGACAGCATGATGGGCGTACAAGCCAGGCTCATGTCCCAGGCTTTGAGAAAGTTAACAGCTGTTATTTCCAAGTCCAAGACCGTTATGATCTTTATTAACCAGTTAAGGGAAAAAATCGGGGTTATGTTTGGCAACCCGGAAACCACCCCGGGAGGCAGAGCTTTAAAGTTTTATTCTTCCGTCAGGCTGGATGTTAGAAGCTCGGAAAAAATAAAACAAGGCGACATTGTTATCGGCTCAAAAGTTAAGGTGAAAGTGGTAAAAAATAAAGTGGCTCCGCCCTTCCGCACTGCCAATTTTATCCTGATCCACGGCGAAGGCATTCAACATGAAGCAGAATTAGTGGGGCTGGGAGTGAAATACGATATTATCAACAAAAGCGGGTCATGGTTTGCCTATGGCGACCAAAAAATAGGCCAAGGCTTGGAAGGCGCAATGACTTATTTAAAAGAAAACAAGAAGCTCACCGCCAAGATTGAAGGCGAGATCCGCAAGAAGATGGCAGCGCCTGTTTAAAGATTTTTTAAGGAGGATTTTATCATGTCAATGGAATTAATTGTTTATACAGTGGTCCCCATAGCAGCGGTGATTATCGGCGTAATTTTGTTTTACGCGGTTAGAGGCAGCAAAGCAGAGCAAAAAGTAAAAATTGCCGAAGAAACAGCCAGGCGCTTGCTGGAAGAAGCCAAAAAAGAAGCAGACCGCACCAGAAAAGAAGCTATGCTGGAAGCCAAAGGCGAGTCCATTAAACAAAAAGCAGAAATAGAAAGGGAAAATAAAGAAAGAAAAGCAGAAATAAGCAAGCTGGAACGGAGATTGGAAGACCGTGAAGACCGTTTGGATGAAAAGAACAAAGAGCTGGAAAAACGGGAAGCACAGGTCAAGAATATTGAGTCTGACCTGGAAAAAATAAAGGGGAGCCTGCAAAAAGCCAGGGAAGAACATATTAAGGCTTTGGAAAAAGCCGCAAAACTGCCGGTAGAAGAAGCCAAAAAAGAGCTTTTATCCAAGCTGGATGCTGAACTGTCTGATGAAGCAGGTAAAAGGATCAGGCAGAACGAAGAAAAGATCAAGGCAGAGTCGGAGAAAAAAGCCAAAGAAATTTTAACAACTGCCATACAACGCTGTTCCGCGGAAACAACAGTTGAAACCACTACTTCTATAGTGGAATTGCCCAGCGATGATATGAAAGGCAGGATTATCGGGCGGGAAGGAAGAAATATCCGCGCTTTTGAAACTTTGACCGGCGTTGACCTGATCGTAGACGACACACCGGAAGCAGTTATCTTGTCCAACTTCAGCCCCTATCGCAGGGAGGTCGCCCGCCTCACCCTGCAAAAATTGATTGTCGACGGAAGAATCCATCCTTCCCGGGTTGAGGAAATGTTTAAAAAATCCCAGGAAGAAATAAAAGTAGCTTTGGTTGAATATGGCGAGCAAGCAGCTATGAAAACAGGGGTCAGAGGACTGCCGCCATTATTAATCCAATTGCTTGGCCGGCTTCACTTTAGGACCAGCTACGGTCAAAACGTGCTGCAGCATTCAGTGGAAATGGCCCAAATTGCCGGCATGCTGGCAGCAGAATTAGGCGCCAATGTTAACCTGGCCAAGCGCGCCGCCCTGCTCCATGATATTGGCAAAGCTGTGGATGAAGAAAACGAAGGCACCCACGTGAAACTGGGAGTCATGCTGGCCCAAAAAGCCGGTGAAAGCCCGGAAGTAATCCACGCCATGGAAGCTCATCACGCTGATGTTGAGCCCAAGACGCTGGAAGCCGTGCTGGTACAGGCTTGCGATGCTATTTCCGCGGCCAGGCCGGGCGCCAGGCGCGATACATTGGAAGCTTATATTAAACGTTTGGAAAAACTTGAAAGCTTGGCCAAGAACTTCCCTGGAGTTGAAAAAAGTTATGCTATCCAGGCTGGCCGCGAAATTAGGGTGATTGTTGAGCCAAACAAGGTCAGCGATGATTCAGCCGTCAAGCTGGCACATGATATTGCCAAGAAAATTGAAGCAGAGCTGGAATATCCCGGCGAGGTAAAAGTAACTGTGATCAGGGAAACCCGGGCTCAAGATGTAGCTAAATAGATGATAAAAATACTTTTTATAGGAGATATAATCGGCAAGTACGGCCGGAAAATCTGCCGCGAGGCATTAACTGAACTTAGCCGGCAGTTAAACCCTGATTTTATCCTGGCCAACGGCGAAAACGCCAGCCACGGCTATGGCATCAGCGAGAAAGTTTACCAGGAACTGCTGGAAATGGGCATTGACAGCCTGACAACCGGCAATCATGTTTGGGATAAAAAAGAAATCATCAAAAACATGGAAAAATTTTCTCGCCTGGTCAGGCCGGCTAATTATCCGGAAGGCGTGCCAGGCAAAACTTTTATGGTTTTAGAGAAAAACAAAATTAGAATGGCTGTTACCAACCTTTTGGGCCGCACCTTTATGCCGCCAATGGACTGCCCTTTCCAGGCCATGGACAAATTACTGCCTGTTCTGCAAAAAGAAGCAAAGATTATTATTGTGGATATTCACGCGGAAGCAACTTCAGAAAAAACAGCCATGGGCTCTTATTTAGACGGCAAAGTCTCAGCCGTAGTCGGCACACACACCCATGTTATGACCGCCGACAACAGAATTTTACCTAACGGCACAGCCTATATTACAGATATCGGCATGGTAGGCAGCCAGGATTCAATTATTGGCATGAGCAAAGACCAGATCTTAAAAAGATTTTTAACCGGCATGAAAGACAAGTTTGAGCCGGCTGAACACGGTCCTACACTTTTTAACGCGGTTTTAATTGAAGTGGACGAAAAAACCGGTAAGGCCACAAAAATCGAAAAAATAATCAAAACCGCCTGAAATTTTCCTCTGATTTTAACGATATATATTATAGAAGATGGCAAAGATAACTTCACACCCAATCAGAGGCATGCCAGGCGCTGGTTTAACTGGCCGGCCCGGCCCAGCTAAGCCTTTTCCCGGCCTAATAATTCTAAATCGCTGCAAAGTAGTCAATGATTTGCCTTTTTGCAATCAAGAAGATATTGTTGATTTAGGCCGGATTAGCTTGCCTCCCCTGACATCAGGAATCGCAGCATTAGAATTGGTGCGAGAAGCCGCCAGACAGACCGTTGCACATACCCCTTCTTCGCAAGCAGGCTTGGATTATTTTGCCAGTCAAAATCAAAACGGTTATCAAATTCGTGATTTTTGCTTAAGTGAATTTATTGAAAGGCAAATGTGCCGCTGTTTTGAGCGAGCTATCTATTTTAATTTGCTTATGAACAGGCAAGGCATCCCCTGCACTATTGTAGGCGGATATACAATTGAAACAGACCAGGACAATTCAGCTCGCGCAACCGGACATTCACTTTCAAGATATGATCTTGCCCAACTAAGCGGCTTTGATGCTAAAAAAGGCCACCGCATATATGACCATGTGTGGAATCTGGTTTATGTAGATGGCCGTTATTTTTTAGTTGACTGCGCACTTACCAGCGCAAATCAAGAGCCAATTGTCGCAGAAATCAGAAAACCAGCCCGTATTCCAGACCATCTTTCCATGATAAAAGTAGAAGGATCTGACAGCCCACACAGGTATTATAACGCCAACCATTCAGTAACTATCAAACCCTTAAATCCCTAATCCGCACTGACAATATTGCTTGTTTGCCTTTTAGCTCGCGAATGCGCTCTTTTCTTTTGGCGACTGTTTCCTCCGGAGCTTTGGCAATAAATTCTTTATTAGACAAAAGCTTTTCAATTGAACTTATTTCCTGGCCGCATTTATCTTGTTCTTTGGTTAAGCGCTCGATTTCTTTATCAATATCAATAATGCCCTTTAGCGGCACAAAAAACTCAATATCCCCTATCACACCACTGGCAGACTGAGCTGGTTTTTGTTCCAGCTTGTCCAAAATCTCGATTTTAAAGGCTTTGGCCAGGGTTTTAATGTATTGCTGGCCTGCGGTTAATACGGTTTTTTTCTTGGGGCTGACCAAAATTAATTCAATGTCTTTGGTCTGCACGCCCATTTCAGCTTTTATATTCCTGACCCTGGCAATAAGAAGCTTAATTAATTCCATATGTTCTTCTGCCGCAGGATCAATCATCTCTTCATGCGCTTTGGGCCAGGTTTTAAGCATAATAGAGCCTTCACTGCCAGTTGTGATGCTCTGGTATATTTCTTCGGTAATAAACGGCATAAACGGATGCAGGATTTTTACAATATTTTTAAGTATGGTGGTTAATAAACCGGAAATTTTTGCTTTAGCCGCTTCATCTTGGCCATAAAGCCTGATCTTGGCAATCTCCAAATACCAGTCGCAAAATTCTGACCAGATAAACTCATAAACCAGGCGCGCTGCGTCGCCAAACTCATAACTGTCAATACACTTTGTCACATTTTTTATGGTTTGGTTTAAACGCGACAATATCCATTTATCCGCCAGTTCTATATCTTTGGAATTTATTATTTGGCAACTTGGATTTTGTTTGTTGTTTGTTATTTGTTGTTTGGCTAATTCCGCGAAGCGGGCAGCATTCCAGATCTTGTTGGCAAAATTCCTGGCTTCGGTAATTTTATCTTCGGATAATTTTATATCCTGGCCCTGGCCGGCAATCAGGGAAATAAAAGCAAAGCGCAATGCGTCTGCCCCGGCCTTGTTAATCACATCTAAAGGATCAATCACATTGCCCCACGACTTGCTCATCTTCTTGCCGTGAATATCTTTTACTAAACCATGGATATAAACAGTATGGAACGGCTGTTTTTTCATAAAATGTAGACCGGCCATGATCATGCGCGCCACCCAGAAGGAAATAATGTCGTAAGATGTCACAAGGACATCAGTGGGATAAAAAGTTTTTAGGTCGTCAGTTTGGTCAGGCCAACCCAGGGTGGAAAACGGCCACAAGGCTGACGAGAACCAGGTATCAAACACATCAGGGTCTTGTGTCCAACCAGTTTCCTTAGGCGGCTCTTCACCAACATAAATTTCTTCGCCTTTATACCAGGCTGGAATCCGATGACCCCACCATAACTGCCTGGAAACACACCAGTCGCGCAGATTAGTCATCCATTGCAAATAAACCTTGGTCCAGCGCTCCGGCACAAATTTAATTTTGCCTTTCTCAACTGCGGCAATGGCTTTCTCAGCTAAAGGTTTTACTTTAACAAACCATTGGTCTGACAAATAAGGCTCAATCATGGTCTTGCAGCGGTAACAATGCCCCACATTATTTTCATATTCTTCAACCTTAACCAAATATCCCCCCGCCTCTAATAGCCTTAATATTTCCTCTCGTGCCTTAAGCCTTTCCTTGCCTTCAAGGGCCTTCACTTGCCCTTTTTCGCCTTCTGCAAATTCATTTAAAGTAATATGCGCATCCTGCGTCAGAATATTAATAAACGGCAAATTATGCCTCATGCCCATTTCATAATCATTGGGGTCGTGCGCCGGAGTCACTTTTACAGCGCCAGTGCCAAAAGCAGGATCAACAAAATCATCCTTGATTATAGGAATATGCCGGCCAACTAAAGGGAGTTCAACTGTTTTTCCCCACAAATGCTTATAGCGCGCATCTTTAGGGTTAACAGCTATGGCCGTATCTCCCAGCATGGTTTCCGGGCGAGTAGTGGCAACCACAATATCGCCATATTTAATATGCCACAGAGACCCTTTTTTAGCTTCGTGCTCAACCTCTATATCCGACAAGGCAGTTTGACAGCGCGGGCACCAATTGATAATCCTTTTACCGCGATAAATTAAACCTTCTTTATAAAGCTGGACAAAATGGCGAGTCACTGCCTTGGACAAGCCCTCGTCCATGGTAAAGCGCTCTCTAGACCAATCACAAGAAGAACCCAACCGCCTAAGCTGCTGGGTAATTTTGCCGCCGTATTCTTTTTTCCATTGCCAAACCTTTTCCAGGAATTTTTCCCGGCCTAAATCTTCTTTTCTTTTGCCTTGTTTTTTTAATTCTCTTTCAACCACATTTTGCGTGGCAATGCCGGCATGGTCTGTGCCAGGCACCCACAAAGTATTAAACCCGCACATTCTTTTGTAGCGGATCATTACATCCTGGATAGAATTATTAAGCGCGTGGCCCATGTGGAGTGAGCCCGTGATATTTGGCGGTGGTATTACAATGGTAAATGACTTACTTGCCCCTTGACCCTTGGCACTTGACCCTGGCTTAAAGTATCCGCTCTCTTCCCAGAATTTATACCATTTGGTTTCAATTTCAGACGGGTTATATGTTTTTGGGATTTCCTGCATCATTATTTTATTGTTTCCTTAATTACCATGCCTCGTTAAAGCAAAAAGCTCGCTTGCCTCTCCTTTTTCAACTAACTGACTCTTTAACTCAACAATGCCAGCAGACAAATCCTCCGCCGCAATAACAACTTTTTTCTTAGTTATTTTGCCAGCTTCAAAGGCTCCTTTATCATAAGCAGAAAGCGAAAACCATGTGTTGGCAAATGTTTTGATAAGCTCCAAAACGCTTTCAGTATCTACCTTTGAACCGGGGGGTAAAAGTGCCTTGACATTGTCTACCGCCTGCAGAAATGATTCATGGTTTTTAGCAATGCGCTTTTTGTTAATAGCATAACCATTAATGATAAAATCGCGCAAGGTCTTAGTAGCCCATTTTCTAAATTCAATCGCCCGGCCAGAATTGGTCCGATAACCAACCGCCAGAATTACATCCAAATTATAATAATTAACGGTATATGTTTTCTCATCAGCGGCAGTGTGTGCAAAATTTGCACATACTTGATTTTTATTAAGTTCTTTATCCTTTAAGATGTTGCGGATGTGCTTGGTAATCACCGATCTCTCAATACCAAAGATACCAGCAATCTGAGCTTGACTTGCCCAAATTGTTTCTTGGGAAATATCCCCCCTAAGCTCAATCGCTCCATTAGGCGCTTGATAAACAACAATATCATTCTTTTTTTCTTTTTTCATATCACTAAAAACGCTTCCTGCGTCATTTATTAATTTTAGCACAGAACCAGGGATTTATTAAACTTCGGCAGCTTCAAATACTCGGCCATCCCCTCAAAAACCGCTTCTTGAGGCATCATGCCCACCAATTCTGATTCAAGAATCTCAACGCCGTATTCTTTCGCCCACTTTTTTACCTGATCAAACACTTGTTTCATAGAGGTCATCTTGTGGTTAGTGATGTTGATGGAAACCTGGGTAAGATTGCGGCTTTTAAGATTGATTCCCAAAGCGCGAATACCCGGCAAACCGCCGCTTTTCTCGCGAATGTTTTTGGCAATTGATTGGGCAATGCTTAAATCATTGGTATTAAGGTTAATATTAAAAGCAATCAAAAAATCACGCACGCCAACAGCTACTGCCCCGGCAGTCACATGCTTGCCATGATCCAGCTGGCCCTTGCGAACCGAAGGCAGTTCTTTGCCGTTGATCTCACCGTAATAGTAAACAGGCAGAGCAAGCTCTGCCACTACTTTTTTGCCGAAATCCTTAGCTAGCTTAACCGTTTCTGCAATAGTTATATTCTTGATGGGAATAAAAGGAATAACGTCAACAACACCAATAAAAGGATGCTCCCCTGTGTGTTCGCGGATGTCTAAAAGTTGCATGGCCCGCTGTGTTAATTCAAAAGCAGCTTGGCTAACTTGGGCTGGCTCGCCCATAAAAGTAACGACTGTGCGGTTATGGTCTGGATCAGAATGGACATTTAAGACTTTGGCTGATTTTATAGCGGAGATAATAGAATCGATAACTGCAAGATCTCTGCCTTCGGAAAAATTAGGCACGCATTCTACGAGCTTGGACATTGCAGGTCTTTCAAAGCTTCTTCCAGGTCGTGGTTTTCCAGGGTTTCTTTTTCGCGCAGGACCTTGGCTATAGAAACCAGCTTGTCTTTATTGGCCGTCAAAACTTCTTTGGCCCGGTTATGGCAATAATCAACAATAGCCTTGATCTGTTCGTCAATTTTATCAGCAGTTTCTTCGCTGTAATCTTTCATCTCCGCAATGTCGCGGCCCAAAAAGATCTGATGGTCTTTCCGGCCAAAAGTCCTGGGGCCTAATTTACTCATGCCAAACTCGCATACCATTTTCTTGGCCAGGTCAGTCGCTCTTTCCAGATCGTTCTGCGCGCCGGAAGTTATCTCATTAAAAATTATCTCTTCAGCCGACCGGCCGCCCATTAAAACAGTGATCTGGTCCACAGCTTCCGACTTGCTCATTAAATGTTTATCTTCCTGCGGCAGCTGCAAAGTATAGCCAAGAGCCATGCCCCGCGGCAGGATAGAAATTTTGTGCACTGAATCAGCTTTGGGCAAAACTTTTGAAAGGATAGCATGGCCTACTTCATGATAAGCCACAATTTCTTTTTCTTTGTCGGAAATTATCCTGCTTTTTTTCTCCGGACCGGCTAAAACCCGGTCAACAGCTTCTTCCACTTCTTCCATAAAAACTTCTTTTTTGTCAGACCGCGCCGCCAAAATCGCCGCTTCATTTAATACATTTTCCAGGTCTGCGCCGGTAAATCCCGGCGTCCTTCTGGCCACAATTTTTAAATCAACATCCTGGGCCAACGGCTTATTTTTCCCGTGGATTTTTAATATCTCTTCGCGGCCTTTTAAATCCGGCTTGTCCAGAATAACCCTGCGGTCAAACCTGCCGGGTCGAAGCAAGGCTGGATCTAAAATATCCGGCCGGTTGGTTGCCGCAACCACAATAATGTTAATATTGGGAT
>Ga0172371_10010164_pt1 | contig 12780 bp, 13 predicted proteins | sample Lak12m_FD_114543 | JGI IMG/M metagenome (GOLD analysis project Ga0172371, IMG submission 114543) | Freshwater microbial communities from Kabuno Bay, South-Kivu, Congo - kab_022012_12m | ecosystem: Environmental > Aquatic > Freshwater > Lake | place: Democratic Republic of the Congo: South-Kivu... | reverse complement strand
CGGAGGAACTGCGCGCCGTTGGCAACGTAGAACAGCAGGATGTCGAGCATCTCCAGCAACACGTCCGGGTTGCGGTAGTTGAGGTCAATCTGGTCGGCGCTGAACGTCGTCCAGACGTGCCGGTCGCCAACCGGCGTCAGCAACGACGACGTGCGGGGCCGGACCACCTGCGAAAGGTCCGCGCGCGGATCGCATTCGATGAAGTAATTCTTGTATGGCGCTCCGCCGCGCCGGTAGGCTTGGAACCACGTGCTCCGTGCCGAGACGTGGTTGAGCACCGCATCGAGCATCAGCCGTCGGGTCGCGCCGAGCCGTTGCACATCGGTCCACGTGCCGAGCGCGGGGTTGACTTGCCGGTAGTCAATCACGGAGAAGCCGTCGTCGGACGAATACGGATAGTGCGGGAGCAAATGCACGCCAGTGATGAGGCCAGCGGTGTGCTGGTCGAGGAAGTCGGCCAGCGTTCGCAGTGGCGACTGCGGAGCGGCGTTGACTTGATCGCCATAGGTAATGAGCAAATTATCACGCCCCGTCAACGGTGCTATGGAGGTTCGCAACCGTTGGTCGAGGCGAGACGCAAGTTGCTGCCATGTGGCCTCTGCGCGTTGTTCGCCGTACAGAAACCGCAGGTGCGCGCGGATGACTTGTCGGAGGTCGGTTTCCATTTTCTACTGACACAATACGCGAATAAAATACCCGAAACGCGTGACAAGGCCAAGCCGTTTGGCTAAGGTTGATGGCAGACGGTAAACTAAGGAACACCATCAATGAAAAGGGTTTTGCTGTACTCGTTGTTGCTGGTCGGCGGGCTGATTTCCTCGCAATTCCTCGCCGGGTTCGGCGCGTTCTGGATCAAGCTGATGACAATGTTCTGCCTGTCGTTCATCATGATCCACGTCGGCCACGAGTTTGACATGGATAAGATGCGACCGCGGCAATACGCGTGGGATTATCTCGTGGCCGGAACAGCAGCAGCGTTTCCATGGATTTTGTGCGCGGTGTATTTTGTGATCGTGATGGCGCCACGCGAGTTGTGGGGACACGTGGACCAGTGGAAGGGAGCGCTGTTGCTGGCGCGGTTTTCCTCGCCGACGTCGGCTGGGGTGTTGTTTTCGATGTTGGCGGCGGCCGGATTATCGGCCACGTGGCTGTTTCGCAAGGCGCGGATACTGGCGATCTTCGATGATCTCGACACGATTCTGTTGATGATTCCGTTGAAGATGATGATGGTCGGGTTGCGGTGGCAGTTGTTGGTGATGGTGATGGTGATTCTGGTGTTGTTGTGGCTGGCGTGGCGGTATCTGCATCAATGGCGGTTGCCGGTCGGCTGGCCGTGGATGTTGCTGTACGCCGGAATCGTGACGGCAGTGTGTGAGGCAATCTATCTGGCGAGCCGGGTGATTGACGACACAGTACCAGTACATCTGGAGGTGTTGTTGCCGGCCTTCGTGCTGGGTTGTCTGCTGGCGCGTCCATCTGGGCAGGCGGAACACGAGGAGTCGCCCGTGGGCGTGTGGGTCTCGGCGTGTTTCATGGTGTTGGTCGGGTTATCCATGCCGCCGATCCAAAGCGCAGCGCCGGCGGAGATGCTCGAACCAATTGAAAAACCAGTGCTCGCGTTTGCCAATGTGTCGGCGAGCACGTTGGCGCTGAAGGACACTTTTCCGGGGTGGGGTGTGATCGCGTGGCACGTGCTGTTGATTACGTTGTTGGCCAACCTCGGCAAGATGTTTCCGTCGTTGTGTTACCGCCGGGAAGCCACGCTTCGCGAGCGGATTGCCATTGCGGTGGGCATGTTTCCGCGCGGCGAAGTGGGCGCAGGTGTGCTGGTCATCTCGCTCTCGTATGGGCTGGCTGGTCCGTCGCTGACGGTTGCGGTCTTGTCGTTGGCGTTGAATCTGTTGTTGACCGGCGTGTTTATTGCGGTGGTGAAGGGGCTTATCGCAGGAACAACCACGACACCAGCGCGAAAATCGGAATGAGGATTGGCAGACTGTATTTGATGATGTAGCCGAAGAAACTGGGGCACTTCACGCCGGCGTTTTCGGCAATGCTCTTGACCATGAAGTTCGGGCCGTTGCCGATGCAGGTCGTCGCGCCGGAGAATACTGCGCCGAGCAACACTGCCAATACCTTAGCCAACCTTGAACACGGTGCCGATGAACACGAGGATGAACAGGGCGATGGTCTCGATGATGCCGAGCACCATCAGGTAATTGCCGAAGCCCTTGCCGGTTTCGGCCAACGCATCGCTGCCGGCTGCGCCGGCTTTGCCCTGCCACCAGGCGGACGCGCCAATGGCGAGGCCGCCGAAAACGCCCGTGCCGAGCATGGCACCCCAGTTGTTGAAACCGGGGGCGTTACAGATAGCCACCATCTGGTTCATCAGAATCATGCCGTAGATGGTTTGCGACAACGGCGCGCCGGCGAACACAATGAGGATGAACGGCGCGGTTTTGTTCTGCGCGAAACATTTCTTCCACGCGCCGATGGCGGCGGGACCGGCGGAGCCGGTGCCGAGCACCGAGCCGAGGGCGGCCAGCCCAAACGTCGTGGCGGCGCTCATTTTTCCGAGTGTGACTGCTGTTTGTGCATCCATGTTGATTTCCTTTCCGTGTGATTAGTCTGTGGGTGATTGTTTGACACTGCGGAACGGCCTGAATGGAATGCCCGTCCATTGCATGCCGACATGGCCGGAGAACTCCAGTGTGTTGAGGCGCACGCCATGCACCATCACGCCCATCAGGCAGAGAATGATGTTCAGCCCGTGCGCCACCACCAGAAACAACGCCGCCGCCACTCCCGACATCCATTGCCCAAACATCGGCGTCAACGCGGCGTTGAAGTTGTTGGCCACGGCAAACGACGCCGTCCCGACCGCGAACAGGCGGATATACGAGACAACGTCCACAAAATTGCTGACGAGGCTCAGCGGCAGCATCGCGTGGTTGAACCATTCGCCCTTCAACTGGCGCACCGGCGTCATGAACAACACGATGCAAACCACCCCCGTCAAGAACAGCGGCAACGTGAATCCCGGTGCCGGCAGCCCCAGCACCATCTTCAGCGCGACGAAATACATCGTCCACGTCGTGCAGAGCCAGCCAAATTGCGCGATGGATTGCAGACTGCGCGGGTCGCGCACGATGTTCCAGAGATGGGCCAACGACAGATGCACCGCGCCAATCATAAAGCAGAGGCGCTTGACGTTTTCCGGGTCGGTCAACCAGACGATTCGCAGGCGCGCCAACAGTCCCTGTTGCACGGCCATGCCAAAATAGGAGCCTGTCAGCACCCCCCAAATGATGGTCGTGACGCTGATGATGTTGAGCAGGACAAACACTTTGCGCGGAGCTTTTGGCAGCTTGTGCGCCGCCAAGAGGCTGCCGGTGAGAAACAACGCGCCATACCCCGCATCACCGACCAGCACGGCGAAAAACAGCGCAAAGAAAATCAGAAATGCCGCGCTGATGTCCACTTCCCGGTAACCGGGCAGGATGCCCACCAGTTCAAACAGCGATTCAATCGGCTTCACCCAGCGCGGATACCGAACCAACGTCGGCACCGTATCGTCCGCGCTTGGTTCCTCAATCATCAATCCCCAACCGTGCCCCGGCGCCACCTGCCGCAGTTTCTCGATTTCCTCTGCCGGGCAGAATCCCTGCAAATACACAATCGTCTCACCAGCTCCGGCACCCATACCGGCCCGTGCCGCAGCAAACCGCCACCGGTCTTCGGCATCGGCCAGCAACGCCGCGATCTGCGGATGATCGCCCCCGAACAACGCAATCTCTTCCTGAATTGCCCGTTGACGGTCGCCAATGGCCGCCAACCGCTGGCGAATCTCTGCGAGTGAACGCGGCGGTAACGAAATCTCCTGCGCATTCGGCACCTCCACCGTGCTGCGGCTGATGATGGCGAAATGAATGGCGTTTTTATCGCGATGAAGCTCCACATACACGGCGTCTTCGGGCACGCTCGGCGGCGGCTTGGGCGCGGCTTGATACAGCCGCACGGAAATGCCTCGTTCCTGTAACGCTTGGACGCTGGCTGGATCAAAGTTGCCGAACGGAGCAAACCGTTGTTCCTGATGCGTCAACGCCGCCTGTTCATCTTCCAGCGCGCGTTTCTCATGGATCAGTTTCCACAACTCCTCGACCACCTCGCGCGGAGAGCGGCCCGATGAGGCGCGATCCGACTGCGGCGTGAGAATTTCAAGCGCGGTGCGAACATATTCGTATTCACGCCGCGTTTCCTCAACGCTCTCGCTCTCGCGCTGGCTGACCGGCTGGAGATGCACGATCCCGAGGTCGCGCAACTGTTCCAGCGTTGCATCGCGCGTGTGCGCAAGGCAAAGCAGCGTCACCTTTTTCATTGGAACAATCATGCGGTGGCCCTCACCTTCTCGACCGTCTTCGATTTCGCAAACTTCGACCGAACTACATCGGCAGTCATCTGGTCGCCCAGCACGATGCGGATGACGCGGATGTTTTCGCGCGTCTCCGGGATTTTCACATTCTCAAACAGATTCACGCGTTGCGTGGTGATGCGCAGTTCCTCGCGGAGACGGTTGAGTTGTTCCTCGATGATCTGCGTCTCGACACGGAGCCGGATGAGGCGTTCGAGCATCTTAATTCCATCGTCCACCCATGCCGGCGTAGCGAACAGGTCGGGTGTCGTCCGCTCGAACTCGATGGACTCGAACACCGGGAAGTTCACGCCGGCGATGTTGCCGGTGGACGTGTTGATGCGGCCGACGCGAAGGTATTGCGAGAAATCCACCGGCTCGGAGAAGAGTTTGACCCACGACGCGAGATCGCGGCGCGCAGCGGCTTCCTCGCCGCGTTTGGCGTCGAGCGCAGCTTCCGCGTGGCGAACTTCGATCTGCATCTGCTGCTTCTTCAATTGCAGCGTCGGCAGATACCGCCGGAAACGCGCCAGCGCATCGCGCTGCGTCTTCAACTCATTCTTCGTGTATTTGATCTTGGCCATCAGGACTGTTTCTTCGGCCAGAACTTACTGGTCAGTTTCGTCGGGATGCCGGTCTCCTCGGCGTCGAAACAATCGGCGAGGATTTGCCAGCCGAGGTCAAGCGCCTTCTCAATCGGGATATTGACGCGCAAGTCCATCATTTCGGCCTCAAACCGCTGGCCGTATTTGAGAAGTTTTTGATCCCAGCCGCTCATACGGAAGCCCATTGCCTGCTTTTCCAACGTCTCTTTGTAGCCGGCGTAGAGCTGCACCATCGTGTTCATGATGGTGCGATGGTCTTCGCGGGTCTTGTTGTTCACAAGCTGCTTCAGGCGGCTCAACGACCCGAAGGGCTCGATGCGGCCATTGCGGAGGTAGAACTGTCCCTCGGTGATGTAGCCGGTATTGTCGGGCACCGGGTGCGTCACGTCATCGCCGGGCATGGTCGTCACCGCGAGAATCGTGATCGAGCCAGCACCCTCAAAGTCCACCGCCTTCTCGTACCGGGCGGCCAACTGGCTGTAGAGATCGCCGGGATAACCGCGATTCGACGGCACTTGTTCCATCGTGACGGCGATTTCCTTCATCGCGTCGGCGAAGTTGGTCATGTCGGTCAACAACACGAGCACGCGCTTGTTCTGCAACGCGAACCGTTCTGCGACCGCGAGGCTCACGTCCGGCACAAGCAGACATTCGACAATCGGGTCGGCGGCGGTGTGAATAAACAAGACCGACCGTGATAGCGCGCCTTGTTCTTCGAGTGTGTCGCGGAAAAACAGATAGTCGTCGTGCTTCAGTCCCATTCCGCCGAGGATGATGATGTCCACTTCGGCCTGCATCGCGATGCGGGCAAGCAACTGGTTGTATGGCTCGCCGGCCACGGAGAAGATCGGGAGCTTCTGCGATTCAACCAGCGTGTTGAACAGATCAATCATCGGGATGCCGGTGCGCACCATCTTGCGCGGGATGATGCGTTTGGCCGGGTTGACGGATGGGCCGCCGATGGGCGTCATGTTTTCCGAGATGGCCGGGCCTTTGTCGCGGGGCTGGCCGCTGCCGTTGAACACGCGCCCGAGCAACGCTTCCGAAAACGGAATCTGCATTGTGTGCCCGAGGAACCGGACCTGCGCATCCGTCGGGATGCCGCGGCTGCCGGCGAACACCTGCAAATCCACGCGACCGCCTTCGAGTCGGATCACCTGCGCCAGCGACGTGCCCTGCCGGGAGGTGACTTGCGCCAATTCCCGGTAGCCCACATCGTCCGCCTCCACCGTGATCACGCTGCCGGCAATCTTGTCAACCTTGCCATAAACCTTATGCATAATCCGTCACCTCCGCGACCGACTTCTCGATTTGTTGCTCCAACGCCGCGAACTCCGGTGTCTTCATTTCGACACGGTTCCAGTCCTTCGTCATCTGCGTCAGACGCAGGAAGAAGCGGCGCGCGGTGTCTTTGTCGGGAAACTTCATTTTCGTTTTCAGAATCTTGTAGAGCCGGTCAAACACATGATGCTGACGCTCGGATGGCGTGGCGGCGTCAATCTCATGATAGGCGTCCTGCTGCAAATAAACCGCGTCGAGATATTCCGCTTTCAGATACAACAGAAAATCGTCCATTGGCGTGCCTTCTTCGCCGACGACTTTCATCATCTGGTTCACTTCATTGCCGTCGCGCAACACGCTCCGCGCAAACTCGACTTCCTCCACCGGCACGACGCCAGCATATTTCGACCAACTTTCGAGCGGATGAATCGCGGGATACCGGCGTTGGTCGGAACGCTCGCGCGAGAGACCGTGAAACGCGCCGACGACTTTCAACGTAGATTGCGTGACCGGCTCCTCGAAGTTGCCACCGGCAGGGCTGACCGTGCCGCCGATGGTGATCGAGCCGGTCTTGCCGTCCTTGAGTTTTACCAAGCCGCCGCGCTCGTAAAACGCCGCGATGACCGATTGCAGATACGCCGGGAACGCTTCTTCGCCCGGTATCTCTTCCAACCGGCCCGACATTTCGCGCAATGCCTGCGCCCACCGTGAAGTGGAGTCGGCGAGCAAGAGCACATGCAATCCCATTTGCCGGTAATACTCGGCAATCGTCACGGCGGTATAGACGGACGCTTCGCGCGCCGCGACTGGCATGGAACTGGTGTTGCAGATGATGAGCGTGCGTTCCATCAAACTGCGGCCGGTACGGGGGTCGGTGAGTTCGGGAAATTCGCGGAGCGTTTCGACGACTTCGCCCGCGCGTTCGCCGCACGCTGCAAAGATGACAACGTCCACATCGGCGTGCCGGCTGGTGATTTGTTGGAGCACGGTCTTACCGGCGCCGAACGGGCCGGGGATGCAATACGTGCCGCCGCGCGCGACAGGGAAGAAGGTATCAATGCAGCGGATGCGCGTGACCATCGGCTCGACCGGGCGGAGACGTTCCGCGTACGCCTTGATCGGCAGCTTGACCGGCCAGCGTTGGGAGAGCTTCGCTTCCTGAGTTTGGCCGTGTTCGTTGCGGAGTTTGGCGATGGTTTGTTCGACGGTGTATTCGCCGGCAGGGGCGACTTCGCTGACTTCCCATGCGCCGCGCCACTGGAAGGGGACCATGATGCGGTGTTGGAAAATGCCTTCCGGTACCGTGCCGAGAGTCTCACCGGCGGTGAGACGGTCGCCGTGCTTTGCGACCGGGGTGAACGTCCATTTCCTATCGCGCGGCAACGCGATTTCGTATATGCCACGTTGAAGGAAGAAGCCACAGTGTTTCGCAAGTTTCGGCAACGGATTCTGGAGGCCGTCGAAAATCTGCGTGAGCAGGCCGGGGCCGAGTTCGACGGAGAGCATTTCGCCGGTGAACTCGACTTGGCCGTTCTCGCGGAGGCCGGTGGTGTCCTCGAAGACTTGCAGTTCGGCGTAGCGGCTGCGGACACGGATGACCTCGGCTTTGAGGCGCTGGTCGCCGGTAACGGCGTAGGCGACTTCGTTTTGCGAGACGGGTTTCTCGAACTCGACCATCAGCAGGTTGCCGCTGACACCGACAATTCTTCCAATGTTCGCACTCATGCTTGACTCTTCGGTAGGGGCGAGCCGCCGGCTCGCCCGTCGGGGGATTGCTCCTGCAGCGGTTGCGGACGACCCCGCGGGTCGTCCCTACCCTCCCAGCGCGCGTTGGCGCTGACAAATTCTTCGACGGCTTGTTGCCCGTTTTCGTTGCGCATATCCGCCCAGCGCTCAGCCATGCGCAGTTTGACGGCAAACGCCAGAATCGTCTCCAGCCGGAACAGGTCTCCCTGGGCCAGTTGCTCCGCGATGTGCCAGCGGCACCGGTCCAATTCGCGTTCGCGTTCCAGTGGATTCTCCTTTGTGTAGGCGTTCGTGACGGCGTCTTCAATCTCCATATCGTAGCCGGCGTGTTGCCGCAGATGAGCGTGCACCTCGACACCGAGTTGGGCGGCGCGCGCGCGGGCTTTGGCGTTGCGAAGCTGGGTTTCCTTGGCCTGCCACTGGTCGGCAAACCGGCAGCCGCTGATATGACGCCCTTCCAGAAACGCGTCCACGAAAACCAAGTCTTTTTCCGGCAAGACACCTTGTAGTTGGCGACGCCACTCCGTTGAACGCACCGGTGGCGGGTCGCCGAAAAACATCAGCGGCAAACTGGCAACGACGTAGTAGTAACTCACCGTGCGTGTTCTCCCGTGGCGCGGGCCGCGTGTTGAACGATCTCGGCCATGTGCGGGCGCAGGAAGTTGCACAACGCTTCCGCGATGGCTTCGTCGGTGAATTGATGCTCGACGTGCTGGTCCACCATCCGCACCTTGAACCCCTTGAAGATGTTGTTGTCGGCGCGGATATCCACGCCGCCAATGAGTTTTTGCCGGTACGCTTCAGCGAAAAAAGCGATGATTTCTTTTTGATCCTGCTCGCCGACCAGCAGGGCGATGCGGTTGCGCGGGCCTTCTTCCTTGGCGTACGCCTGTGCAAGCGGCAGCATCATTTCTTTGAGCGTGTCGGTGTCAAGCGCTTGTTTGGTGGCTTCGCTGACGATTTCGTCGAGGATTTTCTCAATGCCTTGGCCGACGGTGATCAACAGGTCGCGGGCAGCCTGTTCGAGCGTCTTTTGTCCGCGCTGGACAAACACCTGCGAGTCCCTTTCCGCCTGTTCGAGGATCGCTTTGGCTTGTGCCTCGGCGTTCTTCACGAGGGTCGCGGCCTGTGTTTTTGCCCGCGCGACAATTTGGGTGGCTTCCATCTCCGATTTTTCGATGGCTTCCCGCTGGATACGGTCAATCAAATGTTGCAGTTCTTCGGCCATGGTAAACTCCTGTTGCAAATATCTTTCTTGAAACAGATGTCTATCCTAGACACCATCGGAAACAATACAAGTCCAAGTGTAATGTTTTGCCCGCGCCCGCCTCAGCCGACCGGCAAGATTATTCTCCCGTTGGTCATTCGCACGTTGAAGCTGTGCGGCTCCGTGCCCGGCACGGCGTCCAAGCGTCCACCGGCTTGTTCGAGAATGAGTTGGCCGGCGCAGATGTCCCAGAGTTTGATGCCGTACTCGATGTATCCGTCGAACCGGCCGCACGCGACGTACACGGTGTCGAGCGCCGCCGCGCCCATCAACCGCATCTTGCGCGCCCGGCGGATCAACCGGTGAAAATCCTCCAGCCCGCGTCGAATTGTCTCCTCGCTCTTGAAAAAGCCGATGCCGACAATCGCTTCGGCAAGCTCGGCGCGCTCGCTGACGTGGATCGCGTGTCCGTTCAACGTCGCCGCCGCGCCGCGTTCCGCGGCGAACATCTCATCGAGTTCCGGCGCGTACACCGCGCCCGCGACGGTCTGCCATTCGTTGCCGACGCGTTGTTGCGCGGCGATGCTGGTGGCGTACATCGGGATGCCATAAAAATAGTTCACCGTGCCGTCGAGCGGGTCAATCACCCAACGCACCTCGGCGTCGGCGCGGCCCGACACGCCTTCCTCGCCGAGAATGGCGTGCTCCGGGAAATCGGCGAGGATGATCTTCGTGATGGCCTTCTGCGCCTGCACGTCGAGCTCCAGTTTGATGTCGTGGTGGGTCGCCTCGTTGACGACGGGCGGCGCGCCGAAGTTCTGGCGCAACAGTTTTCCGGCGGCGTAGGCGGCTTCGATGGCGGTTTCCAGCATGGCCGATTCTTGTAAACACTCCGCGGCAACTGTGCAACGGTGAAGTTTGGAGTCGCTTGACGGAAGGGTTGTGGTAAGCTGCGCGCCAACGAGAGGAATTCATCATGGCAGAGACAATCGAATTACCCGGTAATTGGCGCTATCTCAAGTGGCGCTTCGGCAACTTCGCGAGCTCGCTCGGCTGGCTCATCATCATTGGCGGACTCGGCTTGTGGTTCGCCAGCGGCGTGTACACTGTCGAGCCGTCCCAGGTCGGCCTGGTCAAACGATTCGGGAAATTCACGGAGTCCACCGGCCCCGGCTTCCACTACCGGCTGCCCGGTCCCATCGAGAGCGTGGTGATTGTGGACCAGCGTTCGGTCCGCACTGAGGAAGTCGGTTTTCGCAGCCGGGCCGGCACGCCCAGCACACACTACCCCACGCACGAGGCAGAAGCGTTGATGTTGACGGGCGACTTCAACATCATCCGCCTCGAAACCGTCGTGCAATACGACATCACCGACGCCGAGATGTTTGCCTTCCAGATCGAAGACTCCCGTCGTGTGATCCGCGAGGCGGCGCAGGCGGTCATCCGCGAGAGGGTCGCGCTCCACAAGGTGGACGAGGCGCTCACGGAGAAGCGCGAGGAGATCGCCAGCCAGATCCAGAAGGAACTCCAGGAACTGCTCAAACAATACGGCACCGGCCTGCGCATCATCAATGTCCGCCTTCAGGAAGTCACCCCGCCCACTAAACAGGTGGCCGCCGCCTTCGACGACGTCAACAGCGCCGTGCAGGACAAGGAGCGGCTGGTTTTCGAGGCCCAACGCTACACCAATGAGCAAACGCCGCGCGCCGAGGGCCAGTCGCAGAAAATCTTCAATGAGGCCGAGGGCTACAAGCAAAGCCGCATCCTCACCGCCCAAGGCGAGGTCGCCCGTTTCGCCGCCGTGCTGGACCGCTACAAACTTGGCGAGGATGTCACCCAGACCCGGCTCTACATCGAGACGATGGAGTCCATCCTGCCCGGCCTCAACAAGGTCATCGTCAGCAAGGAGGCGGGCGGGACGCTGAAACTGTTGAACCTCGATGGATTCGTCGCACCCAAAGGAGGCGCGTCCAAGAAATGAAGACTTTGATTACTGTGCTCGTGATTCTGGCGGTGATGTTCTTCGGATACCGCGCCTTCCTGTTCAGCGTGGACGAAACAGAGAAAGCCGTTGTCCTCGAGTTTGGCAAGATCGTCCGCGTCATCGAAGCCCCCGGCCTCTACGCGAAAAAACCGCTCATCCAGAACGTCGTGTACCTCGAGGACCGGTTGTTGAGCGTGGACATCAAGCCCGCGCCCGTGATCACCGTGGACAAACAACGGCTCACGGTGGACAGCTACACGTTGTGGCGTATCAAGGACCCGCGCCGGTTCACCGAGACCATGCGCGGCCTGCGCACCAACGCCGAGCAGCGGCTTGACGACATCATCTACTCACTGTTGCGCGATGTGCTCGGCCAGAAAACCTTCGAGGACATCCTGAAGCGCGAGTTCCTTTCCGAGGTCCGCGACAACGCCCAGAAACAGGTCGCCGATTTCGGCATCACCATCATTGATGTGCGGATCAAGCGGGCCGACTTGCCCGAGGCCAACGAACAGGCCGTCTATCAGCGCATGATGAGCGAACGCAAACAGATCGCCGAACGGTACCGCGCCGAGGGCGATCAGGAAGCCCAGCGCATCAAGGCCGAAACCGACCGCAAAGTCCAAATCACCCTTGCTACCGCTCGCAAACAAGCCGAGGAACTCAAGGGCGAAGGCGACGCGCAAGCGCTGGAGATCTACGCCAAGGCCTATAATCGCGATCCGAAATTCTTCCAGTTCTGGCGCACCCTGGAGTCCTACAAACTGTCGCTGGCAACGAACACCACCTTGATTCTCTCGACTGACTCCGATTACCTGAAGCTGCTGGACACGATGCAGCCCAAATAGTGGAACGGGCGTCCTGCCCGTTCATGCCGGATGAGTTTCCCAACAAACGGGCGGGACGCCCGTTCTACTATTATCGTCGTGATCCCGATGGCGCGGTCGTGTGCAGGCTGACCTGCACCGCCGTCCACGGCGTGTTGGAACTGGCGCAGATCACGTAAACCGGGTCGCCGATCTTGAAATCGCTGAGTGTCGCACCGGTAGGTTTGGCTGGCGTGACGAACCGGCATTGCGGGGCACACTGGAAAGTCCGTTGCTCTTCCGAGGCGACGCTGGAGGACGCCACAATAAACGAGCCCAGAAACCGGGGGCCTTGCGTTTGGGCTTGGACGGATTGGCCTTGCGACTTCACCGTGACCGTGAACATGCCGGCCTTCGCATCCATTGCCGAGATCGGTCCGATGCACCAGATTTCCTTTGGTTTGTCTGCCATTTTCGGCTCCGGTTGAGGAGCCGGTTTGCGCGCCGCGATGGCTAGCACCGCGGCGGCGATGCAAATCCAACTTCGTTTCATGTCCAAATTCATGCCACAACCGGCGGAGAATTCCAGATTTGTTTTGACACCGCCGGACGCGGCAGTAAAGTGCCGCCCGGTCGTCACCCCACCCGCGACCACACAAGGAGGAAGTTGTCATGCTGCCGTTTCTACAGTCGTTGTGTGATCGCGCGTCGGCGTCGCTGGGCGCGCAACCATTGTTTGCCGT
>Ga0172371_10010163_pt1 | contig 12780 bp, 8 predicted proteins | sample Lak12m_FD_114543 | JGI IMG/M metagenome (GOLD analysis project Ga0172371, IMG submission 114543) | Freshwater microbial communities from Kabuno Bay, South-Kivu, Congo - kab_022012_12m | ecosystem: Environmental > Aquatic > Freshwater > Lake | place: Democratic Republic of the Congo: South-Kivu... | reverse complement strand
GCAGTTGGTGGCAAGGGTAAACGTGCTGTGATCGGTTTTGGCACCGCTCCAGGTGGTCGTGGATTTGTGGCAACTTTCGCAGCCAGCCGTGGTCTGGATATGGCCGCTGGTTTTGCCGGTGGCCGTGCTGCCGTTGTGGCAACTGGAACAACCCGTGGTCACGCTGACGTTGGCGTGGAACTTGGCTGGTGTCCAACTGGTAAAGCTCTTGTGGCAACTCGCGCAATTGAGCGTGGTGCTGATGTGTGTGGCGTTTTTGCCGGTGACGTTGCTGCCGTTGTGGCAGCTCGCGCAGTTGGTCGCGCTGGTGAAGGTGCTGTGGTCAGCCTTGGCACCGCTCCAGGTGCTGGTCGATTTGTGACAGCTTTCGCAGCCAGCCGTGGTTGACAGGTGGCTGCTGTTCTTGCCGTTGGCGGTGCTGCCGTTGTGGCAACTGGAACAACCCGTGGTCACGCTCACGTTGGCGTGGAACTTGGCCGGCGTCCAACTGGTAAAGCTCTTGTGGCAACTCGCGCAATTGAGCGTGGTGCTGATGTGCGTGGCGTTTTTGCCGGTGGCGTTGCTGCCGTTGTGGCAGCTCGCGCAGTTGGTCGCGCTGGTGAAGGTGCTGTGGTCGGCCTTGGCACCGCTCCAACTCGAGGTTTTGTGGCAAGCACCGCAATTGGCTGTAGTGGCAAGGTGCGTGGCTGTCTTGCCGGTGGCCTTTTGTCCATCGTGGCAGCTCGCGCAATGGGTTGACGAGGTAAATATGGCGTGGTTGACCTTGGCACCATCCCAGGTGGCAGTCGAGCTGTGACAACTCTCGCAAGAGGCCACGGTGGCAAGGTGATTGGCCGATTTGCCCGTGCCACTGATTCCGTTGTGGCAACTGGCGCAACCGGTCGTGACCGTGACATTGGAGTGCAGCTTAGCCGGCAACCAATTCGGGTAACCTGCCTTGTGGCAAACCGAACAGTTGTCAACAGTTGCAACGTGTTTGCTTGATTTACCCGTAGCACTTGCACCGTTGTGACAATTGGCACAATTGGTAGCCGCAGTAAAGACAGCGTGATTGACCTTGGCATCGCTCCAAGTGGTCGTCGATTTATGGCAACTCTCACAAGAAGCAGTCGTTGAAACGTGACTGCCAGACTTGCCGGTGGCCGTAGCGCCATTATGGCAACCGGCGCAATTGTTGCTGACAGTCACATTGGCATGAAACTGCGCTGGCTTCCAACCGGTGGTCTTGTGGCAGGTAGCGCAGTTGGCCGCAGTTGCAACGTGGGTGGCACTTTTCCCGGAAGCACTCGAACCGTTGTGGCAACTGGCGCAATGGGTAGCCGAGGTATAAGAACTGTGGTCGGGTTTGGCCCCGCTCCAACTGCTGGTGGACTTGTGGCAGGTGTCACACTTGTTGTCTGTGGTGGGGAAGTGCGTGGCCGACTTGCCTGCCACCATCACCCCGTTGTGACATGTGGCACATGATCCTGGCGCAACCCCCTTGTGGTTGAACTTGGCACCGGTAAAGGTTTTAGCCGAATGGCAACTTTCGCAGCCTGCCGTGGTGGGAATGTGCGTTGCCGACTTGGTGATGTTGTTACCCGCCAAAGCAGCCCCCGTGGTATGGCAGGTGACGCAATCGCGCGGCGTTCCTTTAAAGATGCCCTTGACGTGGCAAGACTCACATTTGGCGCTGGCGTGCGCCCCATCCAGCGGAAAACCGGTTTTTAAATGGTCGAAGTCACGCCCAGAACCCTGCGCGATAACCACTGCGGCAAAAGCAGTCAAAGCCAAAGCGAGACCGCCTTGCAGCAACAGACGAAAAAACCTGCCGTTCAATTCACTCATAAAGTACCCCTTGGGTTCTATCGCGTCAAAGCGCCAACCAACCGCCGTTGAAATTTCTTCCAGCCCTCTGCCACGTGACACTGCTCGCAGCGCACGCCAAATTGCCCGTCGTGCACATCGGTTGTTTGATGGCAGGCAATGCAACTGTTACCCAACGGCGCTGCGTCTTTGCCTTCAGGGGCTTCTTGTTTGTGGCAACTTGCACACTTGACCTTGAGGTGTGCTCCGTCCAGCACATACTTGGTGCGTTTGTCGTGGTTGAAATTCCACAGTGGCCAAGCCCGGGTGTTGTGACAGTTTTCACACCGCACGCCCAGCGTCAGTTTGTGCTTGTCGTCCTTTTTATGGCATGAATAACAATCTTTGGCAGCGTCTTTGAAACGCAGCGTCAGATGACAGGTTTTGCAGGCCGCCACAACGTGGTGCCCGGTCAATGCAAATGCCGTCAAGCGGTGGTCAAAACGCTCAACACGCCAAGTCCGGTCGCTGTGACAGCGCTCGCACTGCCGGCCAGATTGGCCGTCGTGCTTGTCATCTTTCTGGTGGCAGGCAAAACACGCCAAGGGCGTCTTGCGAAAGCTCTGCAAATCCTTGTGGCAAGCTTCGCATTTGACCTTGGGTGTGGCGTGCGCGTTGCGCAGCACAAACTTGGTCTTGTCGTGGTTAAAGCGGCCGATGGTTGCTTTCCAATCGGTTTCGCCGTGACACTCAGCGCACTTGTCGCCCAGCGTCTTGTTGTGCTTGTCATCCTTCTGGTGGCACGCGACGCATTCCTTGGGAGCTTCCTTGAACAGCGGGCTCTTGTGGCATTGCTTGCACTCTGTCTTGGCGTGCTTGCCCAGCAGCGGAAAACTGCTTTTGTCGTGGTCAAACTTGGCTGACTCCTTCCACCCTCGTTCGTTGTGGCAACTTTCGCAATCCTTGCCCAAAGTTCCCTTGTGCTTGTCGTCCTTGGCGTGGCATGCATTGCAGTCTTGCGCCAGTTTTACCCGGTACAGTGGGCCGGTGTGGCACGACACACAAGTGGCGCTGCGATGCTTGCTGCGCAAGGCGTACTTGGTATCAACATCATGGTTAAAACGAGTTGGCTTCCACGCCCGCACGTTGTGGCAACTTTCGCATTTCTCGCCAAACTGGCCTTTGTGCCCCTTGGCGCTGTCGTCGTTCTTTTTGTGGCAGCCAAAGCATGCGCGCGGTGTTTCTTTGTAGCTGCTGGTCTGATGGCAATCCTTGCACTTGGCGTCCATGTGCTTGCCTTCAAGGGCAAAACGTGTCTTGCTGTGGTCAAAGCGTGCCTCTTTCCAGCTGTTTTCTGTATGACAGCCGACGCATTTGTCCCCCAGTGAGGCTTTGTGCGTATCGTCCTTTTTGTGGCAAGCCACGCATTGCAGCGGCGCGTCGCGGAATTTTTTTCCTTCAACGTGGCATTTGGCACACTCCAGCGGCTGATGTTTGCCCTTGAGCAGATAGTCGGTCTGGGTATGGTCAAACTTCTTTTTGTCCAGATGCACCACATCTGCGTCGCGGCCCTTGTGGTCAGTATGACAACTGTTGCACGCCTGCGGCTTGAGCCTGCCGTGGAACCCGGTCCTGGCGCGCACGTCAGCACCCACAGGTTTGTGGCAGTCCATGCACAGCCCCGACTGGGCTTCGCGGTCGAACTTGACGTGACATTGCTTGCAATCGTTTTCCTGCTTGATATGGCCTTCGATCAACTTTCCGGGGGCCAAAATTGATTCGATACTTTGCGCCAACGCTGGCCAGGGCACACAAGCGGCAGCCAGCATCAGCACCGCGACCGCCAAGCGGCTCAGGTAACAGGTGTTCAATGATGCACTGCATGACATGCGCTGTGTCACCCCATCAGTACGCGTGAACGGCAACCACATGCACCACAGCACTGATGCCCAGCAAATAGACAAACGGTATGTGAGCCACATGCCAAAGTGAAAAGAGGCGCTCGTAGGCCTTGTATTGCGCCACCCGGACCACCGCATTCAGATACTGGTTGACCAGCTTGCCGGAGTTTTTCATCCTGAAAACGTAGTCGCGTTTGTGCCAGCCCTCACTTTGGGCCATAACCCGCAATACCGTCTTGAGTTCTGCCACACAGTCGCGGTACACCAGCCACTGATGGATCGGCAACCAGACCACCTGGCGCACATGCGTCAAGACACCGGGCTGCGCGTGCGCCTCTTGCTGTTCAAAAACACTTAAGCGCTCCTCCACCTTGGGGGCAAAGGCCAGACGCGAGCGCGCTTCATCTTCGTCCAAGCCGGCGTGCGCTTGCAAACCTTGGAGGGTATCGCGCTCAGAACGCAAGCCTCGATTCACGCGCGCGTACAAAAATCGCCCCACCACACCACTGAGCGCCACAACAATCATGCTGTACATGGCAACGGCGGCATTGAGTGACCCCACATGAAAAGTGGAATGCAACAAAATCAGCGTTGGTCCACCCACACCCAGCACCATATGCAGCAGAAACCACCCTTTCATGCGCCCCCAGTTTCGGGTGAACGCAAAGTGCTTGCGCAAGGGATAGCTCAACAGCAGCACCATCATCACGCCACCCGCCACGCCGATCCAGTAGCCCGTATCGTCGCCCGCTTTGAACAGACCCAACTGGCTGATCTGCCAAGTTGCAGCAACCAGCGCAGCAATGGCCAAATAGACCATCACATCGGTTGATAAGCGCTTGCCAGGTGCGCGCGCTTGCTCCTGCCCTGTCATCGGCGTGTCACCTGAAAAAGTGGTATCAGGAAAGTCAAACAGCGTTTCGCTACGAACAGACATGGCAATTCAAAACAGGCGACGGGCAAACAACTTAAAAAAGTTCACTTTCAAATTATGGAAATGAATTCTTAAGGAACGATTAATCCAGCCGTAACGTTGTGTAATTTGATCGACGGTCACTGCAGCGGATTTGGCCCAAAAAAAACCGCCCTTTGGGCGGCTCTTTCTGGCTGAAATGCTTACGGCAACAGGTGTCAAACCACGCCGTGTGTTTTAAACCACGACAGCGCCCGGGCAAAACCATCTTCGGCTGGCTCCTTGCGGTAACTGGGCCGGTAATCCGCATGAAAGGCGTGCGGTGCGTCACGATAGACCACAAACTCACTGGCCTGCGCGGCATTGTTTCCCTGTGCGCCCGCCTCTGCCAGTGCCTCTTTCATCTGGTTAATGGTGGTTAGCGCAATGCCGCGGTCCTCGCCACCGTACAGCCCCAGCATCGGTGCCTTCAACTGCGCGGCCTGATCCAGCGGGTGCTTGGGCGTCAGCGCCGACGCAGTCCCTACCAGCCTGCCGTACCAGGCTACACCCGCTTTGACGTGTTTGCTGTGCTGCGCATAAAGCCAGGTAATGCGGCCACCCCAGCAAAAACCGGTAATACCCACTTTTTGAAGGTTGCCGTCATTCTCCCCCGCCCATTTGAGGGCGCCATCCAAGTCACCCAGCACCTGCGCATCGGGCACTTTTGACACCACCTCAGCCATCAGCTTGGCCGTCTCCTTGTAGCTGGCGGGATCGCCCTGACGCGCATACAGTTCCGGCGCAATCGCCAGATAACCGGCTTTGGCCAAGCGACGACAAATGTCGGCAATGTATTCATGCACGCCAAAAATTTCCTGAACCACCAAAATCACTGGCAGATTCTTCTTGCCCTGAGGCGCGGCGTAATAAAACGGCACCGAAAAGCCGTCCACATCAAAAATACCCTCGGTGGCGATCAGCCCTTCGGACGACGTCTTGATCGCGGTTTGCGCCATGATCGGCATCACGGTGGCCGCGTAGCCCACCCCCAATGCCACCTTCAGCGCGGTGCGTCGGCTCGCGCCCGCTTCGGTGGTCTGGCCGGGCAGCAAGGAAGAAAAATCCTGCAACTGATTCTTGTCGAGCATGAGTAGTCTCCGTGAATGAATGTAAGGGTGACAGCTTAGCGAGGTGTCAACTTTCCGTCCATTTGTGGGGAAATAGAAACGAAAAATCCGCTATGCTCACCGCTTCAAGCGCTGCAACAGCGACCCTGGGTTGCGCTTGTCGGGTCCGGACTGGCATGGCGCTACCCGCGCGGTGTTGGATCGGGTTGATTGATTCTGACGCAAGACACAAACTTGCAAGGAGACAGAGTTCATGCCACAGCGCAAGCCGCTACACCTGCACGTGCCAGAGCCCACCGGGCGCCCGGGCCGTGACACGGATTTTTCTTACCTTCCCCTGTCTGCCGCTGGCGCCAAGCGTCGTCCGCCGGTCGATATCCCCGCCGCGCAGACCAACGATCTGGCGTTTGCGCTGATCCGCGTGTTGGACGAAGCGGGCCAGGCCGTCGGCCCCTGGGCGCCGCAAATCGCACCCGACACCTTGCGCCGCGGCCTGCGCGCCATGATGCTTACCCGCGCCTTCGACGCGCGCATGCTGATCGCGCAGCGGCAAAAGAAGATGTCGTTTTACATGCAGTGTCTGGGCGAAGAAGCCATTGCCTGCGCACACGCGCTGGCCATCGGCGACGGCGACATGTGCTTCCCGACCTACCGCCAGCAAGGCCTGTTGCTCACGCGTGAAGACACCGACATGGTCGAGATGATCTGCCAGCTCTACAGCAACGCACGCGACCCCATGAAAGGGCGCCAACTGCCGGTGATGTATTCCAGCAAAAAGCAGGGCTTTTTCTCGATCAGCGGCAACTTGGCCACGCAGGTGATCCAGGCGGTGGGCTGGGCCATGGCCAGCGCCATCAAGGGCGACGACAAGGTCGCCAGCGCCTGGATTGGCGACGGCGCCAGCGCCGAAAGCGACTTTCATACCGGTCTGACGTTTGCGCACGTCTATCGCGCGCCGGTGATTCTCAACGTGGTCAACAACCAGTGGGCGATCTCCACCTTTCAGGCCATTGCCGGCGGCGAAGGCACCACGTTTGCCGCGCGCGGTGCCGGTTGCGGTATTGCCAGCTTGCGTGTCGATGGCAACGACTTTCTGGCGTGTTACGCCGCCACCAAATGGGCGCTGGAGCGTGCCCGCAGCGGCTTTGGCCCGACCCTGATCGAATGGGTCACCTACCGCGCCGGGGCGCACTCCACCAGCGACGATCCCAGCAAGTACCGCCCGGCCACCGACGTGCAACGCTTCCCGCTGGGCGATCCGATCTTGCGGCTCAAGCAACACCTGATCGGGTTGGGTGTGTGGAGCGATGAAGAACACGCAGCGACCCAAAAAGCGGTTGAGGCCGAAGTGGTGGCCGCGCAAAAAGAGGCCGAACGCTTTGGTACCCTGATCGATGCGCACACGCCGTCTATTGACAGCATGTTTGAAGACGTTTACCAGGACATGCCCGCGCACCTGCAGCGCCAGTTGGCACAAGTCAAACAACTGGAGGGCCAAGCATGAGCCAGATGACAATGATTCAGGCGCTGCGCGACGCCATGGACGTGATGTTGGCGCGTGACCCCAACGTGGTGGTCTATGGCCAGGACGTGGGCTACTTTGGCGGCGTGTTTCGCTGCACCGAAGGCCTGCAAAAAAAATACGGCAACCAGCGCGTATTTGACGCGCCCATCTCGGAAGGCGGCATCGTCGGCACGGCCGTGGGCATGGGTGCCTACGGCCTGCGACCCGTGGTCGAAATCCAGTTTGCCGACTATGTTTATCCGGCGTTTGACCAGATCGTGTCAGAGGCGGCACGCTTGCGCTACCGCTCAGCCGGTGACTTCACCGCGCCGCTGACAATGCGCATGCCCTGCGGCGGCGGCATCTACGGTGGGCAGACGCACAGCCAAAGCCCCGAAGCCATCTTCACGCAAGTGTGCGGCCTGCGCACCGTGATGCCGTCCAACCCGTATGACGCCAAGGGCCTGCTGATCGCCAGCATCGAATGCAACGACCCGGTGATTTTTCTGGAACCCAAGCGCCTCTACAACGGCCCGTTTGATGGTCACCACGACAATCCGGTGGTGCCCTGGAGCAGCCACCCCAAAGGCGAGGTGCCAGAGGGCTACTACAGCGTGCCGCTGGACAAAGCTGCGGTGGTGCGCGAAGGCGCTGCCGTCACCGTCATCGCCTACGGCACCATGGTTCATGTAGTGCAAGCCGCTGCGGCCGAATCGGGTGTGGACGCCGAAATCATCGACCTGCGCAGCCTGTGGCCGCTGGACCTGGACACGCTCGTCGCGTCGGTCAAAAAAACCGGCCGCTGCGTGATCGTGCACGAGGCCACACGCGCCTGCGGACTGGGTGCCGAATTGGCCAGCCTGGTGCAGGAACACTGCTTCTATCAACTTGAAGCCCCTATCGAACGTGTGACTGGCTGGGATACGCCCTACCCGCACGCGCAGGAATGGCTGTACTTTCCCACCCCCAAGCGCGTCATTGCCGCGCTGCAACGCGTATTGGAGGCATGAGCCATGAGCATTCAAAACATCAAGATGCCCGACATTGGCGAAGGCATTGCCGAAGTGGAACTGGTGGCCTGGCGTGTAGCGGTGGGCGACAGCGTGGCTGAAGACCAGATCGTCGCCGACGTGATGACCGACAAGGCCACGGTGGAGATTCCGTCGCACGTGGCCGGTACGGTGCTGTCGCTGGACGCTGCGGTCGGTCAGGTGGTACCGGTCGGCACCCCGATTATTCATATCAAAACCGGTTCAGCCCAGACACAACAAGCACCGAAAGCTATTGTTTCAGAAGCACCGCAAGCGCCGGCTGCGGTGCTTGACCCGGTTGCGGTGACGTCAGTCGCCACACCGGTTGCGGCCGCAGCACCAATTGCAGCCGTACCAGCGTCCGACGTGGCGGCCAGCGCCCCACCCCGCAAGCCGACCATGCCCCGTGGCGACGCCCGGGTGGCGGCATCGCCCGCAGTGCGCCAACGCGCTCAAGCGCTGGGCATTGACCTGAGCACGGTCGCCGCCAGCGGCCACGCGGGTCAGGTCACCCACGCCGATCTGGACCGTTATCTGAGCGGCAGCCCTCGCCCTGCCACCAGCGCGGCGGCAAGTGTCATGCCCGCCGATGAATCCACGCAAACGCTGCCGGTCATCGGCCTGCGGCGCAAGATTGCGCAAAAAATGCAGGACGCCAAGCGCCGCATTCCGCACTTCACCTATGTGGAAGAAGTCGATGTGACCGAGCTGGAAGACCTGCGCGCCCAGCTCAACGCGCAATACGGCAAGACACGCGGCCGCCTGACCTTGTTGCCGCTGTTGATTCGGGCGCTGGTGCTGGCGCTGCGCGACCACCCTGAGATCAACGCACGCTATGACGACGACGCTGCCGTGGTGACCCGCTACGCCGCAGTCCATCTGGGGCTGGCCACGCAGACCGACAGCGGCCTGATGGTGCCGGTATTACGCCACGCGCAGACGCTCGACTTGTGGGCCTGCGCGGCAGAAATCTCGCGTCTGGCTGAAGCGGCACGTTCTGGCCGCGCCGCACGAGAAGAACTCAGCGGCTCGACCATCACCGTCACCAGCCTGGGCCCGTTGGCAGGCATCGCCCACACCCCCGTGATCAACCACCCCGAGGTCGCCATCGTCGGTCCCAACCGCATCGTTGAGCGCGCCGTGGTGCGCAGCGGCCGCGTTGAGGTGCGCAAGATGATGAACATCTCATCGTCTTTCGATCACCGGGTGGTGGACGGCATGAACGCCGCGCAGTTCATCCAGCACCTGCGCACCCTGCTGGAGTGCCCGGCGAAGATATTTATCTGATATTTGGGGACAGATCTTTAGCTCTGTCCCCAACTGATCAGACCAACGCTTTGAACCCGCAGCGCGCACTGGACGCCAACGGGTGATTCACCGAAACTCCACAAACATCGCTGGCACCTGACGCACACCGGGCTGCTGGGCCAACGTGTCGCGCAGCGTCTCCATGAACTTGAGCTTGCACACGCCCCGCACGGTCGGATCGTCGCATAACTTGGCCGAAGTCGTGCGCAAAGACGCTTCAAAGGTGGCACGCGCTTCGGCCAGCAAGGCGCGGTCATCGGAAGGTGGCACCGCACTCAGCACCTGCTGCACCAGCAGTTCGACCTTGGGATCACCCGCCAGCGTCGGGCGGTTGATCTTGGCCGCCAGCCCGTTGGAATGCAGCGTCAAGCTCACCAATGCAGGCGTCATGTCCAGCGCAAAACCGAATGTCACCTTGTAGTTGCTGACCACCGTCACGTCGGCGCGCAGCTTGTACTTTTCCTTGACCACCGCGTCCACCTGCGTGAACTCGCGCGTGATGGTCAGCACGGGCGGTTTCAGACCCGCGGCCAGCAGCGGCGCCACCGAAGTCAAAAAGTCGGCATACCGGGTATGGCCTTGCAACTGCTTTTTGACGCTGGTCAGTTCGGTCTCTTCCTTGAGCAACTGATCCGACAAGGCCTGCGTACGGCCCGAATAGTCAATCTTGAGCACCACATAGACGACGCCCGCGCTCAATATACAAGCCGATATCGCCAAAATAGTCATCGCGTCCACGTCATTCTTCTCCTCAAACTCCGGTTGGCAATTGCTCTATCGAAGCGCTTCAATGCGCCTGATCCCAATTGAGCCCCACACCCACCTCAGCCAGCAAGGGCACTTTCAACTGCGCCACACCCGCCATCAATTTGGGCACCTCGTGGCGTACCCATTGCACCTCTGCCTGCGGCACCTCAAACACCAATTCATCGTGCACCTGCATGATGATCCTGGTAGCCAGATGTTGCGCGTCGATCACCTCCTGCACCTTCACCATGGCCAGCTTGATCAGGTCCGCAGCCGTACCCTGCATCGGCGCGTTGATGGCGGCGCGCTCGGCACCGGCTCTGCGCGGGCCATTGGGCGAATTGATCTCGGGCAGGTACAGCCGCCTGCCAAACACGGTTTCCACGTAACCCTGTGCCTTGGCCTGAACACGGGTGTGCTCCATGTACTGCCTGACACCGGGGTAGCGCTCAAAATAACGCGCTACATAGTTCTTGGCCGCCGTGTTGTCAATACCCAGCGCCTTGGCCACACCAAAAGCGCTCATGCCGTAAATCAGGCCAAAGTTGATCACCTTGGCGTAGCGCCGCTGCTCGGACGTGACCTGCGCCGTGTCGATGCCAAAAATCTCGGCGGCGGTGGCGCGGTGCACGTCCATGCCGTCATGAAAGGCCAGCAGCAGCGCCGCATCACCACTGATGTGCGCCATGATGCGCAGCTCGATCTGGCTGTAGTCGGCGCTGGCAATCAGGCAGCCCGGCGCGGCAACAAAGGCTTCGCGCACGCGGCGCCCCTCAGGGGTACGCACCGGTATGTTTTGCAGATTGGGGTCGTTGCTGGACAGGCGCCCGGTCACCGCCACGGCTTGCGCGTAATGCGTGTGCACGCGCCCGGTGGTGGGCAGCGCCAGCGCCGCCAGCTTGTCGGTATAGGTGCCCTTGAGTTTGGAAAGCCCCCGGTGCTCCAGAATCTTGGCCGGCAGCGGATAGTCTTCAGCCAGCTTTTGCAACACCTCGTCGTCGGTGCTGGGCGCGCCGGTGGCGGTTTTCTTGACGATGGGCAGTCCGAGCTGGGTAAAGAAAATCTCGCCAATCTGTTTGGGGCTGGCCAGGTTGAAGGGTTGCCCGGCCAGCGCGTGCGCTTCTTTTTCCAGCTGCAAGATGCGCTCGCCCAGCGCCTGGCTTTGGCGCGCCAGCGTGGGCGCGTCGATCAGCACGCCGTTGCGCTCGATGCGGTACAGCGCCTCGCTGCTTTTGATCTCCAGCTCATACACAAAACGCAGCTTGTCGTCGCGCAGCAAAAACGGCCACAGCGCGCGGTGCACATCCAGCGTCAGGTCAGAGTCTTCGCAGGAATATTGCGCCGCCCGGGCGATGTCCACTTGGTCAAAGCAGATCTGGTTGACCCCTTTTCCGCACAGATCTTCAAAGCTGATGCCGCTGCGCCCCAGGTGGCGTTCGGCCAGGCTGGCCAGGCCGTGCGGCCGGTGCACCTCCAGCACATAGCTTTGCAGCATGGTGTCGTGCGCGTAGCCCTGCACCTCGATGCCATGGTTGGCAAACACATGGCGGTCGTACTTGACGTGCTGGCCCAGCTTGGCCCGGCTGGCGTCTTGCAGCCAGGGCTTCATGCGCGCCAGCACCGCGTCCAGCGGCAACTGCACCGGTGCGTCGGGATAGGCGTGCGCCAGCGGGATGTACGCCGCCTCACCGGGCGTGACGCTGAAGCTGATGCCGACGATGCGCGCACGCATCTCGTCCAGCGACGTAGTTTCGGTGTCGATGGCGACCAGGTCGGCGGCTTGCAGTTTGGCGAACCAGGCGTCAAAGCCTTCCCAGGTCAGGATCGTGTCGTAACGCACGGTGCTGACTTGCGACGTGGTTGCCACCACGGGGTCTTGCGGTGCATCGTCGAACAGGTCGCGTGAGGCCGACTGCAGTGGCACGGATTTGGGGTCAGCGGAAATGGGGTCAGAGCCGTCATCGCTGCGCGATGCGGATCTGACCCCATTTCCTTCTCTGACCCCATTTCCTCCTGGTACGCCAGCGCTTAGCGCACGGGCCAGGCCCTTGAATCCAAATTTCTCATAAAAAGTGGCCAGCGCCCCCGTGTTCATTGCACCAACAGCTATATCTTGCAGAGCAGGCAAACCGGGTATGTAGCCGTCCAGATCGCAATCGGTCTTGATGGTGACGAGCGTGCGCGCGGTGGGCAACCAGCCCAGCGACTGGCGCAGGCTTTCCCCCACAGCTCCCTTGATCTCTTGGGCACGCGCCACGATGGCGTCGAGCGAGCCAAACTCGTTGAGCCACTTGGCAGCGGTCTTGAGGCCGACCTTGGGCACGCCGGGCACGTTGTCGATGCTGTCGCCTACCAGCGCCTGGTAGTCGCGCATCAGGTGCGGTGGCACGCCAAACTCTGCCGTCACACCGGCCACATCACGGCGCTTGCCGTTCATGGTGTCGATGATGGTAATGCGCTCGTTGACCAGTTGCGCCAGGTC
>Ga0172371_10010162_pt1 | contig 12781 bp, 9 predicted proteins | sample Lak12m_FD_114543 | JGI IMG/M metagenome (GOLD analysis project Ga0172371, IMG submission 114543) | Freshwater microbial communities from Kabuno Bay, South-Kivu, Congo - kab_022012_12m | ecosystem: Environmental > Aquatic > Freshwater > Lake | place: Democratic Republic of the Congo: South-Kivu... | reverse complement strand
TGCCCTTCGGGTTGGAATGAAATCGGGCGATTTGCCCACCAAATCCCTTGCATGGGCGTCCAGCCCATGCGGCGTGATGTTGGCGGACAACTCATCCCGATTGCATTCCAACGCGGCCCCCTGCTATTTACGGACAAGTTCTAAGTCATTGCTTGACAAGCGCCAAAAGCCTGGACTGGGGGGGCTATGCCTTTCCACCCAAGGCCTTCTGTAGCGCCGCCAGCACGTTGTTGAGGTCTTCAATCGGGACCTGGCCGGGGGCCGAGGCCGCTGCACCCACAGCGAATGTGAGGCTAGAGCCAAACACGCCGCCCACCATGCGTGTGACCGCGCCCAGCGGGCCCATGGACATGGCGATCAGCGGGATGCGCAGCTTTTGGCTTGCAGCATGGGTGGCAGCCAACAGCGTCAGCACGTCGTCCAGGCTACGCGGCATTGCTGCCACCTTGGCTACGTCTGCACCCAGTTGTTCGGCGCTCTGAAACTTGGCTACCAGCGTCTCCAAGCTGGGGGTGCCAGAGAAGTTGTGTGACGACAGCACCAAGGCGACGCCGTGGGCTCGGGCGGCTGCGCGCACACGCGCGATGTGGGCCGTGTTGTTGGCCAGTTCGTAGTCAATCAGGTCGATGGCTTTGCTGGCGCAGACATGCTCGTAAAGCGAAATGACCTCTGATTCTGTCAACGCAATTTTCTCGCCGCCTTCTCTGCTGGATCGTCGGGTAAACAACAAAGGAATACAACCTGCTGCATTTTTGATAGCCATTGCTGAAGCAATGACGGCGACCGTATCGCCAATTTTCTCAAAAAAATCGACACGCCACTCCAGCACGTCGGGCTGCTTGGGGCACACCACGGCCAGCTCGGTCAGGATATCGTCCGGCGTACGCCCGACCAGCGGGGTGCAGACCAGCGGGAACTTGCCGCCCGCAATGGGTTGGCCGTGTAACGTGATCGGTCTTGATGTTTGCATGGGAGCGGATGCCACCCGCGCTTACAGGTTGTCGGTAAAACTGCGCAGCTTGTCGGAGCGGCTGGGGTGCTTGAGCTTGCGCAGCGCCTTGGCCTCAATCTGGCGAATGCGCTCACGCGTCACGTCAAACTGCTTGCCCACTTCTTCCAGTGTGTGGTCGTTGGTCATCTCGATGCCAAAACGCATGCGCAGCACTTTGGCTTCACGCGGGGTCAGACTGTCCAGAATGTCTTTGACCACGTCGCGCAGACCGGCCTGCATGGCCGCTTCAATCGGCGCGGTGTTGGCGCCATCTTCAATGAAGTCGCCCAGGTGGCTGTCGTCGTCGTCGCCAATCGGGGTTTCCATCGAAATGGGTTCCTTGGCGATTTTCATGATCTTGCGGATCTTGTCCTCCGGGATTTCCATGCGCTCGGCCAGCACCGACGCGTCGGGTTCGTAGCCAAACTCCTGCAAGTGCTGGCGGCTGATGCGGTTCATCTTGTTGATGGTTTCGATCATGTGCACCGGGATGCGGATGGTGCGCGCCTGGTCGGCAATGCTGCGCGTGATGGCCTGACGAATCCACCAGGTGGCGTAGGTTGAAAACTTGTAGCCACGGCGGTACTCAAACTTGTCCACCGCTTTCATCAGGCCGATGTTGCCTTCTTGAATCAGGTCCAGAAACTGCAGGCCACGGTTGGTGTACTTTTTGGCGATGGAAATGACCAGCCGCAAATTGGCCTCGATCATTTCTTTTTTTGCCGCGCGCGAGGCGTATTCGCCTTCGTTCATGCGCTTGTTGATGTCTTTGAGCTGGTCCAGCGGCACCACCACCTTGGCTTGCAGATCAATCAATTTTTGCTGTAACTCTTGCACCGGCGGAATGTGGCGGCCCATGGTGGCGCTCCAGGGTTTGCCGGCAGCGGCCTGCTTTTCAATCCATTTGCGATCAAGCAGGTGGCTGGGCACCTTGTTGTGGTGCTTGTCGCGACCGCTGAATTCTGCGATGAACTGGGTCTGCGGGTAACCGCATTTATCAACAATGATGCGGCGCAGTTCGCGCTCTTTCTTGCGCACGTCATCCACTTGGTGGCGCACCATGTCGCACAGTTTTTCGATGGTTTTGGCGGTAAAGCGGATTGACATCAACTCATCTGAGAGCGAGCGCTGCGTTTTCAGGTAATGCGGGGTGCCGTAGCCTTCTTTGTCGTAGATGTGATGGATTTTTTCAAACAGGCTGCGCATGCGGTCAAAGCGCAGCATCGCCTCACGCTTGAGCTCTTCAAGCTTTTTGGTCAAGGCCTTGGAGCCGCCGTTGCCGTCGTCGTCGTCCTCGGCGTCAAATTCGTCAAAATCTTCTTCGGCCACATAGTCGTCAGCCTCATTGGGGTTGGTAAAACCGTCAACAATGGTGGTGATGACCACTTTGTCAGAACGGATGTCTTCGCCCAGTTGCAAAATTTCTGCGATGGTGGCGGGGGAGGCTGAGATCGCCTCCATCATGGCCATCAGACCGCCTTCAATGCGCTTGGCGATTTCAATTTCACCTTCACGCGTGAGCAGCTCCACCGTGCCCATCTCGCGCATGTACATGCGAACCGGGTCGGTGGTGCGGCCAAATTCGCTGTCAACCGTACTGAGTGCCGCTTCGGCTTCTTCTTCGGCTTCCTCTTCTGTAGCGGCGGTGGGGCCGTTTTGGTTGAGCAGCAGGGTTTCGGCATCAGGGGTGTGCTCATAGACGGCCACGCCCATGTCATTGAGCATGGAAATGACCACCTCCATGGTTTCAGCGTCCACCAGTTTGTCGGGCAGGTGGTCGGAGATTTCGCCGTGCGTGAGGTAGCCGCGCGTCTTGCCCAACTTGATCAGCGCTTTCAAGCGCAGGCGGCGCTTGACCAAGTCTTCTTCGGACAGCACCGTTTCGTCCAGACCAAACTCTTTCATCAAGGCGCGTTCCTTGGCCTTGCTGATCTTCATGCGCAGCGGCTTGGCCTTTTCGGCCACCTCGACTGCACCTTCGGCGATCGGTTCGCCCTCCAGATCGGCCTCGATGTCGGACAAATCCAGCTCATCAGCCGATGCAGCTTGCTTGTCGGATTGACCTTTGCCTTTGCCCGCTGGTTTGGCAGCGGGTGTCTTGGTCGGTTTGGCCGCTTTGGCAGGCTTGGTGCTTGTCGGCGCTGTGCTGGTAGCAGATTTGGCAGATTTGACGATACTTGCCTCTGCGGCTTCTGACTTGCTTTTTGTTTTGGATGGGGTCACGGCGAGAACTTTGGTTTTGGCTGGTTTGGCGGCTGCAGAATGGGTTGTTTCAGCGGTTTTCTTGGGCTTGGCAGCGGGCATGTTGAAACCTCAAAAAGAATAATCACAGTGATGAGACGCAATGCGTTTGCAGACGTCTGGGGCAGGCGCGGTACAGAGGGATGCCAAGCAAGCGTCGGTGGGCGAACATTTGGTGTGCAGTCCTTGCGGTGAGTGGCCGAACGCAGTGCATACGTCGTGGTGGCCGGGCCGGAGGTGTTGCTGTCGCAGCTTGCTTTGAACGAAAGGGTGGATTATACCAATTTCCCGGTACTGCCGGAGGCGCTGCGCTCAATGGACTGGGGGTGCACCTTGCAAATTCCCAATCAACGCCTCAGGTAAAATCTGCGTTGAACCAATTCCCGGGGGGCGGTGTGTAGCCGCCCCCCTTTATTTGCGCGGGTGGCGAAATTGGTAGACGCACCAGGTTTAGGTCCTGACGCTGGCAACAGTGTGCGGGTTCGAGTCCCGCCCCGCGCACCACACTTTTTTTCGGAGAAAAACATGGCCCCAGTCGTCGAAACCCTTGAAAAGCTTGAACGCAAAATGACGTTGAGCTTGCCCATCGAAATCATTCAGTCAGAAGTCTCGGTGCGCCTGAAAAAGCTGGCGCGCACGGTCAAGATGGACGGTTTCCGCCCGGGCAAGGTGCCGGTGAACGTGGTGGCGCAGCGCTATGGCTATTCGGTGCACTACGAGGTCATCAACGACAAGGTGGGTGAGGCTTTTTTCAACGCCGCCAATGAAGCGCAATTGCATGTGGCCGGTCAACCCAGCATCAGCGAAAAAGAAGGCGCGCCCGAAGGCCAATACACCTTTGACGCGGTATTTGAGGTGTTCCCCGACGTCAAGATCGGCGATCTGGCCAGTGCCGAGGTTGAAAAGGTCAGCGCTGTTGTGTCTGAGGCTGCCATCGAAAAAACCATTGGCATCCTGCGCAAGCAGCGGCGCACCTTCGCGCAGCGCGCGCACGACGCCGGTGCTGAAACCGGCGACCGCGTCACGGTCGATTTTGAAGGCAAGATCGACGGCGAAGCGTTTGAGGGTGGTACCGCGCACGACTTTCAATTCATTTTGGGCGACGGCCAGATGCTCAAAGAGTTTGAAGACGCCACGCTGGGCTTGAAGGCGGGTGAAAGCAAGACTTTCCCGCTGGCTTTTCCGGCGGACTACCACGGCAAGGACGTGGCCGGCAAGACGGCCGACTTCATGGTCACCGTCAAGAAGATCGAAGCGTCGCACCTGCCAGAGGTCAATGGGGCGCTGGCCAAGTCGCTGGGCATTGCAGACGCCAGCGTTGAAGGCTTGCGTGCCGACATCAAGAAAAATCTGGAGCGCGAAGTGAACTTTCGCGTGCTCAACCGCAACAAGACGGGCGTGATGGACGCGCTGATTGCCAAGGCTGAGCTGGACTTGCCCAAGGCTGCGGTCAACGCAGAAATGGGCCGTCTGCTGGAAGCGGCGCGCGCCGACCTGAAAAAACGCGGCATCAAGGACGCCGACAAGGTGAGCATCCCGGACGACGTGTTCCGTGTGCAAGCCGAACGCCGCGTGCGCTTGGGGCTGGTGGTGTCTGAGTTGGTGCGTGCCAACAAGTTGCAGGCCACGCCGGAACAGATCAAGGTGCACATTGAAGACATGGCCGCCAGCTACGAAAAACCTGATGAAGTGGTGCGCTGGTATTACGGCGACCAGAACCGTCTGGCTGAGATTGAGACCATTGTTTTGGAGAACAATGTCACCAATTTCGTGCTGGGTCAGGCCAAGGTGACCGAAAAAGCGCTGGACTTTGACGAATTGATGGCGCAAAGCTGACCGGCAGATAACAAAGTGACAGATCGTGTGGCATAGCCACGGTAACAGTTAGGAGCGCAATGAACATTCAAAATCTGGGCATGGTCCCGATGGTGATCGAACAGTCGGGGCGTGGCGAGCGCTCTTACGACATCTATTCGCGCTTGCTCAAAGAGCGCGTCATCTTTCTGGTGGGGCCGGTCAACGACCATGTCGCCAATCTGGTGGTGGCGCAATTGCTGTTTCTGGAAAGCGAAAACCCGGACAAGGACATTTCGTTCTACATCAACTCACCGGGCGGTTCGGTCAGCGCCGGCATGGCAATTTTTGACACCATGAACTTCATCAAGCCACAGGTGTCCACCTTGTGTACCGGCATGGCCGCCAGCATGGGCGCCTTTTTGCTGGCCGCCGGCGAAAAAGGCAAGCGCTTTGCGTTGCCCAATTCCAAGATCATGATTCACCAACCTTCTGGTGGCAGCCAGGGCCAGGCCACCGAGATTGAAATTGCCGCGCGTGAAATTATCAAGACGCGCGAGCAGCTCAACCAGATTCTGGCCGAGCGCACCGGCCAGCCGCTGGAGCGCATTGCGCGTGACACCGAGCGCGACTACTACATGTCGGCGCAAGAGTGCCAAGAATACGGTCTGATTGACCAGGTTATTTCCAAGAGAGCGTAAGCGTCATGGCCAAATACAGCTCCGGTTCTGGCGAAAAGACACTGTATTGTTCGTTTTGTGGCAAAAGCCAGCATGAGGTCAAAAAGCTTATCGCCGGCCCGTCGGTGTTCGTTTGTGATGAGTGCATCGACCTGTGCAACGAGATCATTCGTGACGAACTGCCGGCCAAGACCGAGCCGCTGGCGCGCAACGAATTGCCCACGCCCGCAGACATCAAGACCAATCTGGACAACTACGTCATCGGTCAGGAGCAGGCCAAGCGCACGCTGGCGGTAGCGGTCTATAACCACTACAAACGCCTGCGCCACCAGGACAAGGCTGACAAGAATGACGTAGAGCTGGCCAAGAGCAACATCCTGTTGATTGGCCCCACGGGCTCGGGCAAGACGCTGCTGGCGCAGACGATGGCGCGCATGCTCAATGTACCCTTTGTCATGGCCGACGCCACCACGCTGACCGAAGCCGGTTACGTGGGCGAAGACGTTGAAAACATCGTCTTGAAGCTGCTGCAAAGCTGCAACTACGAGGTGGACCGTGCCCAGCGCGGCATTGTCTATATCGACGAAATCGACAAGATCACACGCAAGTCTGAAAACCCCTCTATCACGCGCGACGTGTCGGGCGAGGGCGTGCAACAGGCGCTCTTGAAGCTGATCGAAGGCACCATGGCCAGCGTGCCGCCGCAGGGCGGGCGCAAGCACCCCAACCAGGACTTTGTGCAGGTGGACACCACCAACATCCTGTTCATTTGTGGCGGCGCGTTCGACGGGCTTGAGAAAGTGATCGAGGCGCGTACCGAGTCCTCGGGCATTGGCTTTGGTGCCACCGTGCACAGCAAGAGCAAGCGCGACCTGAGCACCGTATTCAAAGACGTCGAGCCTGAAGACCTGATCAAGTTTGGCCTGATCCCTGAGCTGGTGGGCCGCATGCCCGTGGTGGCTACGTTGGCCGAGCTGTCTGAAGACACGCTGGTACAAATCCTGACCGAGCCCAAGAACGCGCTGGTCAAGCAATACGGCAAACTGCTGGAGATGGAAAACGTCGAGCTGGAGGTGCGCCCGGCAGCCCTTGCGGCCATTGCCAAAAAGGCGCTGGCGCGCAAGACTGGCGCGCGCGGTTTGCGCTCCATCCTTGAACAAACGCTGATCGACACCATGTACGAGCTTCCCAACGTGGACAACGTTGCGAAGGTGGTACTCGACGAATCCACCATCAATGAGGCCAAGGCCCCGTTGCTGGTTTACCGCGACGTCGCCAAAAAGGCCTGATGAGGCCTGGGTTTCTGGGGGTTTTGCCGTCATTGCGGCAGAACCCCTTGAAGATAATTCACTTGTAACCAAGGACAAGCTCTATGTCTGGCAACACGCCCCTGCCCGCTGAACCCATTGATCTGCCGCTGTTGCCCCTGCGTGACTTGGTCGTGTTCCCGCACATGGTCATTCCGCTTTTTGTTGGGCGTCCCAAAAGCATCAAGGCGCTGGACGCGGCCATGACGGCCGATAGGCGCATCATGCTGGTGGCGCAAAAAGCCGCGGCCAAGGATGATCCGGTGGTGGGCGACATGTTTGGCACTGGCTGTATTTCGACCATTTTGCAGATGCTCAAACTGCCCGACGGCACCGTCAAGGTGTTGGTGGAAGGGCAGCAGCGTGCGCAGGTAACGTCCGTGCAGGACGGTGAGTCGCATTTTGTGGCGACCGTAGTGCCACACGCACCGGTGACACCGGTTGTACCTGAGTCGAAAACACAGGGCCGGGAAATCGAGGCCCTGCGCCGGGCGGTGATGCAGCAGTTTGACCAATACGTCAAGCTCAACAAAAAAATTCCACCTGAAATTTTGACGTCGATTGCCAGCATCGACGACCCCGGGCGGCTGACCGACACCATTGCCGCACACCTGCCTCTCAAGCTTGAAAGCAAGCAAGCCGTGCTGGAACTCCCGGGTATCAAGGAGCGGTTGGAAAACCTGTTTGAGCAGCTCGAGCGTGAGGTGGACATCCTCAACGTGGACAAAAAAATTCGTGGTCGCGTGAAGCGCCAGATGGAAAAAAACCAGCGCGATTTTTACCTCAATGAGCAGGTCAAAGCGATCCAGAAAGAGCTGGGCGATGGTGAAGACGGCGCTGACATCGAAGAAATCGAGAAAAAAATCAAGGCTGCCAAAATGCCTGCTGAGGCGCTCAAAAAAGCACAGGGCGAGCTCAAGAAGCTGAAATTGATGTCACCCATGTCGGCCGAGGCTGCAGTGGGGCGCAATTACCTTGATGTGTTGGCGGCTTTGCCGTGGTCCGCCAAGACCAAGACCAAGATCAAGCACAACCTGGTGAACGCGCAAACAGTACTTGACGAAGACCACTACGGTCTGGAAAAAGTCAAAGACCGCATCGTGGAGTATCTGGCAGTACAGCAGCGCGTTGACAAGGTCAAAGCACCCATTTTGTGTCTGGTCGGGCCACCGGGCGTAGGCAAGACGTCATTGGGGCAGTCGGTGGCCAAGGCCACCGGGCGAAAGTATGTGCGCATGGCGCTGGGCGGTGTGCGCGACGAGGCAGAGATTCGCGGCCACCGGCGCACCTACATTGGCGCGTTGCCGGGCAAGGTATTGCAAAGTCTGACCAAAGTGGGCACGCGCAACCCGCTGTTTTTGCTCGATGAAATTGACAAGCTCGGCACCGACTTCCGGGGTGACCCGTCCAGCGCCCTGCTGGAGGTGCTGGACCCTGAACAAAACCACAAGTTTGGCGACCATTACGTCGAGGTGGACTTTGATCTGAGCGATGTGATGTTTGTGGCCACCAGCAATTCGATGAATATTCCGCCAGCGCTGCTGGACCGCATGGAAGTCATCAAGCTGGCCGGCTACACCGAAGAGGAAAAAGTCAATATCGCGCTCAAATACCTGCTGCCCAAGCAGCTCAAGAACAATGGCGTGAAAGAGTCCGAGTTGCTGGTGACCGAAGACGCGGTGCGTGACATCGTGCGTTACTACACGCGTGAGGCTGGTGTGCGTTCGCTGGAACGTGAGATTTCAAAGATTTGCCGCAAGGTGGTCAAGGGTTTGCAGCTTAAGCAAATGAGCGCGCAGGTCAGCGTTTCGGGCAACAACCTGAACGACTTTCTGGGCGTGCGCAAATACGATTTTGGCCGCGCCGAAAAGAAAAACCAGGTGGGCCAGGTGGTGGGCTTGGCGTGGACCGAAGTGGGCGGCGATCTGCTCACCATTGAAGCGGCCATGATGCCGGGCAAGGGCGTCATTACGCGCACAGGCTCGCTCGGCGACGTGATGAAAGAGTCGGTGGAAGCCGCGCGCACGGTGGTGCGCAGCCGCTCGCACCGCCTGGGCATCAAGGACGAGTTTTTTGAAAAGAAAGACATCCACATCCACGTGCCTGACGGTGCCACCCCCAAAGACGGCCCCAGCGCCGGTGCGGCCATGACCACCGCGTTTGTGTCGGCCATGACCGGCATTCCGGTGCGCTGCGACGTGGCCATGACCGGTGAGATCACGCTGCGCGGTGAGGTCACCGCCATCGGCGGCCTCAAAGAAAAATTGCTGGCCGCGTTGCGCGGTGGCATCAAGACGGTGTTGATCCCGCAAGACAACGCCAAAGACTTGCAGGAGATTCCTGAAAACGTCAAGAACGGGTTGGAAATTGTGCCGGTGCGTTGGATCGACAAGGTGCTTGAAATAGCGCTGGAGCGCATGCCCGCGCCGCTACCTGAAGATGAACCGGTGGTGGTGTCCGCACCCGTGGTGGATTTTGACAAAGATGCCGTGCAGACGTCGGTGAAGCACTGAATTTTTCCCCTATAATGCGCGACTTGCGACGCGGGAATAGCTCAGTTGGTAGAGCGCAACCTTGCCAAGGTTGAGGTCGAGAGTTCGAGACTCTTTTCCCGCTCCAAAAAGATATCGCGGGAATAGCTCAGTTGGTAGAGCGCAACCTTGCCAAGGTTGAGGTCGAGAGTTCGAGACTCTTTTCCCGCTCCATATAAAAAAAGCCACCGTGCCGGTGGCTTTTTTTATTGTGTTCCAAAAATCCGGTCGCCCGCGTCGCCCAGTCCAGGCAGGATATAGCCGTGGCTGTTGAGCTGACGGTCGATCGCTGCGGTGAAGATTTCCACGTCCGGATGTGCCGCACGCAACGCCTTGACCCCTTCGGGGCAGGTCAGCAGGCAGGCAAACTTGATCGAGCGGGGTTGCAGCGCCTTGATGCGGGTGATGGCGGCAATGGCTGAATGCCCGGTGGCCAGCATCGGGTCAACCACGATCACGTCGCGGCTGGTCATGTCTTTGGGCATCTTGAAGTAATACTCCACCGCCTGCAGCGTGGCCGGGTCGCGGTACAGGCCGATGTGGCCCACGCGCGCGCCCGGCACCACCGCCAAAAAACCGTCCAGCAGACCGGTGCCCGCGCGCAGGATAGAGGCCAGCGCCAGCTTTTTGCCGTCGATGACGCGACCGGTCATTTTCTCCAGCGGGGTTTCAATTTCGATGTCTTGCAGCGGCATGTCGCGCGTGACCTCGTAGGCCATCAGCATCGCCAGTTCGTTGAGCAGGGTGCGGAAGCTGGTGGTACTGGCGCTCTTTTGCCGCATCAGCGTGAGCTTGTGCTGCACCAGCGGGTGGTCGATGACGTGGACCAGCGGGTCAGAAGGAGTCATGTTGGGTCTTGGAAAAGGGTATCGATGAAACGCATTGTCGGTTATCGCCTGCCGCCAAAAATCGACCCGAGCATGCCGCGCACAATCTGCCGGCCAATGCCGCTGGCGACACTGCGCGCCGCCGTCTTGGCCATGGCTTGCACCAGACCGTCGTACTGACCGCCGCGCGGGCCGGTGCGCCCAAACAGCGCTTCATTGATCTTGTCGCCGATACCGCCACCACTCGTTTCGGCGGCCTGGCCTGCCGCACCGGGGATGCGCGGCGCTTTGGGCACCGAGTCTTGCGCTTGGGCTGCGGCCTCGGCAGGTTTGCCCGCGTGCGCCTGAAAAATTTCATAAGCGCTTTCGCGGTCCACCACTTTCTCATAGACCCCGGCCACCAGCGAGTTTTGAATCAGCGCTTGACGCTGCTCGGGCGTGATGGGGCCGAGCTGGCTGCCCGGCGGCAGCACAAACACGCGCTCGGTTTCGCACGGGCGCCCCTTGGCATCGAGCAGGCTCACCAGCGCCTCGCCCACCGCCAGCTCGGTGATGGCGGCCTCGATGTTGAGCCCGGCCTTGGGTCGCATGGTTTCGGCCGTCGCTTTGACCGCCTTTTGGTCGCGCGGGGTAAAGGCGCGTAATGCGTGCTGCACCCGGTTGCCCAGTTGGCCGAGCACGCTGTCGGGAATGTCCAGCGGGTTTTGCGTCACAAAATAGACGCCCACACCTTTGGAGCGCACCAGCCGCACCACCAGCTCGATGCGCTCGACCAGCACCTTGGGCGCCTCGTCAAACAGCAAGTGCGCTTCGTCAAAAAAGAACACCAGTTTGGGCTTGTCCGGGTCGCCAATTTCGGGCAGCAATTCAAACAGCTCCGACAGCAACCACAGCAGGAAGGTGGCGTACAGGTGCGGTGCGTTCAGCAGCTTGTCGGCGGCCAGGATGTTGATCACGCCCTTGCCGCCAACGGTTTGCATGAAGTCGCTGATGTCAAGCATCGGTTCGCCAAAGAATTTGTCGCCACCTTGCTGCTCAATTTGTAGCAGTCCACGCTGGATGGCGCCTATGCTGGCGGCGCTGATGTTGCCGTATTCGGTGGTGAACTGCTTGGCGTTGTCGCCCACGTGCTGCAGCATCGCGCGCAAATCCTTCATGTCCAGCAGCAGCAAGCCGTTGTCGTCGGCAATCTTGAATACCAGGTTGAGCACGCCGGCCTGCGTTTCGTTGAGGTCCAGCATGCGCGCCAGCAGCAGCGGCCCCATGTCGGACACGGTGGCGCGTACCGGATGGCCCTGTTCACCAAACACGTCCCACACAGCGGCGGGGCAGGCCTGCGTCGGGGTGAGCGGCAGGCCGCGCTCGGCCAGAATCCTGGCCACTTTTTCAGGCAGACGACCGGCCTGGCTGATGCCGGTGAGGTCGCCCTTGACGTCGGCCATGAACACCGGCACGCCGACGTTGGAGAACTGTTCGGCCAGCGTTTGCAGCGTCACGGTCTTGCCGGTGCCGGTGGCGCCGGTGATCAGGCCGTGCCGGTTGGCTTTGTCAAGTTGCAAAAAGCACTGCGTTTGACCATTCTGGGCGATTAAGAGGGGTTCAGTCATGGCAACCTCGAAAAGTACAATCAGGCCAATAGCGTAACGAATTTTTAAAGGAATTCCCGTGTCAGGACACAGTAAATGGGCCAATATTCAGCACCGCAAAGGCCGGCAGGACGAAAAGCGCGGCAAGATCTGGACGCGCATCATCCGTGAAATCACCGTGGCAGCGCGCGCCGGTGGCGGTGACTTGTCAGCCAACCCGCGCCTGCGCCTGGCGGTGGACAAAGCCAAGGCGGCCAATATGCCCGCTGATCGCGTCAAATACAACATCGACAAGGCCACCGGCAACGCCGAGGGCATTACCTACGAAGAAATCCGCTACGAAGGCTACGGCATCGGCGGCGCGGCGATCATTGTTGACACCATGACCGACAACCGCGTGCGTACCGTGGCCGAAGTGCGCCACGCGTTTGCCAAGTTTGGCGGCAACATGGGCACGGAAGGTTCGGTGGCGTTCCAGTTCAAGCACTGCGGCCAGATCATTTTTGCCCCGGGCGTGAGTGAAGACAAGGTGATGGAAGTGGCGCTGGAATCGGGTGCCGAAGACGTCATTACCGACGACGATGGTGCCATTGAAGTCATCACGTCTGTGGCCGATTTTGAGGCGGTCAAGAACGCGCTGGAAGCCGCTGGCCTTGCGCCCGACGACGCGCAGGTGACCATGCGCGCTGAAAACCCGATCGAGGTTACCGGTGAAGACGCCGCGCGGATGCAAAAACTGCTGGACGCGCTGGAAGACCTCGACGACGTGCAGGATGTTTATCACAACGCTGAGCTGGATACCGACAGTCTATGAAGATTCTGGT
>Ga0172371_10010161_pt1 | contig 12782 bp, 8 predicted proteins | sample Lak12m_FD_114543 | JGI IMG/M metagenome (GOLD analysis project Ga0172371, IMG submission 114543) | Freshwater microbial communities from Kabuno Bay, South-Kivu, Congo - kab_022012_12m | ecosystem: Environmental > Aquatic > Freshwater > Lake | place: Democratic Republic of the Congo: South-Kivu... | reverse complement strand
TTATACGGTGCCTGGCACCAATATTAGTGCAAGTTTAAGCAATAATCGGTATGTGCGATATAAAGTGTTTTTAAAAACGGAAAATGACAAAAAAACTCCTCAACTTAGTTCGTTGAATATTAATTATGTTTCCGGATGTTTTACCCCGGGGCAGTATTTATTTGATTTTATAACTCCAAGCAACGGCGATGCCTACACATTGACTGTTACTTTGCCCGGATACCAAACTTTTACCGATACTTTTCAAGTCGGCGGGAATGGGACGGTTGAAGTGTTGTTGGGTAAATAAGGGCTCCTTTTATGGAAAATAATTTTATAAACAAAAAAAATATTCAAGGAAAACCGTGTGAACTTAAAAGTGGTTTTACGCTAATTGAAGTGCTTGTTACAATTTTTATTTTTTCTCTTATTAGCGTGGGGATTGTGATGACAGTCTCTAATTTATTTTCCGCATCAAACCGTCAAAGCGGGTTGTTGGCCGATCAGGATCAGGGAAGAAAACTAATTTTTCAGGCAACTAATGAGCTAAGAAACGCCGCCGCAGGAGCTAATGGAGCATACCAGCTTGAATCGGCGGGAAACCAACAACTGGTTTTTTTTACTAATGCCGATCCATCCACAGTTGCTACCGAAAGGGTAAGGTATTTTTTACAAAATGGTAAAATTTTTAAAGGTGTTACCAAATATTCCGGAGGGGCTTATAATACCTCCACCGAACGAACTTTGCTGGTACAAAATAATATTGCCAGCAGCACGGCTCCGTTATTTTATTATTACAATGGCGATTATACCGGTTCAAGTACTCAAAGCGCGCTTACCCAGCCGGTTGGCGTAGGGGATGTTAAGTTAATTAAAATGAATTTATTGATTTTAAATAAAGCCGGAGTTAAAAATCAAAATTTTTATACTATTTATGGAGCGGCAACAATCCGCAGTGTTAAAAATAATTTAGGGCAATAAAATGAAAATTTTAAATTTGGGGCGCAAAAAATTCAAGCAAAGGGGGTTTTCCATTGTTTATTTGGTGGTGGCAATATTTATTTTTTCTTTGGTGCTTTTGTCAATATTGCAATTTGCTTCCACTCAATTAAAAGTCGTTCGTTCTACCGCCAATCGGGAACAAGCTTTTCAAATTGCCGAAGCAGGAATTAATTACTATCAGTGGCATTTGGCTCATTTTCCTTCCGATTATTGGGATGGGAATGCCAGCACCACCCCCGGTCCTTATATTCACGACTATACCGATTTTGACCAGCAAACGGTTTTGGGCAGGTATGAGCTTACTATAACGCCCCCGGCAGTTGGTTCAACTGTTGCTACTATTAAGTCAAAAGCTTATACGTTTGACAATCCAAAACAAACCAGAACTATTTCTGTAAGATATGGCGTTCCTTCACTGGCAAAGTATAGTTTTTTAACCAATGAGAGTGTTTGGATAGGTGGCAATGAACACGTTACTGGACAAATGCACTCTAATGGCGGAATTAGATTTGATGGTACCGGGAACGCGCCAATAACTTCGGCAAAAAAAACTTATTCTTGCCCCAGCTGGTCCGGTTCGCCATGTCCCGCTACTAAGCCGGGTATTTGGGGAGCGGCGCCGGCATCCACCCAAACTTTTTGGAAGTTTGACGTACCGAGCATAGTTTTTTCGAGCATGACCAGCAACTTAAACTACATGAAAGGCTTGGCTTCGGCTGACGGCGCGCCTGCTTACTTGGGGCCTTCCAACAATAAAGGTTACTCTTTAGTCTTTAACGCCAACGGCACAGTGGATATTTATATTGTAAAAAAATTAACCACTGCCCCCAATAATACCTATGACGTGAACGGTGCGCCGGTAAGCCGATCTATAGATTATGATCCTGATGCTTCCCAGAGGAAATTAATTTATGACGATGCCGTTATTCCGGCTCACGGAATATTTTTCTTTCAGGACCACGTTTGGGTTGAAGGAACGGTAAATGGTAGAGTTACGGTAGTGGCTGCAATTCCCGGGGCCACCAGCAACTACCCGAATATTATTATTGCAAAAAATTTATTGTATGCCGGCAGTGGCACCGATGTATTGGGGCTTATTGCTCAAGGGAATGTGCTGGTGGCATATAATGCGCCTACAAATTTAACCGTAAATGCGGCAATGATCGCGCAAAAAGGCAGCATCCAAGTTTACCGTTACCCAAGTAACACTAATATAAAAAACAGTATTACGGTAAATGGTAGTTTGGCTACATATGGTTTGTGGACATGGACTTATGTTAGTGGAAGCACAGTAGTTTCCGGTTTTCGAAACACCTATACTAATTATGACAGTAATTTGTTATATGCTCCGCCTCCAAGTTTTCCGCTTAGCACCGATGGTTACCAGCAAATAAGTTGGACAAGCGATTAGAATAATATAGGACTACGCACCGCCGCTTTTTCAGGCGGGCGAAGCCCGCCTTGCAAAGTGGCTCTGGCCAATTTCTTCGTTATTTTTCTGAACAGTGTCTGGATGGAATTTATTTCCATACTTATCACTCCGGTTTTTTCCGGCGTATATGCAATACGCCTGCAAAAATCCTGTATCATTATGCCGGCCGTTAGTCGGGCTGAGCCCGACTTAGGCCTGCAAGCTATTGTCGGAAAATGCCTCGAACTTGGCTCAGTGCGTAAGTCCAATAATAGTAAAAATTATGAACAATTTTTTAAAAAAAATATTATTTGTGAGTGTGGCTTCCTTTTTGTTAATGGCACCGTGTATTCAAGCGGCAAAAAAATATGTTCCCACCCCGGAGCAACTTCAGCCGTCGCCGGCTAATGTTGTACCTAATTTGTCCGGTAACGTAAATTATATAGATACCAACCCAGAAAATTTTCAAGAGGAAGCAAAAAATCAAGACAGCTCATTGCCGGATTCGCCTAAAAAACCCAGGCAGTCATTTATTAACAACTTTATTTTATTGCCTGCCCAAAATTCTACTGCCGGAAAAATTTCTCGGTGGTTAATAATTTTAGGTTTGGCCGGAATCGGAACCTGGTTGGTAAAGAAACGTTATGCCCGGTAATACAACTTTCAATATGTTCTTTTATCTTGCGTCAGCGAAGGTATTAAAATTGTATGTAGGCATTAGTAATCTTGAATTTATCAGATAGAATAAAAGAACATAAATAAAGTGAGTTTAATTTTTTATAAGTTTAATTAACAGTAAATGTATTCAACAACGATTGGAATTGAAAGATGATATACCGGGTATGAAAAAAAATAATTGTTCTAATTGTGGCAACAACCCAGTTCCCCATCATATTAATTGGTATTTTGAAAGTTTAAATATTTTGTTAACCCCGCTACGCCAAGCGTTGCTTTACAATCCATTAACAAAGCTTATAACCCGTATTGGCTGGGGAAGTAAAATAGCAAAGGTGACTTTGAAAGTGGCGCGGGTGTTAAGGATCATCACCATTCAGACGGACATAAAAAAATGTAAAGTTCAAAGAGCCAAGGTACTCTGGGAAGAAGCTAAAAATCGAGGGATTACAATGGAAGAGTTATTGTTATTTGGCAAGCCGTTTGATTGTTATTTAGCAAAGCGAAAGTCTATAGACAATAATTTTAAGTCTTTAGTTTTTAGTGGTTTGCCTAGGCCAGTCGGCTATATTAACCGTTGGCTCGATTTAATGGATGACAAATGGTTGTTTAAAAAAAAGCTGATGGAAAACCGATTGCCAGTGCCAATCGGAGGTAGTTGTTGGAATATGGGACAAGCCAAAGAGATTTTTGATAGAATCCAAGCTACCAGCTACCAGCTACCAGCTACCAGCTATGCAGTTATTGTTAAACCGCGGGCTGGAAGTCGGGGCAGACACAGTACAACTTTTGTTTCATCATGGGAAGAATTAAAAACAGCATTTAAAATTGCCAAGCAGTTATGTTTTTGGGTAATAGTGGAAGAACAATTGGCAGGTCCTGTTTATAGAGCGACAGTGATTAATTTTGAGCTTTGCGGGGTTTTGCGCGGCGACCCGCCACAAATCGCGGGGGACGGGATAAGCAGCATCGTGGAATTGATATCAGATAAAAATCGAAAGCCCCATCCGGGCGTCAAAGATGTAGTGGTGGATGATCAAATAAAATTATTTTTGTCGCGGCAGAATTTAAGCTTATCATCAGTACCACAAAAAGACCTGATGATAAATTTATCGGAAAAAATTGGCACCAGTTACGGAGGGTCTTCCGGTGAAGATTACGATATCTGCCACCCTGACAATAAGGACTTATTTGTCCGCGCCGCTAAAGTGCTTGGAGATCCGTTAGTGGGGTTTGATTTTATCATCCCGGATATAACAAAATCCTACAAATCACAAAAATGCGGTTTTATTGAAGTAAATTCCTTGCCATTTATTAATTTACACCACGACCCGTTGTTCGGTACCCCGCGCAACATTGCCGCCAAGGTTTGGGATATGGTTGGATTTTAAATAGAAAAATATGGTGATAAAAAATTTCGAAATTTTGGCAAGTTCGCCGCTAAGAAAACAAGCTTTGCAAATTGCCGAGGCTGGGTTTGAAGCGATAAATACCAAACAAGCCGTGCGTAAAAATTTTTTGTATAATACCAAAAAACAAAAGCTTAAAATATTTCAAAAAGAGTTTGATTTAAAGAAATTTAAAAGAATCGTCTGCGTGGGTTTTGGCAAGGCGGCGCTGGAAGCGGTAACGGAAATCCAAAGTATTTTAAAAGATAAAATTGCCTGCGGTTATGTGTTGGACTTAAAAGAAGGAAGTTTGGGAAATATTATTTGCCGGGTAGGCACGCACCCGCTTCCTACAAAGGTTAATATTGAGGCAACAAATGAGCTGGTAGAAATGCTGGAGGTTTGCGGGGAAGATGACTTGGTGATTTGTGTTGTTTCCGGCGGCGGTAGTGCGCTACTCTGCAGTCCCCATGAAATGAGTTGTAATACCGAGGCGGCTATAACCTCAGCCTTAACTGTTAAAGGCGCAACTATTACCGAATTAAATACTGTGAGAAAACACATAAGTTCGGTTAAAGGGGGAAATTTGGCAAAGATAATTTATCCTGCTTCCTGTATTTCTTTAATTTTCTCCGACATCCCTGGTGATGATATTTCCATGGTGGCTTCCGGACCCACGGTAAAAGACGCTACAACTAACCGGCAAGCAGCGGAAATTTTGCAAAAGTATGATGTTTTAGCTATGTGTGAACTGCCGGCCTGCAAATTTTTGGAAACGCCAAAGGAGGAAAAATATTTTAAAAACGTTCATAATATTTTGTTTGTCTCGACCAAACAAGCTCTGCAGGCTATGAGTCATAGGGCCGAAGAGCTTGGCTTTGGGGTGAAAATATTTTCCTCTTCCTTCCAGGGAGAAGCTATTTTGATTGCTTTGGAAATATTAAGCCAATCAAAAAAAGGCCAATGCTTGCTGGGGGCGGGAGAGAGCACGGTAAAAATTACCGGTACCGGCAAAGGTGGCAGAAATCAGGAAATGGCTTTGTCTGCCTTGCCACATTTGTCAAAAAATCAAGTATTGTTATGTTTGGCTTCCGACGGGCGGGATAATACCGAGGCGGCCGGAGCGTTAGTTGAAGAAGGGGTTTTGAAGCGGGCTAATTCTTTGGAACTTAATCCGCAAAGGTTTTTGGAGAATAATGACAGTTTTACATTTTTTGAGAGCGTGGGAGAGGCAATAATTACCGGGCCTACTGGTTCCAATGTTTCCGACTTTTTTGTATTGCTTGAGCAATAATTATTTGTGATATAATTTAATGAGAAGATTAAGAAAAGAAAAATAGTATGAAAATTGTATTTATTGAAACAGAAAATTGGGAACAAGAATATTTAACGGCCAAGCTTGCCGGCCATGAGTTATTTTTCAGGACCAAGCCGGAAATTTTACCTCAAGATGAAGACGCGGAAGTGCTGTGCACCTTTTTGAGTTGCCCAATAGACGCTTTGGTGCTTGAAAAAATGAAAAATTTAAAATATATCGCAACCCGCAGTACGGGATATGATCATATAGATGTTAAATCTTGCATGGCTAAAAATATCAACGTTTCCAATGTTCCGACATATGGGGAAAATACGGTGGCGGAATTTACTTTTGCTTTGCTTTTAGCTTTATCCAGAAAAATTTATCCAGCCATCAAGCAGGTTAAAGACCACGCCTCATTTGAAACAAAGACACTTCAGGGTTTTGACTTAAAAGACAAGACCATTGGCGTAGTTGGCGTCGGTCATATCGGGATTTACGCAGTAAAGATTGCCAAGGGGTTTGGCATGAAAGTTTTAGCTTACGACCCTCATCCAAAAGATGAATTGGCTAAGGAGTTTGGGTTTGAATATGCCGAATTAAACAATCTTTTTGCCCAATCGGATGTGGTTACTCTACATGTGCCTTATATGCCGGCCACACATCATTTGGTAAATAAAGAAAATTTGAAAATATTTAAAAAAGGCAGTGTGTTAATTAACACGGCCCGCGGTGGGCTGGTAGAGACAGCGGGCCTAGTTTGGGCTTTAAAAGAAGGCATTTTGGCCGGCGTCGGCTTGGATGTTTTAGAAGAGGAAGGTTTTATTAAAGAAGAGCTTCATAATTTGTTAAACGGCCATCCAAACCAAGACCAATTAAAAGTGGCTTTGGCGGATCACGAATTAATGCATATGGATAATGTGTTAATTACCCCGCATAATGCATTTAACAGCAAGGAAGCGGTTATGAGAATTTTGGATACCACGGCCCTAAACATTAATGGTTTTTTGCAAAATAATCCTATAAACCTATTAAAGCCATAAACCCTGTTATGGGACTGTTGCCAAATGGCATTTTGACTGCAATTTGAAAATATTGGTCATTTGACCAAAAAAATTTATCCGCTTATCTTTCAGATAAACATCAAAATTTATTTTGTCCAACTGCTTCAAAATTTTCAAATTTCGTCTTAAAAGCCCCTTGTGGCAACAGTCCCATTATGTATAAAGTGGCAGGCCGTATTAAAAAAATTGTGCTTCAAGTTTTAATTAAACACCCCATGCATATAAATTGCAAAGCGGCTGTTTTAATTCCGGCGTTAGATGAAGATATAGAAATGTTGCTTCGGCCTTTAGTTTCACTAGCCGAGCAACAAAATGTTAAGCCCGAGGAATTTGAAATAGTTTTTATTATAAATAATAACAAAAGTGAGGCCAGAAAAAAAAGTGAGGTTTATTTAACAAACCAAAAAGCTTTGAAGTTTTTAATTTTTTTAAGTGCACAAAAAGAAAAAATTCCCGCACAATACAAAAAATATAAAAAGCAAATATTAAAAATAAAGGATAGTGGGATACACATTAGGGTGATAGATAAAAGCTATTTTTATAATGCAGACAAAATTAACAATGTAGGAAGCGCTCGCAGTACCGGGGCTTTGGAAATTTGCAGGCGGTTTAAGGCCATAAATAAGGCAGATTCAGGGATTATTATTATTACGGACTGCGATTGTCGGTTTTCCCCCAATTATATTGAAAAAATAATTAGTAATTTTAAAAAGTATAAGTTAAACGCTCTTTGTGGTAGGGTTGATTTGGAATTTGGTAAAGATTTACCGCACAGGGTGTTAGTGGAAAAAGCGGTTAAAATTCATCTATCAAGAGGTGCTAATATTAAGCATAAAAAAAGCGGAATAATTTTTCAAAAACAGGGGAGCATCCAAAAGCCATTATTAAAATCTGGATCCAATATGGCCGTAAGCACCTTGGCCTATTTGAAATCCGGAAGGTTTAAATCGGTTTCCAGTTTTGAGGACACGGACTTTGGCAAGAGAGTTTGTTCTTTGCCCGGGGAATGTGCGAAAGATTTTGGTTATAGAGTTTATGTTTTAGTCCGGCCGTCTTTGCGCGCCGGCGGAGCTTCTTTGGGCCGGAGGGTGGAAAAAATAATTAGAGCCGTGGAAAATTACAAACTGGGAAAATCCGGCAAAAAATTGCTCGTGCCTGACTTAATGGCCGCGCAATTATTTTTTTTGACGCTTAAAAAAAATATTGCCGAAGGGAATATCAACCTTACGGAGTTTACTAACTTGCTTAAAGAATTCGGGTTTAACCCAAGTAAATTTCAAGAAAAAGAATTATGGTTTTTGCTAGACAGCACAAGAAAACATCTAGAATCGGGCAAATTTTCATTAAATGACAGAAAAAACGAACATTTGGCCTTAACTGCTTTTTATGAACACTTGCCGGAGTTTGACGCCGCGCTACTGCTAGAGAAAGAATTAGACAAACAGTAAAAATAATGCTTTAATAAAGACATATATGGAGTGGAAAACCGGAGTAATTTTTATTTAAAAGATTGATAAAAAAACCAAAATGTTAATTTTATGGTTCGGAATAGGAAAAAACCTATGAAAAAAGTCCTGATCAAAAGGGTTAAAAGACCACAAAAGCCCATTGGCGCGAAGGCAAAATTATTGGCCGGTTTGGGTGTGGGGGCAACATTAGCAGGCTTTTCAGGCGCTTCTTCCAAAGCCGGGCAAAATTTAAAGCCCATTGTTCGGACGCAAGAGAAGGGGAAAAATCAAAATAAAGAAAAAATCACCAAATCTTTAAAAGATATTTTTGGAGTAAAAGAGGCCAAAGCAGGATGGTATGATGATTGGGATACTGGGAATATAAGCGTTCCCGGCCCAAACGGATATGGATCAAGTTATGGTTTGCCGGCCGGATACGAATCTAATTCTGGCGGTTCGGCTTCCGCATATACCGCACAAGTTTTAAGTCAAGACACCAACTCGGCAAATAGCGCATTACTGGAATCCCTACAAACTAATACCGCAGGGCAAGCGATTATTCAAGGCGAAGAAGCAAAGTATGATCAAATGGTTGCGAATTCCACTCAACCGACAAGTCCGGGAACTGGTTCGGGAGAAGCTGAAACAGAAGAGTCCGGCTTACCAGGGGGAACAGAAGAATCAGGAACAGAAGGAAGTGGTGAATCGGGTGGTATTCCTGTTATTTCCGACACCCCTTCGGTTATTGCTGATTCTATGCAACAGGTAAACAATATTCCTCCTCCGGCGGAACCGGATCTTATAAATAGTTTGCCTTCATCTCAGAATAGTTCAAATTTACAATATTTAAATCCACTTACAGGCCTTGTTGACGTAGGAAGCACGGTAGGAGGAAGCCCGGTTTATTATAATAATGTGACAGGGCAATTTCAAGATATTACCGGTCAGTATATATATAGTGGCAATTATGATGAACAGGGTAATTTTGTTTTTTCCGAAAATAGTTCTCTATCTGTCAATCCTCCGGCCGCCTTTGGTCAGAATATGACTTGGGAACAAATAGTTGCTGAAAATGGTGCACCGGCAGGATCTACGACTATCAATATCGGCGGAACTCTTTATTCTCAAGCACAATGGGAAAGTGGTTTGGTACCTGGTGAGCAAGGACCGGTGTTGCCTGTTACATCTAATTTAGGAAATATTCAAAACGCATTTGAGATTCCAAATATACCGCAGCCCGAGCCGTATATTCCGAATGTTCAGCTTCCTTCAAATTATCAACAGGTTGTTACGCCTTATTTAACCCAGACACCGGCTGTACAAAATTATCAAAATGTTGATATTTCGGCTCCGGTGGATTTTACCAGTTCTCACCAGGGCGTGGATGAAGGTTACACCGGATTGCAGAATATTACTCCGGGAGTTGTTGAGAATAGTATAAACACGGAAAATAATAATATTGGCCAAAATTTGGTTCAAGAGCAAATTGCCCCGGTTGTGCAAGCGGGTTCTTTGGCAAACGCACCGACAGTGGCTTCGGCAGTAGCAACAACTTTGAATTTTACCCCAATTACTTTATCTGACGGAACCAAAATAACCACCACGAACGGGGAGGTCTACGAAGACCCTAGTGGAAATGCTTATTTTTATACCGGCGTAAATGGTGCGGATTTAATGCGATATAACGCTACAACAGGAGCGTTTACATATGTAAATCCTGTAAGCCCGGTTGTAAACCCTGTAAGCTCGGCAAGTTTGGGAACCGGTTCGGGCGAAACTCAAAACGAAAGTTACGGTTTGCCGGCAGGGACAACACAGACAACAACAGGAAGTGGTGAGGCCACGGGCACTACGGGAACAGGACAAAGCGTAATTAGTATGGCTGGAAATACAATCCAGAATGTCCAAGGAGCAATCGGGGAAGGAATAAACACAGGGATTGGAGCCATAACCGGTGTATTTCAAGGTGATAATTCCAACAAACCTGATAATTTAAATTTGGATCCTTCCAAATTAAAAACTTTAAGGAAATTTGTTAAAATAGTAGGCGGTGCTGTTGCCGGTATGGCATCAAGCTCACAAACTACTTGGGACAGGCTGGTTGATTGGGCGACTGATCCAAAAGACATTAATCGTCCCGGTACGGTTACCTGGACTGACCCTAGTACAAAAGAAAAATTTTCTTTTTCCAAGTTCGATATTCAAAACGCTTTTATGTTAATGCAAAGCTCCGGAATTGAACCTTAAAATATTAAGTAAGTTTTATGAAAAAAAATAAAAAAATGAAAAAATCTCCGCATAAAATTAAATCCGCACTTATGGAAAAAGTCAAAATCAAGCGCGTTAAGCGCGCTAAGAAAAAAACCACCACCAAAGAAAAAATTCTCGCCGGTATTGGAGTTGGCTCAACTTTGCTTGGGGCAGCGGCGCCGTTTGCGCCCAAAACTTCCCAGATCCAGTTTGTACGCACGCAAAGCGGGCAAAAAACTTCCGGCGCTTCGGGCAAAATAAAAAGCGCGCTGTCGCGGATTTTTGGCGTTGGGCAGGCAAAAGCTTCCATGGATGTGGCAACTGCACAGAGCAATTTAGATGCGGCGAGAGCTAATTTTGAAAGCGTTGATGCGTGGTACCAGACAGAATGGACCACTTTGGATGCAAGCACTAACCCGTGGTATGAGGAGATGTCCGAATCGGACCCCACAAAGACAAATCGCGATGTAAGAAAAGCGGATTTAGTTGCGGTCAGACAGAAGGCCATGGATGAATTGGCTGCGGCTGAAAATGCGTACAATCAAGCTCAGGCAGACGCGGAACTTGTTGCCCAGCAAAACCAAGGGCCTCAAATTAATGATGAGAGAAGAAATGCAAACAATGATATTGAAATTTTTGACGGCAGTAACTGGAAATTAAAAGATGGACAGACAAAATATATTTTTGGAGTTGCAAATATTTCTCAAAACGGCATTTGGGTTCCGCAGCAAAAGGTAGAAAATGGGGTAAATAAAACTTATATAAATGGTGTTTGGGTTGTAGATGCCGGCCAAAGAGTTCAAAATCCAAATACTTTTTGGTATATTTCGGACGGTAATAACGGTTGGATTTTGGAAGATGGTCAAACAGCAGAAAATGGTTCTCAAATCGGTCTGACTCCCGGGGTGCGCTACGCTTCTGTTAATGGAAATTGGGTAGAACAGGTTATTGCTCCGGTGACAGAACAGGCGCAAGAAGTTGCACCAATAGTAATTTCCGGAACAGCCAATATTTATTTAAGGAACGACGAGTATCAAGAATATAAATTTTTTGCAACCGGCGGATCCGGTAGTTTTACCTGGTCGGTTTCAGATTGGAATGGTTTAACTGCTCAAGATAAAGGAATTAATCAATCGGATGGAACTTTATATATAGACAAAGTGCAGACAGATAAAACGGCTGTTTATAACATTAAAGTTCGGGCCACAGATTCTAAAGGAAAAACGATAGATAAAGCCGTTGCGGTTACAGTAGTTGCTGTTCCGGTGGCAGAACCGGTAGTTGAGACTCCGGTTGAGACTCCTCCGGTTATAGCAACCGGATATAATTTATCAGTTTTGCCGGGAAGTTTAAATAATTTGGATGTTTACCTGGTCGAGGCCAATGGGGGAGTACAACAGCATTATTTCGCTTATGTTGATGGTTTGGGTAATTTAGCTGTCACTCTGGAAGGCGAAATTTTTAATAATCAGGGTCAGAATATTACAGGAGAATTTTCCCCGGCTGATGTTCAAGCCTTAATTACAGCTTTTAAGGATCCGGCAAAATTAAAAAATCCTGCAAGTACTCCTGTGAGCACCACACCGATTGCTAGCGCTGAAGCAGTTGCTTTCGCCAAAATTGACGGAACATCAGCTTCGAATTTAAAGGTTGGCGAGAGTTGGAAAATTACCATCACCGGAGCCAAAGCTAATGCCCAAGTGACTGCGCAAACAACTCAAATTACCGCAGACGGACAAACAATTACAGGCGAGCGGGTTTTTGAATCTACAAATGGCGAAGGCTATTTGACAGTTATAGATACAGTTTTGGCCGACCATGTTGGTACTTGGAGCATGCAAATTAAAGTAGACGGGCAAGATATGGGGGGTGTTATAGGTTTTTCTGTTTCTGCCCAAGATGTAACACAGACCGCGGTGCAAGGCACGTTGATGTTTCAAAAATCCGGCAATGTAAGTGCCGAGGGTTTGGGAATTGGGGAATCCTGGGCGGTATCTATTTCTGGGGCTAAGGCTGGCGCTCAAGTTACGGCGCAGACTGTGCAAATTACACTAGATGGTAAGGTAGTTAATGGTTCGCGCATTATTGGAAATATTGATTCTCAAGGAAAGTTATTGTTTAGAGATGCTGTTTCAGAAGCTCATTTGGGAAGTTGGCAAGTGGATTTTATGGTGGATGGCGTAAAAATCGGCGTTACGCAGGAATTCAGAGTGGTCTATGGGTTTCCTTTTGATGCCAATAATATTTTACAATCCGGTTGGGTCATTG
>Ga0172371_10010158_pt1 | contig 12783 bp, 6 predicted proteins | sample Lak12m_FD_114543 | JGI IMG/M metagenome (GOLD analysis project Ga0172371, IMG submission 114543) | Freshwater microbial communities from Kabuno Bay, South-Kivu, Congo - kab_022012_12m | ecosystem: Environmental > Aquatic > Freshwater > Lake | place: Democratic Republic of the Congo: South-Kivu... | reverse complement strand
GGTGATTTTCGGTAACTCGCGCAGTTTTTCCTCCCACGGCACACAGATGCCCGGTGACGGCGATGCCGTCACTCCGTCGAATGGCGTTGCGGTCAGCGGCGCGTAACTGCCGGCAGGATAGACGCCGAGTTCGCGGCAGGTCTCGGTCATGGCGCGGACGTTTTCGACACGCGTGTCGTTTTGCATGATCGCGCCGGCATCCATGATGTAACCGCCATCGCGCGCGACTTCGTTGAGCACGCGGGCGCAAAATGCGTGCACTTCGTCCGGTTGGCCGAAGCTGAGCATCACGTTCGGAATGCCGCCGCTGATGGCAAACTTGTCGTGCAACCGGCGATGCGCCTCGAAGATGTCGTCGCGGTCACAATGAAACACGATGCTGCGGTCGGGTAGTTCACGGAACGTGTCGAAGTGGTGGTGCCATTTGCCCTCGGCGTAAAAGAGCGTCTGGTGACCGTGCTTCCAGAATTCCTCGATGATCGGTTTCAGCGTCGGCCAATAATGTGAGTCGAACGTCTGCGGCGACACAAACGGCACGCAGCCGCGATGCATCCAGAATGCGACCGGCACCAGTCGCGCCGGGTCGGCGCCGCCCAGCGCAAACCGGCAAATGTGCGGCATCAACGCCTCGCAGGCGCGAAGCACCTTGTCGGGTTGCGTGGCCATGTCCATCGTCAGGCCGATGTAGCCGCGCAGTTTGTCGGCAATGATGTCGAACGGCGCTTTCAACACACCGGCCGTGGCGCGCGGCATGGCGGCCTCGCGGCGCAGTCGCTCGACGTGCGCGCCGAACGCCTCGGCGTATTTTCGCATTGCCAGCGCGCTTTTCACGAGCGCGAGCGTGCCGCGATACGTGGCGGAGTCGCCGTGCTTGCGGATCTCGGTTGAAACGCGCGGCAGCCAGACGTTGTAGAGGAATGCGGTCGGGTCGGCGATGAGCGCGTCGTACTCGTCTTCGCGCATGAACGCTTCTTCCTCGGACGGCTCGATGTAGTTGAACCCCACGTCGTGCGGCATTCCGATGCCGGGAATCCCGTAGTACCGCAGCCCGGCCGCCTGCGTCATGCCGGTCCACGCCGCGACCATGTTGGGCGCGACAGCGTCCCAATCAAAGTCTTGCGCGCAACGCAACGATGCCTCGAACGCTTTGCGGTAATCGTGCGTGACCTGCTGACAAGTGAATCCCGCGTAACGCGCCGTGAACTCCGCGACCAACGGCCGCAACGGGACGCGGTCGGGCTTCTCGTTACGCATCGCGGTGACGTAACGGGCAAGACGTTGCTGGTACAGTTGGTCAATGTCCACAGTTTGAGTCCTTTTGCAGGATGACATCACGCACAACTGTCAGCTTGTATGAAGGGAGCTTTTCCATGTATTCATGGCGCATGCGCCCGACCAAGTTCAAACAAGACTTTCTGCGCCGGATCGGCGACTTCACCCCACTCCAACAACTGCTCGACCTGTTGCCCGACGTGGCGTTCTTCGTGAAGGACCGGCGGTCACGTTTTGTCATGAAAAATCTCCGCGCCGTGGAATGTTGCGGCGCAGTCTCGGAAGAGGAAACCATCGGCAAGACGGATCGCGATTATTTCACGGCAGAACGCGCGGCGCTTTACGTGGAACAGGACCGCCGCGTGATGGAGACCGGCCAACCAATCATCAACGCCGTCTGCCCGATGCCGGAGAAAGGATCGAATGGATTGATCGTATTCAGCAAACTGCCGTTGCGCGACCGTCGCGGCAGGATCATCGGCGTGGCCGGCATCTGGCGCGAACTGCGCGGCCTGCGCGCGCCGCCACCGACGGCAAACCGCCTGTCGCGCGCAGTGGACATGATTCATTCCCGTTACGGCGAGGCATTGACCATCCGCGAGTTGGCGGCTGTGGCCGGCGTTTCACGGAGCCAATTCGACCGTCAGTTCCAGCGTCTTTTCGGCGCCTCGCCGCGCGATTATCTGCTTCGCGTGCGAATCAATGCCGCCTGCCGCCTGCTGGCCGAAACCGACCGCAAAACCAGCGACATCGCGCAGGAGACAGGTTTCTTCGATCAAAGTCATTTTTCGCGCACTTTCCGACGGGCAACCGGACTCACTCCTCAAGAGTACCGGCGCCGCCAATTGGTTGGTGCCCGCGCCGTTTAGAGCAGTTATTGGCCGACTTGCACGACTCGCAGCGTTTTGGGTGGAAGCGCGAATGCGCCGGCGACCAATTCGTTCATCGTAACGTTTGGCGGAATCGCCAACGCCCGGCGGTCCAGCGTCAGGCGCGCATTGAGTGGTTTGTCAGTCGGATTGTAAATTGTGAAGTAAAGTTCCGGCGGCTTCACGCCGAACCGCTCCAGCCACAAGGTTCGCGGCTCGACAGTTGCGTGTGTCACCGGCTGCCAACCAGCGAGATCGAGACGGCGATACAGCGGCACAAACTTTGCCAGCAAGTCAGCATCACGTTTCTTGTTGCAGCCCCACGGTTTGCCTTTGACCTCCGGTGACAGCCCCATTGCGATGAACCGCTGTACGTATTCCTCAGCGGTCGCGCGCGGGATGTCCTTCGACGAATAGAACAGAAACAGCGACGGTTTTGCGCCAGCGACAGTTCGATAGAAATCGAGGTTGCGACGGTGTCGCAGGTCGCCACCCGAAGTTTCCACGCCGAGGATGTCGCACTCGAAGGCGCAAAAGGCACGGCCCTGTCGGATGCCATTGCCGAACACTAGTCGCCCGCCGATTCGCCGGCGGAGTTCACGCAGGAAATCAATGTGCGATATCCAGTTCGGAATGCAGACGCGACCGTTGTCGTCATGGCTCAGCGGCGCGCGCACCGCTGAGAAGTGTTCGCGGCGATGATTGTAGTAGCTGCCCCACGACGCCAGCGAGTCCACATAAATGCCGGCGAGGCTCGGATGTTCCTTCAAGAGCTTCTCCACGTCGGCCAACACTGCGCTTGCGACTGTCCGCCTCGGTAGAAAAGGGTTTGGATTCATGGGGAAGGTGATGCTGTTGCCGCCCCAGTCGGTGTGGCGGAGTGTGTGAACCCAGCGGCCTTGCGGATCATGCAAGCCGGAGTTTTCGACGAACGATTTCACTTCAGTCCACGTGCCGCCGTATTCCTTGGTGCGTTTTCCCGGCGCGTCGCGCGCCGGTTCTTGTTTTAGGGCGGCAAGCACGTCATTGTAGCCAGTGGGCTTGTTCTTCAAGTAGGTGATTTCGCGCTGGCCGACGATGATGTACGGATAGTTCTCGATCTTGTGCGCGAGCGCCTTGTCGAGTTCGTTGAGGCGCGGACCTTCCCAGAAGGCGTAGTTCTCCGGATCGGGCACCTGCGTGAACGAAGGCACGGCGAACAGCCACAGACCGCTCGACTTCGTCTTGCGCTCGAACGCGTTCGGAAACATCGCATAGTAACGTCGCACCGCATCGCGAAGTCCCCAGCGGCCGTCCACCGTCATGACGACGAATCGAAACGGCGCACGGCTTTTTAATTCTGCCGGCGCGGCGGCGCTTAGACCGAACAAAAGCGTGAGTTCCAGACAGCCTGCGTCCGGCACGTAAGCGAATCGGAATCGGCACGGGGAATCCGGCGGAATCGCGATGGCGACGCCGTTGCGTTGTTTCGGATCGGTAACACAGCCGATGGGGAGCACGTCCTGCGTCAGGCCAATCTCCCGTGTGTCTTCGAGCACGGCGGCGCCGGGCGGCAGGTCGTTGTCAACCGCGCGGGTTGGCGCGTCTGTTTCTTTGCCGGGAACGATGGCTTCCGAGATGCGCGGCCACCACAACGCCGGCTGAAACGGCAATCGAAAAACAACATCCACCGCACGGTCAGCAACGCCACTCGTGTCCTCAACAACGCCAGTCACCGTCACGTGGTCGGAACGCTGGCTGACGTGCGTTGTCACCGAGAGGTTGGCTTCGGGGAGCGCGGTCGCGCGGTTCATCTTCGCCGCGAGCAAACGTCCCGACGGAGCTTCGCGAACGAGAAGTTGCGCCTTGTGCAGATCAAGCTGGTCGGCAGCCAGTGCCAGAGTCGTCGTCGCAATGCAGGATATCAGACAGAGGAATCGCATGAGATGATCTCAGCGTTGACTCAACGCCTTTCGCAGCACCGGCTCGAAAGCTGCGGACTGCCGCCAGAAGCCAAGATCGCTCGGATGCGATGCGTCGGTGGCGCCTTCGTTGTCGTCGCCCAGTAGCGCGTCACCTGCGATGTAATAGAGTCGGCGCACGCCTTCGCGCTGCAACGCCACATAAGCGGCGCGCAACGCGGCGTGGTTGTCGTTGTGGAATTTGTTTCGTTCCGGCAGCAACCATGCGTTGGTGAATCGGCGATCCTCAACGAGCACGATGGGCGTCTGCGGACACGCCTCGCGGAGCATTTTCACGAGCGGCGGACATTTCTTGGTCACGTCGGCAGGTTGCATGTTTGGCAGGCAATCAATCACGAACGCTGCCGCGTCAATCTTGCAGAGCAACTCGCCGACGGCGGCGTCCATCCGTCCGTTGCCGGAGAAACCGATGTTGATTACGGGACGGTCGAAGCGCCGGCCAAGAATGGCGGTGTGAACCATGCCGGGCCGCGACGCACACGCGCCGTGCGTGATGGAGGTTCCATAGAAGACAATCGGTTTGGTGCGTGGCGGCAAGCCTTCGAACTTCGCGTCCGTAGGCACACCGAACTCCAGCGACTCAACGCCGTTGTAGAGGGGCAGGTAGGCGGCGTATTCGCGTAGGCCCGGCGCGAGGTCGGTGGCGAGAGCTTGGCAGACTTCTTTCTTGTCGGGTTTGGTGACGTTGACCCAACGCCACTGGCCGCGCGCATCGCGAGCGTAGAGGTCCACGCCGCTGACGCCGGTGGCCGGCATGTGGGGCATGGCGATCCGGTCGGAGCGCAACGTGTAGCGCGTCCAGATGACCGTCGCGTCGGTCTTGAACCGGACCATCATCCCGGCGCTGTCGCGGCTCAAGTTCCAGACATTGGCAGTCACTTTGCCCTCGGCGACACCTGGGAACCGGTCGAACCAGCGTTTCCGTTCCATGTCCGGCCATCCGCGCCCCTCGACGCCCCACGTCGTCACGTCATGCCAAGTCAGCACCGGCGGTTGCGTGGATTTGGTGGCGGCATTGGCCGAAAACAAGGCGATCCAACTGCTGAGCAGCAATACGATGATGTTTTTCATGTTGATGGAGTTCCTTTCTATTTAGATCGAATGGCGGCGACCCAAACCTGACTGTCGGCGCCGCCGAAACCGAGATGTTGCAACACACGCTCCTTGTCGAGGGCTTCCGTCGGGATGCGGAATTGCAGCGTGTCCCACTGCGGTTTGCGCGAGAGTGGTTGCTGGGAACGAATGGGAGTCCAGATATCCTTGCGCGTGTTGATCGAAATGCTTCTCAACTGCGACTCGCCCCACACGTCCATCTCGATAACCAGCGGTTTGTCGCGGTCGGACGCCATGACATTGAACGTAGCCCAGCCACAGGCGTTGTCACCGACCCCGGTCTCGTCGGAATTCCAGCAACGCCGGCCGCCCTTGGTTTCCTCCTTGCCGAAACCGCTGTTGGGCACGCCCAAGTGTGCACCCGACTTCCAACGCTTCACGTAATCCACCGCTTCGGAAACTTTACAGTAAGCGAGCGCCTTTTGTCCCGCTGCGTGTGCCGCGTCCATGCAAGTTAGATCACCAGTTGTTTGCAACTTGGCCGATTGCTCGAACCCTTCAATCATCCAGTATCCATAACGGAACGTGCGAGCCACTTCGGCGACCCTGTCGTTGCGGGCAATCTTCTCCGCGCGTTCGAGCGCAGCCATTGCCCGGTCGAGGCTGGCGCGGTCGTACAGCCCGGCGGCCTGCGTGCGCGGATTGTCGCTGTAGGACTTGCCGGTCTTGCGCACCGCAGTTTCGACTTCCGCGTAGAACTCCGTCATCGCCGGCGCGGCAGGGCCGAACATTCCCTCGATCCATTCACGCGCAATGGCGTCGGGATCGGCTGACGGATTCCAGAGTAACTTGGCGATGACGTAGTAGAGCGGGCCGTCCAGCGCCCAATCGCTGAGTGAACTCTGGCAATAGTAGCGTCGCACGCCGAGCGAGTGCAGGTATTTCACATCAGCGGCAAACGTGTGCATCACCGGACGCGGCAACCGCCACCACATGGATTTGCTGACGTAGCTGTAGATCATCAAGTCCGTCGTGAGTTTCGTCCAGCGCTTGAGCAAGGCGTTGAACTGCGAATTAGCTTCCGAAGATGCGTCGTTAATCGGACGGCTGTAATCGGCTGGCGCGTAATGGCAGAGGAACGGCACCACGTTCGGCTTTGGACGAATTGTGTCGGGCGGCTCCGCGTAATTGATGTAGGCCAGCACGAGCAATTTCTTGTCGGGATACTTGCGCGTCACGCGGTCGGCGACTTCGTTGGCGAACCAGAACACGCGGTCGCCCATGAACGGTTTCTCCTTCGCGAGACCCTGCTTGGTCGTGCGCGCGCCGCAAAGTTTTTTGTCGAGCGCCAGGCACGCCTCGCACTCGCACCAGCCGCTGTCGTCGTTCGGGCTGACCGAAACCATCGGCGCGCGCGGGTCTTCGTCGAACGCGCGGATCACGTTCGCGGCGAACTCGTCGGCCAAGCCCGGTGCCGTCACGCAAAGCTGATTGCGCGGCCCGCTGGTCGGCACGCGTTGGCCGCGCACCAGCGGGTTCCACTCTGGATGCGTGGCAAAATAGCGTTTCGCCGGCAGGATCTGGTGGTACGCGTGGACGCCGTGAATGCTCCGCGGCCAAAACGCGCAAACGCCATTCGACGCCGCGGTTTCCGCCGAATAAAAACCGTTCATGCCGAGTTTCAGGCCCCATTGTTCGTTCTCCGGTTTGTTCGCCTTGAAAAGCCGCCACGAGAACGCTGGTTTCGAGTCGAGTCGGAACGGCTTTGGCGCGATGGTCTTCTGCTGCGGCACGAATTCGTCCTCTGGCGTCAGCCACCGGCAACCGAGCGTTTCCAGAAAACGGTAAACGGCAAACAACGTTCCCCGGTCGCTGCCGCCGGAGATCGTCACGCCTTTCGGGCCGGCTTCGATCTGGACGCGCTCGTCGTCACCCGACGGCGTCAGCCCCACGTCAACGCGTGTACCCGTCACCGGTTGTCCTTCTGTCACGACGGGCAATCTTGCGCCGGACATCTTTTCCAGATACGCGCTCAACTCCTGCGCCGCCGCGCGCACCGTTGGCGAGGCATCGGCAGGGATGACGATGGTTGCGCGCGGCTGGCCGTTCTCCACGAGGGCGGCTGTCACCAGTGAAGCACAAAGGACAGACACTACTATGACAAACGTTTTCATTTCACTTCGTCCCAATCATATTCCATCCGGACAATATCCGGTGAGCGATTGCCAATGCGTTTGTAAGTGACAATGTTGAAATGCGTTTTGCCTGCGCGTGTCGCCCACCACGGCACTGCGTAATAGCCATCGGTGACATTTTGATTCTCGGCATTGTCGAGAATGACGTGCTTGATCACGGCAAGCGTTTCGGGATCGAAACGCAACAGGCTGAGTTTCATCCGATTCGATGTTGTTGCCTTGATGGAGTCAAGTCGCCCAAGCGGCGGAGGAGCAGCGCCCGGTTTGTACGTGTTTCGTCCCAGCACATAATACTGGCCGTCCCTCTCGAAAACACGAGGTCGCCCAATACAGGTCGCGACGAAAGGATACTGCGCAACCCAATCCGTCGTCCGCACCAGATTAAATTGTCCATCCGTGACAAACAACGGCTGCTGGGTCGCATACGGACGACAGACGAAGAGAAAGCCGTCCCGATACCGGACGAACGCGCTCTCGTTGAGCGGCGACTTGAACTCGTTGCTCAGGTTCTTCACGTAACGCCAGCTCTTTCCGAAATCATCGCTGTGCAACACGGCGACCCAACCAGCCTTTGCGTTCTTCGGTGTAACCGGTTTGCCGCCGGGCAGGTTGGCGAAGGTCATGGCCAGCATCCATGTCGTGTTGTTTTCGGTGATTGCATCGAAGACGTAGCCGTATTCGACGCCATCCACGAGACCCATCTTTCCCATGTCCTTGAATGTGCGTCCACCATCGGAGGACCGAAACTCGATCAAGCCAAGCCGCGTGGCCGAACTGCTGCCCTTTTCTCGTTGTGGCGATTGCGCGTCAATGTAACAGGCGATGTCGCCATTGCCGCAACGAACAAACTCGCCGTTCTGGAGATTCACGTTGTCGCGGTGCAACGATGTTCGGTGTGGCAACAGCCGTTCCGTGACAGGATTGAAGCGAATCAGATCGAAGTCCGCTTCCTTGTCGTGGGCGTGGGCGAACCCGCGCTTGAAACCGATGAGCAACTCCTCCGGTCCGATCCGCGTCACGATGGGGAACGCAAGATAACGCCGCTCATCCATATCCTGCGCTGCCACGAGCGTCTGCACATAATGATAGTAAGGCACCAGTTCAGGGATCGCGGGTAGAGAGGCTCCAGTGACGGTTCCCGCCAAGGCGAAAGTGAGGATGACAAAGTGCGTCAGGTTCATTGCGGCCTCACGAGAAAGGCACGCGCGCCGGGACGATCAATTTGCACTGTGAACGAGGAACTGCGCGCTACCTCAGCGCCAGTTGCCAAATCCACCACGCGCACGGGGCGCGTGACCGGCAACGCCACGGTTACTGGAGCGCCGCTCGTCTTGCCATGATAATCTGCCGCCAACAAAAACATCGCATCGCCTTTGCGCACACCAGAGACGCGCACCACTGGCTCGGTCTTGACACCCTCAAGCAGTTCGCCACCGATGATGATGTCCTCGACGGGGGCGGCGATGCGCACGGCGTCGGCATAGGCAGCCAGCGTTTCGGTGTCCCAGACGCGGCTGCTCCAGAACAACAAGCCGCGCGCGCCGTTGGCAAAACACTCCAGCAACACATCGCGAAACGCCCAGCCCGGAAACAGGCCCGCGTCGCCCGGCGACACCCAAGGAATCACGTCGTTGCGCTTCAACAACCGTCGGTCTTTGCGCACTTCGTCGCCGACCAAAGCGATGTGATACGGCTCCAGCGCCGAGTATGTGCTGACCTCGCTGCCGTGCATCCAGTCCGGGTAGAGACGGTCCACTGACCAGAAAAACTGATAGGGTTTACCAGGCTGGAAATCATAGCCACCGCATTCGGTCGCAGGCCCGCCGGCGGCTTGCGACGCCTTGCGCACGGCACCGGTGATGTCCTTCCAAATCTCGCAGCCTTTGGCGATCTGCCATTCCTGCAAATCCTTTAGCCCGCTCTTGGCGAAGTCGGCTTGGCAACGAGAACATTTCGCGGCGTCAACGGGACCGCGCCAGCCCCAAAGCTCGATGTCCGCGGTGTAAAGGTTCGGACGCGCTTTGGTCGCCTCGCTTGCGATGCGCTCAATCTCCGCGCGATACGCTGGGCCGCGATACGACGGGCAGAGCTTTTGTCCGGGACCGCTGGCCAACTGGCAACGAATCTCCGGGTTGCGTTTGTTGCGATCCTCCAGCACGTGAAGCGGCGAGTCCACGCTGACAACCTTGAAACCGTCTGCTCGCATCTTTTCCAACAACGTCCATTCGGCATCGTCGCGGACCCAACGCGCAAACACCGGCACGTAAGAAAATCCCAGCGTCCGAAACGCGCGTACGGCATCGGGCCAGCGAGTTGTATCGCTCAAGCCCCACCAACCGAGTCCCGTGAGCAGTCGCTTCGGTTGTGGTGCGCCGGTGATTTGCATCGCGCGGATGCGCTGCCGGCCCGGTGGCGCTTGGCCGCCGATCCACGACACTTGGTAACGCAGTTCGCCTTCCTGACCATCGCGCCAGTTGCCCGACAAGTAGAGCCGCCGCCACGACTTCGAGGAAGCGACGCTGTTGGTCGTAAATGTGTACCGCGACCAACCGTCAGCGAGCGCTTGCGGCGTTTGCGTGTTGAGCAGTCGCACGGCGGGCGGTAGATCAAGTCGGACAGTGACGTCTGTCTTGCGCGGCAGCGCACTCAGAAAGCCGACCGGGTTCGGCGTCGCGATGTTCGTCGAGAACCAGACGACCGGCTTGTGAAAATAGAGTTGCGCGCCTTGCGGACAAAACGGAACGGCCTGCGCCGGATCTTCGCGTAGCGGCAGCGCGTTGTCGGCTCCGCGCAACACCCACATCTCGTCGCTGACGTTCAGTCCCGTGCCGTAGAACGACAAGCCCACGTAGCGCACTCGCACTCGCAGGTTGCGGAACGCGAGCCGGTGCACCCACGCCTTGCCTTCCTCCGGTGGAATGCCGAACCGTTCACGGTCGCCGGGATTCCAGCGCGAAAACGACGCGAGCCGGTAGAACTGTTTGCCGTCGCGGCTCGCCACGAGGTCCACCCAGACCGGGAACGAAGTGCCGGCCCCCGGTGAGCCGCCCTGCAATCGAATGGCGACTTCGCCGATGGACTGCTCCGCGCCGAGGTCGAGCGACAACTGCTGCAAGCCCGGATAACTGAACCCGACGCACTTGCTGTCAAACCAGAGTTTGTCGTCCTTGCGCGATGTGAACACGCCGTCCGTCAGGTCGGTCGCATCCGTGCCGCCTTTTGCGGTCAGTGCGTAATTCGGTTCCGGCAAAAACTGCACCCGTTTGCCCGCGGCGAGGTTCTCCGGTTCGGCGGCGTGCACGCAGCACACCAACAGCAAAAGAAGTGTGATTCTCATGTTTAGTAGCGTTCGACTAAACGGTCGGCAGCCAGCGTTGTCGTGGCGCGCAGCCGGATGTCGCGGCTGGAGCAACCGACTTGGATCTCGTATGCCGCCGCCTGCTCGAACCAATAGTTGGTGGCGACATCGTAAAACGCGAACGCGCTTGGACGCAACGCAATTTCCACGCGCTTGCTCTCACCGGGGCGCAGCACGACTTTGGCGAAGCCCTTGAGTTCCTTCGGCGGACGCGGCACGGACGATTTCGGCGGCGCAACATAAACTTGGACGACCTCGGCCCCGGCGCGCTTGCCAGTGTTCTTCACCACGCACGAAACACGACGCGCATCGGCTTTCAGGCCGCTCAACTCGAATGTCGTGTAACTCAAGCCGTGGCCGAACGGGAATTGCGGCTCGATCTTCTTCTCGTCGAACCAGCGGTAACCGATGAACACGCCTTCGTTGTATTCGGTGTCGAACGCGCGGGTTGCTTTGCGTTCCTCGGGTTTGCGTCCCGGATCCACCGGGTCCTTGTCGAGCACCAGTTTTGCCGGCCACTCGCCGAGGGCGTGGCACGGATAATCGGCAAGCCGCTTGGCGAAAGTGTAGCTGAGTTTGCCGGCGGGATTGACTTTGCCGGTGAGCACGTCGGCGAGCGCGTCACCGGTGGCTTGCCCGGCGTAATGAGCGGCGAGAAGCGCGGGGACGTTGGCGAGCCACGGATCAAGCGTGACAGCGCCATTGGCCACGAGCACGACCACGATCTTCGGGTTCGCTTTCGCGAGCGTAGCAATGGCCTCGACTTGGCCGCCGGGCAATTCCATGTCCAGCAGGTCGCGTCCTTCGCTGGCCATCACGCCGGCGGCAACGAAGATGACCGCATCGGATGTCTTCGCTGACTTCGTCAGTGTCGCAGCGTCGGTGACGACGTTGGTTCTCTTGATGCCCCCTCGCGCGGCCTGTTCCCACTCGATGGCGCCTTTGACTATTCGTGGTTGAAGCGGGATGGAGTACGGCAGGTGCGTGACGGCGTAAACGCTTTGCAATCCTTGCAGCGGAGTAATCTGAACGGCCGCCGGAACATTTCCGGAACCTCCGCCTTGCAACACGATGTCTGCCGCAGGGCCGGTGACGAGGATGTTGCGGACGTTGGCTGGATCGATCGGGAGCAAGTTGTTTTGGTTCTTCAACAGGACGATGCCCTGCGCGCCGAGCCGGCGGGCGGCCTCGCGATGTTTCGGGGAATCGAGTTCGCCTTTCGGGCGCGACTTGGGATCGAGCACGCCGCAACGAATGTAGAGTCGCAGGATGCGACGCACCTTGTCATTGAGCACACTCATCGGGACTTGGCCGGATTTCACGGCGGCGAGAAGGTTGCCGTTACCGAAAACATAGCCGCAGACACCGGTCGTCATGTCGGTGCCGGCCAGCGCGGCGGGTACGGTGTCGTAGGCGGCGCGCCAGTCGGTGATCATCACGCCGTCGAACCCGATCTGGTCCTTGACGATCTCCTGCAACAGCCGGCGATTGTGGGCGCAGTGGGTGCCATTGAGCAGATTGTTGCCCGACATCATCGTCCAGACGCCGGCGTCGCGGAACGACAACTCCGTCGGCAACAGATGCGTCTCCCGCAGTGTGCGCTCGTCCATGTTCGAACTGGTGAAATGTCGGCGATGCTCGCAGTCGTTGGCAACGACGAGGCAGGAGCAGGCGCCGACTTTCTTCGATTGCACCCCGCGCACGTAAGCAGCGGTGATTTTCCCCGCGAGGAACGGATCCTCAGAAAAATTCTCGAAGTTCCTTCCCGCGAGTGGTGAGCGGACGAGATTGATCATCGGCGCCAGGAGCACGTGTTGGTTAAGCGTGAGCATTTCCTCGGCGAGCACGCGGCCAAACTCCTCTGCTGCCTTTTCATCCCACGCGCAGGCGAGCGTGAGCGTGCAGGGCAACAATGTGGTCTTTGTGCCCTTCAATTCGCCGAGTGGACGAACACCCTGCCGTCCATCGAGCATGGCGAGTTGCGGGATACCGAGCCGCGGCACGCCGCCGGAGAGAAACGCACCGTGGCAAAGGTCAGCTTTTTCTTCGAGCGTCAATTTGCCGAGCAACTCCTC
>Ga0172371_10010157_pt1 | contig 12785 bp, 9 predicted proteins | sample Lak12m_FD_114543 | JGI IMG/M metagenome (GOLD analysis project Ga0172371, IMG submission 114543) | Freshwater microbial communities from Kabuno Bay, South-Kivu, Congo - kab_022012_12m | ecosystem: Environmental > Aquatic > Freshwater > Lake | place: Democratic Republic of the Congo: South-Kivu... | reverse complement strand
GGTCGGCCTCGTTCATTGGCCGTGCAGGGCCCAATGAGTCGACGCCCAAAATGGTCAAACTGAAAGTCGACACCTTCCTGGACCTCGTGGGACGGAGCGAGTTGGTCGATCGCGACCAGCTCAACCGCGTTCTCCTCACCCTCAAAGAGGAGGCCCACGGGGACCCCATTAACGATACCGAGTTTGTCGCTTCCCGGTTGGTGGAATCCGGTTTGGTAACTCGGTGGCAGGTCGACCGCCTCCTGGAGGGGCGTTACAAGGGCTTCTTTCTGGAGAAGTACAAGTTGCTCGGCCACCTCGGCACCGGCGGCATGAGCAGCGTGTACCTGGCCGAACACGTCTTGATGCACCGCCGAGTGGCTATCAAGGTTCTCCCCAAGCAGCGGGTCAACAATACGTCCTATCTGGCCCGGTTCCGCCGCGAGGCGGAGGCCATTGCCGCGCTGGATCACCGCAACGTCGTTCGGGCCTACGACATCGGCAACGTCAACGACGTCCATTACATGGTCATGGAGTACGTGGAAGGCCGGGACCTTCAGACCATGGTCAAGGAACAGGGCGTGCTCGACTACGCCCGGTCCGCCGACTTCATCCGGCAGGCCGCGGAGGGCTTGGAGCATGCCCATCGCTCCGGGCTGATCCACCGCGACATCAAGCCCGCTAACCTCCTGGTGGACCAGCACAACGTGGTCAAGGTGCTCGACCTCGGGCTGGCCCGATTCACCGGGGAGGACCAGGCCTCGCTCACCGTCACGTACGACGAGAACGTGCTGGGGACCGCCGATTACCTGGCCCCGGAACAGGCGATCGATAGCCACAGGGTGGACGCCAGGGCCGATATCTATAGCCTGGGGTGCTCTTTGTATTTTGTGCTGACCGGGAGCCCGCCGTTTCCCGATGGCACCCTCCCCCAACGGCTCATGATGCACCAGAAATCGCCCCCGCCGGACATCCGCGACCGGCGGCCCGACGCCCCCGACGACCTCATCGAAATCTGCCTGCGAATGATGGCCAAGAAGCCTTCGGCCCGGTACCAGTCGGCCCAAGAGGTGGCCGACGCCTTGGCCGACTGGCTTCGGGCCCACGGACACAGCTTCGACTCGGGCGTGTCGAGCGGGGGATCGTCGGGGCGGATGCCTGCGCTGGCCGGTGGTCGGCCGAAGGGGTCGGGCGGGAGAGGAAGCGATCCTTCCTCGGGCCGGCGGTTGGCCTCCGGCGTCCGCGCCGCCCTGCTGGTGGCAACCGCCGACAGCGGCGTCATCGGGGCGATGCAGCAGACCGCCGAGTCGGCGCCCGGCGCCGCAAGCGGCGGGCCCGCAGCCAAAAGCGGCGCGAGCCCCACAGGCCGCCAGCGCAAAGGCGACTCCGATCGCCAGCTCGCGTCCAAGAGCGGGCTGACCGTAGCCAAGCCCCTGGAGACTTCGACGCAGAGTGCGGATCCCCTTGCGGAACTCTTCGGCGAGATCGCCTCTTCCTCCGCGGTCCCGGCAACGTCGCTCCGCCCGTCGTCCAGCGGAGAGACGCCCGCCTATCGCGGCCGGCGCAAGGGCACCCCCCCGTGGCTTTGGTTCGCCATTGCCGGCGGTTGCGTGCTGGCCCTCCTGCTGGTGTTCCTCGCCATCCTCCTGTCGCTTTGAATAGGTGTGGTTCATCCGGGCAGCCGGACTCCGCAGCCGGGTTCCTGCGGGTAGAGGATCCGGCCGCGCTCGATCCGCACGCCGGCGGCGATGTCGCGGGCCAGGAGGAGGGCGCCATCCATGTCGGCGTAATCCAATAGCGGCAGCAACTGGGCGATCGCCGAGATCCCCACGCTCGACTCCGTCATGCAGCCGACCATCGTCTTGAGGCCCAATTGCCTGGCCCGGTCGAGCATCCGCCGGGCCGGGGTCAGGCCGCCGCACTTTACCAGCTTGACGTTGACCCCGTGAAAGCAGCCCCGGCACCGCTCCACGTCCGACTCCACGCCGCAGCTCTCGTCGGCGATGATCGGCAGGGCACTATGACGCACGACCTCTTTCATGTCGTCCCACCGATCGGGCGCGAGCGGCTGCTCGACGAATTCCACCCCCAGCTCCTTCAAGGGGCGCGAGAGGCGGATCGCCGTTTCCGCGTCCCACGCGCAGTTGGCGTCGACACGGAAGACCGCCGCCGTGTGCCGGCGCAGCTCGCGCACGATCCCCAGATCGTCGGCCGTGCCCAGCTTGACCTTGTAGATCGGCCAGTCGGGGAATTCCTTCATCTTGCCGACCATCACGTCGATCGTGTCGATGCCGATCGTGTAATCCGTGACCGGTAGAGGACCGTCGATGCGCAAACCCCAGAGTTTCCAGAGGGGCTGGCCGCGCAGCTTGCCCCACAAGTCCCAGGCGGCAATGTCCAGGGCACATTGGGCGAAGGGGCTAGCCTCTAGGGCCGGGCGCAAGTGCTCCCACAGGCCGGCGGGATCGACCAGAAGCGACGACTCCAGTTGCGGCCGCACCCGCTCCAGCGCCCCCTGCATGTTCTCCAGCGTAGCGCCGTAGAATGGGTTCTCGCCCGCCTCGCCGTAGCCGCTCACGCCGTCCTGCTGGAGTTCCACGATCAGCGTGCGGCACACGTGGGTCGCACCCCGCGAGATCGCAAACACGTGCCGCAGCGGCAAATCGAATGGACGCAGGATCAATCGCACAGCAGAGTCCAATCCTTCGAGACGCCAACAGGAAGATCGGACGATCGCGAAAACACGAAAGGGCGAAAACGCGAAAAACAGCGCGTCCCTTTCGCGTTTTCGCCCTTTCGTGTTTTCGCCCTTTCGTGTTTTCGCGATCCTCTCCCTACTGCACCCCCAGCGTGCGTGCGAAGAGGTCGGGAGTCTTAGACCTTCTTCGTGCCCCGCGACTTGAATCTCGATCCGCTGGCACGTTCGTCGCGGATCATGGCGGCGATCGCGTCGGCGGCGCCTTCGAGGTCGATCATCTGCGACTTCTCGTCCCAGCGCCACTTGATTTCGAGCTTGCCCTGCTTGAGGCCGCGCTCGCCGATGACCACGCGGAGCGGGAAGCCCACCAGATCGGCGTCCTTGAATTTCACCCCGGCCCGCTGGTCGCGGTCGTCGAGCAGCACTTCGATCCCGGCGGCCCCGAGGGCGTCGTGCATTTGCCCGGCGACCTTGCGGGTCTCCTCCTCCATGACGTTGACCGGCACCAAGACCATCTCGTACGGGGCCAAAGCGACCGGCCAGAGGATCCCGTTGGCGTCGTGGTTGGTCTCGATGAGCGACGCGAGGATCCGATTGATGCCGATGCCGTAGCAGCCCATGATGATCGGGCGCAATTGCTCTTGGTCGTCGAGGAATCGCGCGGCGAGGGCCTCGGAGTACTTGGTGCCGAGCTTGAACACGTGGCCCACTTCGATGGCGTGGCGCATGGCCAGTTTGGCGCTGCACCGCGGGCAGGGGTCGCCGTCGCGGGCGTTGCGGAGATCGAAGAATTGCCCGACGGTGAAGTCGCGGCCGAGGTTCACGCCGGTGAAGTGGGCATCGGCGGCGTTCGCCCCGGTCACGGCGTTGCGCATGAATTGCACCGCACGGTCGGCCCAGAGCGGGATTTCTTGCTTGAGGCCCACGGGCCCGGCGAATCCGACCGGGGCCCCGGTGACTTGTTCGATCACCGCCGGCTCGGCCAGGGCGATCTTCTGGGCGCCCACCGCGCGGCGGATCTTGGCCTCGTTGGCCGCGTGATCACCGCGCACGAGAACGGCGATGGGCCGGCCGTCGGCCACATAGATGAGCGTCTTGATCATGTCCTGCGCCCGGCAGCCGAGGAAGCGGCTCACCTGCTCGATGGTGCTCGCGGCAGGGGTGTCGACCTTGCGGAGCGGCTCGGGCGGGGCCTTGGCCGAGGCATCGCCCACGGGCCCGATCTCCGCCCGCTCCAGGTTGGCCGCGTAGCCGCACTCGCGGCAGTGGACCACCACGTCTTCGCCGTTTTCGGCGGGGACCATGAACTCGTGGCTCGCGTCGCCGCCGATCGGACCGCTTTCGGCCTCCACGGGCAGGTAATCGAGGGCGCAGCGGCTGAAAATCTTGCAGTAGGCGGCGTACATCTTCTCGTAGCTGTGGCCGAGGGCCTCGACCGACGTGTCGAAGCTGTAGGCGTCCTTCATCAGGAACTCGCTGGTGCGGAGCACCCCGAACCGTGGCCGCTCCTCGTTGCGAAACTTCGTCTGGATCTGGTAGAGCGTGATCGGCATCTGCCGGTAGCTGGAGATGTGCTTGGCGACCAGGTCGGTGACGACCTCCTCGTGGGTCGGACCGAGGGCCATTTGGACCTTGCGGTTGGCGCGGCGCACGGAGAACTGGATCAACACGTCGCCGAAGGCCTCGACCCGGCCGGTCTGCTCCCAAAGGCCGATGGGCGTGAGGGCCGGCATCAAGAGCTCGACAGCCCCGGCGGCGTCCATCTCCTCGCGCACGATGTTCTCCGCTTTCCGAAGGGCCCGGAGCCCCAAGGGGAGGTACGTGTAGGCCCCGGCCATCACCTGGCCGATCAGGCCGGCCCGGAGCATCAGCACGTGACTGGGGATTTCCGCCCCTTCGGGCGTTTGTTTCATCGTCGGGATAAAGGTTTGTGACCAACGCATGGGAGTGGGGAGTTGGGGGTTAGGGATCAGGGGTCGGGGATCGGAGGTCAGGGGTAAGGGACCGGAGGTTAGCGCGTGCGGCCGAAGGACTTTGGACTAAGAGCCTATCCCAGAACCGAGCTGTGGCACAGCCGCCCCCGGCTGTGCTGGGGAGTTCGGCACAGCCGAGGCGGCTGTGCCACGTTATGGGATAGGCTCTAAGACAGCAGCGATCCCCCGTCTTAAGCCTCTGGCTTGGATACAAAACGGGTATCTTAGGCGATCCGTGGTGGTTCCGGCAAGGCCATCGCTGGCGGAGGAACGTGACCTTGCGGACCTGAGCAGGCGAGACAGAACCTCGATCTTGATGAGGGCATGATGAAGGTGCGCAGGCGAGAAAGTCGTCTCGCTGCCGGACTGCCCTCACCCTAACCCTCTCCCAAAGGGAGAGGGGACGTTTCCGGACAGCACTGTAGGGAACGCCCTCCGTGGCGTTCCAAAACGCGGTGTTGCGGCATCCATGGCGATTCGCGGAACGCCACGGAGGGCGTTCCCTACAGGCAATCGTCCCAGAATCGCGCAACGTCACTGGCCACGCAGCTTCCGGAGGATATCCCAATAGGCCCCGCGGGCGCCGGCGGCGATGGCCTCGACCAGGGCGCGGTTGTCGTTGTAGTTGTGATCGGTGCTCGGGCCGTCGCATGCCTCGGGGGCCGGCTCCTCATCGACCGGGGCGAAGAATCGTCCGTCGCCCGCGATCAGGTCGCGGACGACCCGGGCAGGCTGCCTGCCCAGGGCGGCCGACACGTAGAAGGTGGGCCGCACCAGGTCGATCGGACCCTCGTAGCGGCGGTGGATGGCCGGGTTGGTCTCCAGCGGGCCTTCGGCGGCGAGGAGGTCGATCATTCCGGTCTGCGGATACAACCTCACGCCGAGTGCGGCGCCGGCACAGTCGGGCCCGATCCGTCGCACTTGCTCAATCGTTTCCGCCACGGTCTCGGGCGTTTCTCCGGGTCCGCCGAGCAGCAGGTCGAACATCACGGCGATCCCCTCCGCGTGGCAGAGTCGCACGGCTTCGGAGAGATCGTCGCGACGGTGCGGCTGGCGGTAGGTCCCGAGCATGGCCGCGCTGGCCGAGTCGCCGGTGAAGTTGACCCCCACACATCCGGCGCGGCGCATTGAGCGGGCAAGGTCCGCATCGAACGGCAAGATCGCAAGATACGCGTACCACCGCACGCGCTCGCCCAAGCGGCGGCCGATCAACTCTGCGCACACGGCCCGGGCGTGCTCGGCCGGGATGTTGAATTCGCTGTCGCACAGGTGGAACACGTCGATGCCTTGGGCCGCGAGCGACTCGAACTCCGCCGCCACTTCAACCGGACTTCGCAGCCGGCTGGCAGCCCCCTTGGCCAGCGGGTCGGCGCAGTAGATACAATTCCTGGGGCATCCACGCCGGGTCTCGACGCCGATCTGCCCGCCCCGGCGGAAGTAGGTCAAATTGTCGACCACGTCCCGGGCCGTGGGGGCGGACCACCGGCCCGGCCAGGCCGCCGGATTCTCACGCACCGACTTCCCCTCGCGCCAGAGCAATCCCTCCACCTTCTCGAAGCGACGCTCGCCGCGGAGCTCACCGACTAAAGCCACGAGGGCCTGCTCCCCGTCCCCGCGAACCCCGAAGTCGGCCCCCGACCGATCGAGGACCTGCCGGGCAAAGATCGAGTAGCCCACGCCGCCGAGCACGATCGGGGCGTCGCTCTGCCGCCGAATCGCCTCGACCAGGGCCGTCAGATCTGGCACGAACCAGGCCGCGCCAGGCCAGAAGCAATCGTCGACGTTGCGGAAGGAAATCCCGATCAGTTCCGGGGAGTGACGCCCGAGGTACTCGGCCAGCGCGAAATCGGGGTCCTCGGCCAGGCACAAATCGACGAGATCCACGTCGATTCCTGCCTGGCGCGCGGCCCCGGCCACGTAATCCAGTCCCACCGGGGCAATCGGGGGCACCATGCGATTGGCATTGATGAGCCTAAGCATAGGATTCTCACCGATACCCGATGCGGTGCCCAGCGTCAAGGAGGAGACGCGGAGAAGAGGAGAGGGGGAGAGAGTTGGTTGTGGCCGGTCTCCTGACCGAGCCACAGCCGCGACCGACGGTCTCCGGACGTGGGGCAACAAGCCTGTGTCGTGGTGACGCGTCGTGGTGGTACTCGCAGGTGGCACGGTCAGGAGACCGTGCCACAACTAGTGACGTGTCTCTCTTTCTCCCCCTCTCCCGCTCTCCCCCTCTCCGCGTCTTCTCACCGCGTCTTGCATCTTCCGGGCGAGTCTTTACATTTTCGGTAGTTGGTTCCCGACCGTTCTGAAGGCGCAGGCGTCGTTTCATGCGACTGGTGATGATGGGCACGGGGCCCTTTGCCGTGCCGACATTTCGCGGGCTCTACGAGACTCACCACACCGTGGTCGCGCTGGTGACCGGCCCGCTCAAGGATCGCCGGCCGGGCATCCCCCCCAGTCCGATGCGCCACATTGCCGAGGAACACGCCATTCCGATCCTCGATCCGGAGGACATCAACACGCCGGAGTCCCAGGCGCGGCTGGCGGCCTTAGATGCCGATCTGTTTGTGGTCTGCGACTACGGCCAGATCCTCTCGGCGGCCACCCTGGCCCAATCGCGATTGGGCGGGATCAATCTGCACGCCTCCCTGCTGCCGAAGTACCGCGGGGCCGCCCCCATCAACTGGGCGATCTACCACGGCGAGCGGGAGACCGGGGTGAGCGTGATCCACATGACGCCGCGGATCGACGCCGGCCCGGTGATTGCCCAAGCGGCCACGCCCATCCAGCCCGACGAAACCGCCGTGGAGTTGGAGGTCCGGCTGTCGGATATCGGGGCCTGGCTGGTGCGTCGGGCGATCGATTCCCTGGAGAGCGGCCGCCTGGAGGCCCTCCCGCAGGATCCCGCCTTGGCCTCCAAGGCCCCCCGGCTGAAAAGGACCGACGGGCTGATCGACTGGCGCCGGCCGGCCGAGGCGATCAGGAACCACATCCGGGCCTTCGAGCCGTGGCCGAAAACGTACACCTTCTGGCACCGCCCTGCCGGTCCCCCGGTGCGGCTGATCCTCGGGCCCGTGGCCGTCGTGCCCGATGTGAATCCGGGCAGCCCTCCCGGCACGGTCATTGAGGCTGCCCGGGATCACCTCGTGATTGCCTCTGGAGAAGGGGCAGTCCAGGTGCAGGGCGTTCAGCCGGCAGGTAAACGCCTTTTGACGGTTCGCGAGTTCCTCAATGGCCATCGGGTCCAGCCGGGGGACCGCTTCGGGCCGGAATGAGGGCATCTGCTTCCGCACGAGAAAACGGGACACACGAGAAAACGGGACAGGTCTAATTATTGACGAGACGCTTGAGGAACGATACGCTCTCGGCATGCCCAGAACCGCCAGAGTCGCTCCGGGAGGCATGATTTTCCACGTTCTCAACCGTGGCGTGGGAAGGATGCCGTTGTTCGGCAAGGAGGGCGACTACGAAGCCTTCGAGAAGATGGTGGAAAAGACGCTGCAAACTCGCCCCATGAGGATCTGCGCCTACTGCTTGATGCCGAACCACTGGCACTTCGTGCTGTGGCCCGAGCGGGACGGCCAATTGGGCGAGTTCCTGCAGAAGTTGGGCGTGACGCACGTGCGGAATTGGCAGGAGCACCATCGGCGAGTGGGCTACGGACACGTGTATCAAGGCCGCTACAAGTCCTTTCCCGTCGAAACCGAGGAGTATTTCTACCAAGTCGTCCGCTATGTGGAGCGGAACGCCCTGCGTGCCAACCTGGTGCGTCGGGCGGAGGAGTGGCGCTGGGGCAGCCTTTGGCGTCGCACGTGCGGCGGGCGGGCGGAGGCGAGTTGGCTGAGCGACTGGCCCGAGCCGATGCCGGCCGATTGGCCAGCGCTAGTGAACCAACCCCAGACCGACGCGGAACTGGAAGCGATTCGTCGCAGCGTCGTCAGGAGTCAGCCTTACGGCAGCGATGGTTGGGTACGAAAAACGGCGTGTGAGTTGGGCCTGCAATCGACGCTGCGTGCCCGCGGCCGGCCGCGGATGGGTGAATACTAGGGGGTCAATATTAGACCTGTCCCGTCTTTCCTGTTCTCAGGGGATCGTGATCACCAGCGTCATCGTTGCCAAAGTGCCGGCACCGACCATCTGGCATGTCGTTGCACATGGGCGCGACTAACCCTCCCCCCGATGCTCGCCAAGCAACTCGTCGGCACGCACGTTCTCTATTCTCTCCTTTCGCAGGTCGTCCAGGGTCTTGTCACTGCCCTTGAGCTTCGCCCACTCGTAAATACAAATCGCCGACCAGCCCGTGACAGATTGGCCCCAGTCGTTGTAACTCATCTCTTGTGCCCTGAACTCGACGGTCTTGTCGTTCACGACAACCGCATCGGAGTTCGCATGATTCTTTATCTCAAGGGCATCACCTTGCTTGATAATCCCCCAGTTCATTAGCTCGGGGATTCTCGGAAGCCTCCGACGGCCCTCGCCCCCACTCCCGCCCCCGCCGCCACTTGGTCGGTCGTCAAAAGACACGTAGAACGACGAGAGAGGCTTTGGCGGTAAGACTCGCAGAAGGTCTAGGTACACCTTGTCGCCAACTCGCTTGGCATTCAACTCGAACACGGCGATGTCTACCCCGTTCTTGATTAACCACGCCACTGCTGAAAGGGTCTGCGGATCAAAGGAAGACGCGATCAAAAGTACCCGCTGCTTGCGGTTGAACGTCGCCTCGGCCCCGTTCTTCTTCAAGAAGTCGTCCAGCTTGCGTCGCGCCATCTCCGTGGGCGTGAGTTCGCCAATTGCAAACTCGTTCCTGTGTTTCTCGACGTAGCGTGCGAAAACCTTGTTGACCAAGTCATCAGGCGTTTCTATCGTGGCCAAGCTTGCGGCATAGCGGACTGCCTGGAACTCTACTGGTTCCCTTCTCGCCTGGGCGTCTTCCTGGTCCCGCTTAAGCTCGATCAACAGGAGCGAACCTTCACCGTCGATAGCAACAAGATCGCTACGTCCGCCTTCGGAATTGACGAGCTGCTGTCCGACCACGAGCACTGTCTCGCCGTCGCCGTCCTCATCGTCCTCATCTTGGACCAGAATCGTCACGTTCTTCCTGATAAACTCCTCAAGATGGCACTCTTTCAAATCCAGGTCTGCAAACCGGATGTCCTCCAACGAGTCCTCGCTTTTCGCCAGCCCGTTCTTCACTACTACTGGGATCAACATGATTTGACGCCTTTCGTCGCTGAACCAACTGTTCACCGTATTCTTGCCTTGTTGTGTTTGCCGCGGCCGTCTGCGGCAGGCAGACGATCGTTATCCTGAGAACGGAAACGGGGCGCGTCAAGCCACCAAGGACCGGACTTATCCTCGTGTTCGTTCGAGATCGGCGATCCGTTCCCGCACGTCCTCGCGCTCCTGGTCATTCCCGGGATATTGCATCGCCAGGTTCAGGTGGTGGCGGCCGCGCTCGGCGTCGCCACAAAGCCAAGAGACCTGGCCCAGGTTGAAGTGGAAGGTATGTGAGGCAATCGGCACGCCGGTGAGGCAACGCGCGCGGAAAACGGGACAGGTCTAATATTCGGCCTAATAATTAGACCTGTCCCGTTTTCCTTCTCCGGCTTTATGGGGCGAGGGCAAATCGGGCTCGCGATGAAGGGCCCTTGCGCGTTAAAATGGGCTACCTGGCGCTCGGAGGCCTTTGCGTACCCGCGTCCGGAGCGAGAATCATGGATGGATGGGATTTGGCCCTGATGGGAGCCGCTGGCTACACGGCCGTGGTCGGGCTGGTGCGACTGATGAACCGGCGGCGCAATCAACTGATCGACGAACTCATGCAGGAGGTGGCCGAGCAACGGCGGCTGCATTCTGTCAAGCCGGGCCCGGCGCAAGCGGCGCCGGCCGCGGCAGGGCAAAGTCGCCTGAAGTCCATGGGCAGACAGCTCTACATCGAGACGGTCGGCTGCCAGATGAACGTGCTCGACAGCGAGCTCGTGGCCGCCAGCCTGGTCCGCGCAGGCTACGAATTGGTCGACAGTCTGCGCAAGGCCGACACGATCCTCTTCAACACGTGCAGCGTTCGCCAGCACGCGGAAGGCGTAGAAAACGGGACAGGTCTAATATTCGGCCTCCAAAACCCGGCCTGAGGCGCTGGCCGTTAATTAGACCTGTCCCGTTTTCCAAACCGCGCGCTCTGCGGCCGATCCATCGCGACCAACGGTCGCGGCTTTATGGAGGTAGCCGGCGGTGTGATGTTTTCGGCGTAAAGCGTGCAACGAGGGCAACTTGGGCTCGCGATGCAAGGCCCTTGCGCGTTAAAATGGGTTACTTGGCGCTCGGAGGCCTTAGCGTACCCGCATCCGGAGCAGGAATCATGGATGGTTGGGATTTGGCCCTGGTGGGAGCCGCCAGCTACACGGCCGTGATCGGATTGGTGCGGCTGATGAACCGGCGGCGGAACCAACTCATCGACGAACTCATGCAGGAGGTGGCCGACAAGCGGCGGCTGCATCCTGTCAAGCCAGCCCCGCCGCAAGGCCCGGCGCGGCAGGGCAAGGTCGCTGGAACTTGATGGCCAGACAGGTCTATATCGAGACGGTCGGCTGCCAGATGAACGTGCTCGACAGCGAGCTCGTGGCTGCCAGCCTGGTCCGCGCAGGCTACGAACTGGTCGACAGTCTGCGCAAGGCCGATACGATCCTCTTCAACACGTGCAGTGTTCGCCAGCACGCGGAAGACAAGATCTATAGCGCCCTAGGGCGCCTGAAGCACGTCAAAGAGGGGCATCCGCACAAGATCATCGGCGTGCTGGGCTGCATGGCGCAGAAGGACCGGGATCTGGTGTTCCAGCGGGCACCCCACGTCGACCTTGTGATCGGGCCGGGCCAGTTGGGGCAATTGCCGACGTTGCTGGAGCAGGTGGCCGCCGGCGAAGGGCCGAAGCTGGAAGTGAGCCTCGACCGCAAGGGGGCCTCGCGTCCTCTGGTCGAGGAGAGCTTCGCGCAGTTCGTCCCCTCGCGCGACCTGCGGAAGCCGACCGTGCGGCACCAGGCCATGGTGCGGATCATGTTCGGCTGCGACAAGTTCTGCACCTACTGCATCGTGCCCAGCGTGCGCGGGCCCGAGCAAAGCCGCCCGCCCGCCGAGATTGAGGCCGAGGTGCGGCGACTGGCCGACCAGGGATGCCTGGAAGTGACGCTCCTGGGCCAGACCGTCGACAGTTACCGGAGCACGGCCGAGGGGCGGACCGTGCGCCTGGCCGACCTCTTGGAACGTCTCAGTGCCATCGACGGGATTCGCCGGCTGCGGTTCGTGACCAGTCACCCGCGGCACATCACCGCCGACTTGCTCCAGGCCGTGCGCGACCTGCCCAAGGTGTGCCCCTATCTCCACGTGCCGGCCCAAAGCGGCTCCAACCGCGTGCTGGGGAAGATGAAACGCGGGTACACGGCCGAGTCCTACCGCGAGATGCTCCAGCGGATGCGCGAGACCGTGCCGGGCGCGACGGTCACCAGCGACTTCATCGTCGGTTTCTGCGGGGAGACGGAAGAAGATTTTGACCAGACCGTGGCGCTGGTGCGGGAAGAGCGGTTCAAGAACAGCTTCATCTTCAAGTACAGCCCGCGCCCGGGCACCTACAGCGCGGAACACTACGCCGACGACGTGCCCGAGGCCGTCAAGCGGCGGCGCAACAACGAGCTGCTGGCGATCCAGAACGCGATCAGCGAGGAAGAGAACCGGCCCCTGTTGGGCCGCTCGGTGGAAATCCTTGTCGAGGGTCCCAGCAAGACGAGCCGCAAGCGGACCGAGGCGGGCGCCGCCAGGCAGCTCACGGGCCGGACCCCTTGCGACCGGATCGTTGTTTTCGAGGGGCCCGACGATCTGATCGGCCGGATCGTTTCGGTCCGGATCGAACAAACCGGGGCGTTTACGTTGTTCGGGAGAGTGGCCAGTGGTCGGGGGTCGGGCGTCAGCGGGATGCGTGCGGCCGGGAGTATGACATTGCATGCACAAAGCGATCCTACCCAAACGTCCCCGGCTTGTTGTGGAACGCCCGGTACCCAGCCGCCGCTCGCAAGTACCCCATCTCAACCGACCCCTGACCACCGACCCCTGACCACCGACCCCTGACCACCGACCCCTGACCACCG